>JFJP01039977.1_pt1 | contig 12149 bp, 18 predicted proteins | sample 431651 | NCBI WGS metagenome assembly JFJP01 (sample SAMN02602958, study PRJNA72255) | Microbial mat metagenome, whole genome shotgun sequencing project. | biome: fresh water; feature: sink hole; material: water; isolation source: purple microbial (photo- and chemosynthetic) mats found in... | reverse complement strand
ATAAATATATGAAATAAACAAGTTTCACTTGTTTATTTTTAATAGTTTTGTGTAATTTTAAGTAAGTTTAACATTAACAGTTTTCAACCCTCAATTTTTGTGATAATATTTTATATTCGCCGTTTTTTAACGCGCACAGTGTTGTTTCGATTTTATTTTTTAGACACATTTTGGTTTCTTTAATAATAAATTTCTAAAAACCAACAAAAGTCATTATTTTTCTTCGTCTTTGTTTAACTTTTTACATTCCTTCAAGTATGATTGGTATGCGTCGCCTGTCCATATGTTACACTTGTTTTCAAGTAGATATTCTATTGATGTATTACCTTTTAAAAACCATAACAATTCCGTTACAATACTTTTAAAATGAAGTTTTTTAGTTGTTAGTAGTGGAAAACCATCTGACATTTTATGTCTTATTTGTCTACCGAAAACTGATAATGTACCAGTTCCTGTTCTATCTTTTTTCTGAATACCATTATCCAAAATATCTTGGAGTAAAGTTACGTAATCTTTATCTAATTTATTCATTTAATCTAATTTTTAAAAATTTATTTTCCATTACTTTTTCTAAAATGTTCAGTCTTCCACTTTTTAAATAATCATTAGTATATTTTGAAACAAAATTATACGCCATTTCACCTAAAACATCCACTGATGCGTTTTCAGTTGTAAACACACACCTTGTGTCATCAAATATTTTATATGTTAATAATTTCAAATCATTTAATGATAAATAAATAATAACATTTGTGTATTTTACAAATATACTTCGTATTAGTGGAAATATAATAGTTTCATAATCTTTTGATACATTAATATTCCTTGATTTTATTAATATTAACGTCATATTTTCATATAATACGGCCAAGGCATAAACATAATCAATACCATCTAAAAAACCAAGACGACCCCAATTTATTACAACATCTGTATAGTTATGATTACCAATTTGATATATTTGAGTATTATTATATATTATTTCACTAACAAGATATTGAACAGGGAAAAAATGATTTTTAATTTTTTTTAATATGTTTAACAATTTTTTCAAAATTTTCAACATTAGTTTCGTCTATTAGTAATTCCCCATATACACCATATTTTGATTGAAACCCGAAGATATATTTTATACCTAACCAAAGTCTCTTATACCAAGGTTGCAATTCTAATTGGTAATGTAACCAAACTTCAGGGTCTTCAGAATCCAACGTAAATATTAAATGATGTGTTGTATCACCACACCCACAAACAACAATATGGTGTTCGTCTCTTTGTACTTTTTTCATACTTTTATCGTTAGTTTAATTCATATGTAACTGTTTGTTTTTCAAATACTTCAATTATATGCTCACCTTCAAAAATATACCCATTATGCTCTCCAGCCTCCCATATATGAAACATAAAAAATTTATTATCAGATTTTCTTTGTATTATGTAATCCCATGATGGACCATCAGACATATCAGATGTGTTTATTTTATCAACTTGTTTATAAATTTCACCTTTCAGATCATATTCATTAGTTTTGTAATAAACACCATTCCACAAGTCATGTAATTCTTCTTGTGTTAATTCAATTTTTTCTCTTTTTATTTTCTTCATAATATTTTAATGTATCTAATTCTAATTCTACTTTATATATTAAATTTTTGGTATAGGCGCTTAGGTCGCAGTAATTTTGGGTATCTAAACACACTAAATCAAAAACATCATCATAATCATTATAAAGCATTATATCACCACAATTGAAAAATAATGGATTTTTTGTTACAATATATCGTTTTTTTATAAAAACATACTCTACAGTACCACCTTTAATTATATTTGGACACCTTATTTGACAATCGAGTATCATTTTTTATTTTTATAATGTTCAATAACTTCGGTCATTTGTTCTTTACTACTAGGATCAAATAAATTTTCGTTTTTTGATATTTTAATATAGAATTTTTTTAGTTCTTTCCAATTAATTACAATGTTGTCTTTTTCATCACTCATTAGATGATCGGAATAAATAAACAATCTTGCTTTCTCACGTTCAAAATCACCTATTAACTCCAACAACGAATCTATTTCGTTACTAATCCATCTGATTGGTTCTTCTTTCCATTCATCTGGCATAATATCTTTGGGGTTCGCCGACCCAATCATTTTAATTTGGCACGATAAATCTTTTATTGATTTATTGTTTTCTTCTATTTTTCTATTAACATCATCAATGTCACTAAATAACATTCTACTTAGATAGACATCAGTATTAAAATATGTTCCCCAGCCCATGATTTTATTTATTTAAATAATCAAAATTATAATTAACTTTTTGTTTAGTTTTTTCAAATATAATGAAATAACTGTGAAATTTACGGGCATGGTATTGTTTCTTCCATTTAGTACCATTAAATGCACTTAATCTTGATTTTGCTAATAATACAAACAAATCTTTGGGGTGATAACCTATTTCAATACCCATATTTATCACCATATTATGCATCAAATAGTTGATTCCGCCTGATACTGTATCTTGACATTTTATAACTACTCTACCACCATTTTCACTTATACGATATAGCTCTTTTAAAGTCTTGTAATAATTACTTTTTAACTCTTCGAAATTTCTGTATCCTTCAAAACGTTTAGCAATAATACTACTACCTTCTTTATTTTCATGAAATGATTTCCCGCAAATCAAGAACGGAGGGTCATACATGATAGATTTCATACTATTACTTTCAAATGGCAGATTTTCGGAATTAGCAACTACAACATCCTCGTATTGTGGTATTAAATCTGTTTTGTGTTTTGGTTGGATAATATTCTTCCAAAAAACTCCTTTTGAATAGGTACAATCTAAATCAAATTGTTCGATTTCATATAAATCCATAATAGATTTTATAATATCGTCATTTTTGTAATGTGTTGTTTGAATCATTTACTTTTACATTATTTATTAATACTTTTATTACAAATATACATAAAAAAAAATAAATATCCAAATATTTATAATCAAATAACGATGTATAAAAATAATAAACAAACTAAAACGCTAAAAAACAATGAGTTGTGGATGTAAAAAAACTAAAACACCCCCGCCACCTACTAATAAAGTAGTGACTACGGAAAGTAAAATCATGGATAATAACATCCTTGATAAACTTAAAACTTTGATGGGTAGATAAAAAAAAACGGATAATTAATTATCCGTTTTTTTTAATATTTATATATTAGGAGTTATATATATAATTCCTCGATTATAACCATTTGTTTTGTTATTATAATAATAACTATATTTATTTTCCCCATAAATTTCTATTAAATATTGTTCAATATTTTCTATTCTATATTCAAAATCAGAATAAACATCCCAACCAAAATTTTTACCTGGTACATGAAAATCATGAATACAAATTACGGGTTTTTTGATCATTTTTTTTATTACTTTTAATTCATCAATAGTTGGACATGGGTAACCTCCATGTGCGTCAAGAAAAAATATAACATTTTCATTTTTAATATCATCAATTATATTATTTAACAATTCTGACGAAGATCCTAAATAATATTGAATATTAGTTTTATCTGAACAATAATTTTTAGCATCATTTAAAACATTATTATTTAACTCAAATGTGTGAACAATGTTAAAATTTTCAGACAACCATTTAGTTGTCGCACCAAGATTAGTACCAGTTTCGATCGCAACATTAATTTTATATTTGTTTTTAAGTTTTAAAAACTCTTTCGGAATGAACGTATCATTAGCAAATTCTTTTATCATTTTTTTTATTATTTTTAAATATCTTTACTGTTTATTATTTTTTTCTTCCAAAACTTAAAATCTAATTTCTCTAAATTCCAAATTTTACTATATATTTTTTCATATTCATTTTCTAAAAATTCCTCAGTAATGTCTGACCAATCATTAACAAAACATATTGGTAAATCTGAATAATATGAATTATTAATGTTTCGTTTTTCAATGGGTATACTGTTTAAATATAATGTCTCCCATGTACGATGTGTGTCAATTCCATTACCTTCAGGACAAACAACAAATTTATGGTTATAAATTTGATCAATATAGTTATCATATTCATCCCCATTTGATTTAAATTCAACAGTTACAAATTTTTTATTTTTTAAAACATTATATGCGTTTAATCGTTCATTGGTGTTTGTTCCAATATTAAAATTTAAATAAACTAAATTTTTGATATTTTTTGATTCTTTACATTTATTTAAAATTTTATTTTTTTTATTAATATGCGGAAACCATCGATTATTTTCCAACCCAATTGGTATAGATTCAATTTTATCATTTTTAAAATTAACATTTTGACAATACCATTTAACAATACAATTGGGGATTGTAATTTCATTAATTGGTGTGTCGGTATTATGTGACACTAATATAATTTTTTCATTACTATTGTTAATCAACGGAAACAAATCATTAATGAATTGATTATGTGTGTATAGAATTTTAATATTATTTTTGACATTTGTTTTAAAATTTAAATATATGTCATTACCACTACAAAAATAATCATCACCTAATTCAATAAATTTTTCGCCATCAATATATTCCATATTAATTAATATTATCAATAAATTTAAATTCGTTATTATTATAATAAATAGAAAAGAATGCTACATTTGAGTCTGTTAAATATAAATAGTTACATTTCGATAACAAAATTGCTTCAATTAATACTTCTTCCCCTTTACTATATGAACTATATTCATTATAAAATTTATGTATAGGCATTTTTGAATCACTTCTAAATGCATCATATGTGAAAATCTTATCCTTATATCGTTCTTTAAACATATTTATAGATTGTTCTTCATCGCTACATACATATAAATAATCATAATTATCGATAACACTATCAACATATTTAAAATATTCATTAATTGGTACTATTGGTCTGTGTTCATCGCTGTCGGTGCCTCGTTTATGTACACCTAATACTTTCTTTTCAAAAAAAGAATCGTATTTATTAATTTTATCTAATATATGTTTTTTTATTTTTAAATCTTTAATATTTTCTCTAATTAAATTTAGTGATTTGAATCTGTCATGATAATTCACTAAAGTATTTTTATTTATTATTGGAACATTTGTATTAAAATTTTCAAAATATTGTTCAAAATATGATTCCCAAACATTCACATTTTGTTTATCTTGATATAATGTCCAATTAGTTAAATCAACATAAAACGGTATATTGGGATTTAGTATTTTTATTGATATTATTTCTAAAATTACGGAAAAAAAACCTCGTTCATTTACCGTATCATTTAATTTTATTATATTCATATTTATATACCTAACCAACTAGCGTACCAATAATGTAATGCTATTGATTCATTTTTTAAAAATTTATTTATTTGACTTCTTTCATTTATGTGTCTATCTGAATTTGGAAATGAATAAAAAAATGATGATGGAAATACAACATAATTATCGTTTATTGTTGTATGTTTAAAAAATATGTCAGTAAAAAAATATGGTCCTGTACTATAAAAAATATCCAACCAACTATCATCTTTTACATGTTTCTTCATTTCAAAAATACATTTTTCTATAATCTTATTTTTTGGTGTCGTTCCAATAATACCGATACCAATTTCAACATTCTGATTATATATTATACCCGCAAAAAAATCTAAATAATTAAAATAAATAAACTCGTCTAATGGTTCAAAATCAGTATCAACATATAACCCACCAAATTTATATAAAATTTCATATCGCATTATGTCTGATTTCATTCCAAAATTTCGAGCTAAATTGAATTGTTCTATATTTATCATATCTAACGATTCAACATCCTCGTCTGTCCATAATTTATATTCCCAATCAGGATGTTTTTCTTTCCACATATCACATAGTTTTTTATATTTATCTGGTATTGGTGATCCTAACCATATTTGGTGTATTTTTTTTGGTATATTAACTGCTTCGTTATAAACTAAATTTTTTTCATACAAATTTTTCACCAAATTCCAATTGTTATTATTAGTTGCGTAGTTTAAATTAAACGCATAATTATTGCTCATAGAATTCCAAAACGTTGGAATATTTTGATAATATTTTTCAATTTTTTTATTCATGTTTTTTTATAATTAAAAAGTTATTATTTTAAATCTATTATCTGTCTTATCAATTAAATTAATATCATATATGTTTGGGTCATATAACCATAAATAACGACCTCTTTGAATGCTTAATGGTACAAAAATATTTTCAGCATTACCAAAATATGATGTTAACCAACTATATGATGATTGTGAAATAAACGTATTTTTTGCTTGTCGTAATAAGTCAAAATCTTTAAACATAGTTTGATGTATTAATTTTGTTTTATTATTTTTCAATAAATCTGTAATAAAAGTAGACGTTGGTTCATCAGTGACAATTATAAAATTTTCATAATTATTTAAATTTTCTTTAATGAAATTATCATAAACCAAAAACGGTACATTATTATTATTAATAATATAATCAGTTAATCTAACATGCATAACTAAATCATTATCATTCGGCGTATAGTCACTTTTTTCATCAGTTATAATATATTGTTTTAATTCGTCTATATGATTTTTATAATATATATAATTTTGTAAATATCCATCAATCAATATACTTCCATTATGGTTTATTAATCTTTGATAATCAGTATATTGTTGACCATAACCAACACTTATATGATTTAGTTGTATACTTTTTTTATTTATAATATTTTTTATATTACTAAATCCTTTAATTTCTGGCGTATATAAATTATATCCTTTATCTTTTGATAAAACAACACCAAAAAGATATTGTATTATATGGTTTCCAGTTCTACTATATGGAAAATTATTTATTTGTATCATCTATTTATATATAATGTCATTAATATTTTATTTAACATATCATTATTTACCTGACTGATTTCACCAGGTAAATAACCATGTTTATTTTTAAATAAAAAAATCGCTCGTTTTTGTATTTCATTTAAATTTGTTGATTTGTTTATAATACTCTCATTATTTGGAATCATTTCTAAATAATTTTGACTATTTTCAATATCTGCGAAAAACCACATAGGTGGATGAAAGCCATGTTTTATAGTCATAAACGTATAATCAACATGTTCCATAGCGTTAACAAATTGTGTGTCAAAATAACCAATTTTTTCAATAACTTCTCTTCTAAAATATTGTAAAGACGCAAAACAATCATGATATAAACTTATTTTAATACCATCTTGATATGGTATTAAAAGTTTTGGGTTTGGTTTACCCTCATGTTTATTTTTAATATCATCTGACAAACCAAAATTTAAATGTTTAATACCTGATATAATAGAATGTCTAATGTACTCATCAAAAACATTTTCATCTTTTATTAATAAATCATCTTCTAATATAAAAATATGTTCACACCCATTATCCATTAGATATTTAATTGCACTATTTTTTGCCGCACCTACTGATAAATTTCTTTCATGTTGTATAATATGTGCATTTTCAGGATAAACACTATCATTATATGGTGTTCCATCATTAACTATAACAAAATTTTTATAACATTTTGGTATTCTATTAGCACTTTGTTTAATTCTTTCCTCAGAATTATAAGTTACTATACCAATACCTATTGAATTTTTTGTATATTGTAAAAGTTCATCGATTGTTTTATTATTTGTGAGTTTAGTCGGTAATTTATCTTTATATTTTTCTTCAAACTGTTTTTTACTTTCTTCCCACTTATTATTTGTCTCACCAACTGATAAGTGTGTTACCCTAACTTGTGTTGTTACACCTATTTTAACACCATCTAAATGATTTGGAAAACAAAAACTTAAATCATAAAAATGAAACCCATTAAATGTTTCATCAAAAATATGTTTTATCTTATTTTTATTGACAATAATAAATAAACCGTCTAAAACTACAACTTCTTTAATTTCATTATTTTGTTCAGGTGAAAATTTACTTTCCCATTTTTTACCATCTTTTTGATGATTAACAATACCTGTTGAAGATTTTTTTAATGTCCACCAACAACCATCAATTAAATCTGTTGTACCAGCAATACCGATAATACCGTAATCAGGATTTTTATTGAAAATTTTTAATATCTTTGGTGTTAAATTTTTAGTTTCAATAATTAAATCATCATGGAGAAATACAACATAATTAAATTTCGCTTCTGACAATATTTCATTATATGTTTGACTTAAAGACTTCTCCCCATTATTTATTTTTTGAATAATTTGTATTTTTGGATGCCCAAACATTTTTTGTAAATGTTTTACATATTCTGGGTTATCTTTTCTTGTTGAAAATCCGATTGTTATCATATTAATTTTTCTATATTTTAACACAAATATACAAAAAAAAACGGATATAACCAAGTATATCCGTTTTTTTTTATAAAATAATTAATTAAGGTGTTTCTTCTTCCGTCACATTAACAGATTTTTTTTCTTTCTGTATTTGTGAAACAATATATCCTGCAATGGCGAACTCTACACTCGCCCATAAAACTATGTCAGAGGTTACCATTTTTTGTAAATTGATTATTAAAAAAACAACCATTCCTAATTGACCTATGAAAAATGATATAAACGATTCAAAACGTTTTTTTGAAAAAAATGATGGCCTGTTAGAAAATAAATTAATAAATTCCGTTAATACCCATTTGATGTTTGTCCATCCGAAAAAATATTTATTGTTTTTCATATTATCTAATATTCATTAGTTCATTATTTACTGGTACTGGTTTTTCTAAACCGAAAAATAAATACGCATCATCATCACTATCAAACCAATACCACCCATCTACTGGATAAATATTATCATCCTTAGTTTCTTTTCGTAATTCATAATTACTGTTAATTACATAATTTGGGGCGTACAATACTTGCCCATCATCATTTTTATAAAATCCTTGTGTTTCCATATATATTTATTTTTATTATTTATTATCCCACTACTGTCCATCCCTTTGCTGTCGCTATTGATGGGGTATCTATCACAGACCCATAAGTTCCTGTCACTGTTATTGTTTTACCAGTGACCACACCTAACCCGTCATATATATCGTTTAGTGCTGACGCGTGTAAAGTAGTTCTTGCATAGTCAATATTATATTTTGTACCATTTAGCCGACCAATAGCTAATGAAGGAAAGCCATTATATAACATACTGGTGAAATCAGTTCCTTTTGATACATCTAATGGGGGTATTACTTTTATTGCTGAGCAATCATAAAACATAAAACTAAAATTAATACCATTACTTGTATTTATCAATGGTATTGTTATCAAACCATAATTTTTATAAAACATATAACTAAAATTAATACCTTTTGCTGTGTTTAATGACGGTAACGAACTATATGCATATGCGATGTAAAACATATGACTAAAATTAATACCATTACTGGTGTCTAATAAAGGTATTTTCGTTAAAGATAAACAACCAGCAAACATATAACTAAAATCAATACCATTACTGGTATTTAATGAAGGTATAGTTTGTAAAGTATAACAATAATAAAACATATAACTAAAATTAATACCATTACTGGTATTTAATGAAGGTACGACTCGCAAGATTTTACAACTACGAAACATATGACTAAAATTAATACCATTACTAGTATTTAAAAAAGGTAAATAATTTAACAAAGTACAACCATAAAACATATAACTAAAATCAATACCATTACTGGTATTTAATGACAATATTTTTTTCAAATTTTCACAACCACGAAACATGTAACTATAATCGGTGATATTATTATCACCTAAAAATGAAAATTCTTCAAACACAATAAATCCAAAAGTTGGGGTGTAAAAATTTAACTTATTGATGTGTTTTCCAACTATACTTATTTTTAATAATCCATAAAATTTATAATTTGTTGGTTTCAATGAATGGTTAATAACAAAATCAGCACTAATCAAATTGTTATTTATTTGTGGTGTTATAGTAATAATCACTTGTTTATACCCCACATTAGATAATGCGTTTTCTGAAATGTCACTATAATTATATTGTTTTTCTGCGGTAACCCCTGATCTATAATTAACAATATTACCATCACCCCAATCCACAGTATAATCACCACTGCATTTAAACGCCACAAAATTATTACCGTCATATATTGCATATAACATGACGATTTTTTCTTCATTTATATTTAGTTCTGGTAATGGTAACCACCCTTTATCTATCTTGACTTCATATATAGAATTTAAAGGAACTATGTTATTTATCATATTTTTTAATTTATTACTGACCAACCTTTTGCTGTCGCAATTAATGGATTATGGTTATAAACCCCCCAATTTCCGCTTACTGTTATTGTTTTACCAGTGACCACGCCTAACCCGTCATATATATCGTTTAGTGCTGACGCAGATAAATTACACCCAGAATAACTAATGTTAACCTTCGTTCCGTTTAATCTACCATTAGTTAACGCATAACAATTATTAAAAATTCCAGTAAAATCTGTTCCTTTTGAAACATTTAATACAGGTACTGATTTTAAGGTATAACAATTATTAAACATATTGGTGAAATTAGTGCCGTTTGATGTGTCTATTGTGGGAATTAAATCAATAGAATAACAATATTGAAACATACCACTAAAATTAATTCCCTTGCTCGTATTTAAATATGGTATTGTTTTTAAGGAATAACAATAATAAAACATATAACTAAAATTAATACCATTACTGGTGTCAATTTGATTGATGCCTACTAAAGATGAACAACTGAAAAACATTTCATAAAAATTAACACCCTTATTCGTGTTTAGAGGTGGTATTGTTTTTAAACGATAACAATATCCAAACATAGTACTAAAATCAGTCCCGTTACTCGTATTTAATTTGGGGATGGTGATTAAGTTTGTACAACCTCGAAACATCTTACTAAAATTTATTCCATAACTCGTGTCTATGTTGACTACTTTTTTTAATCTAAAAGATTGTGCAAAAAAGCTGTTAAAATCACTTATTTTATTGGTATATTGATAATCAAATATTTCTAAATGGAGAAAAACACTTGATTGGTTATTAGAAGGAAATGTACCTAAACGAAAAGAAGTAACATTATAACCACAGATTTTAATATCTAACCATGGGAGTAAACCAATACCATAAGAATTATATTCTTGATAATATTTCTGAGATAAATTTATACTTGTAATAGGGCCAGACGTACCTTCAACTTTAATAATCGTTTGTTTATATCCCATTAATGTTTCCACTTGCTCTGGATAATCTTCGTATACTAACCCCCACTGGGACGATGTACCGCCAGCATGATATGTTGGGGTTTTACCTTCACCCAACTGTACACTAAAAGCCCCCGTGCATTGTATGGTTAAAAAATTAGTATAATATTTATAAACAGGAAATAAACCTATAAATCCATTATACCCTACCTGATCCACATCTGGTAATGTTAACCATTCAGATGGTCTTTGATACGTTTCCGAATCGTTATAAACGTTATACGATGGGGTTAAATTATATATCATTATAGCGTCTTTATATTTAGTTTTATATTAACAAATGGTTGATAAGTACAATTAAATGTTAATGAATTAGTATTTTGTTCCACTGCCCATATTTGTGAATTAGCACAATCAATATATGAGTCAGGGTGAGCACTAATTGTAACATCATTTGTTGCTGTAACACCTGGAACTGTTACCGTTTGTCTATTGTTTGACCAATCACCAACAAATAATTGAATTGTTTGTGACGCAAAAGTAGCAAGATTATTAATTGATAAATTAGTTAAACCAGAACCGTCCCCAGTGTACGTATATCCCGATGAAACTATTAAATTTCCATTAATAGTTCCACCGTTTAATATATTATCGCCAAACTGTGCCCATACATTAGGTGCTGTTTTTTTATACCACTGCGTACCATCATCTTCTTGATATCTGGATCCTGTGGGACAATTTTTGATTAATATTTGTCCTGATGTTGTTCCAGTCGCATAATTAGGATCACCGTTGTATCCTAATTGTGGTGCATAACCCAATCCTGCGTCATATAATAACGTTGTTGTTGATTTGAAGAGTATAACTCTTCTTTCTAATTCAAATCCTAATACATCTGTTA
>JFJP01022427.1_pt1 | contig 12149 bp, 13 predicted proteins | sample 431651 | NCBI WGS metagenome assembly JFJP01 (sample SAMN02602958, study PRJNA72255) | Microbial mat metagenome, whole genome shotgun sequencing project. | biome: fresh water; feature: sink hole; material: water; isolation source: purple microbial (photo- and chemosynthetic) mats found in... | reverse complement strand
CGCACAATGTCGCCGGTCTGCACATCCCAGACTCTCACGGTTTTGTCATCAGAGGCTGAAACAAGATATTTGCCGTCTTTGGTGAACATGATGTCTCTGATAATTGCCATGTGTCCGCCCGTGTCAATGCTGAGGACGGGGGTTTGGCGTTGGATGCTTCTTTCTTCTGTGTGAATATTGCTCGGCAATTGGGCATTCTCCGGCAGACATGCCGCCATTATCACGGCAATGAGAAAAATGAAACAAAAATGTTTTTTCATGGGATGGTTCTCCTTTTGTTTGTGTTGGGTTGTTTTTTTATTTCGTGTCCTCTTCGTGAAAAATTCGTGCAATTCGTGGCAAAAAATTGCGCCGCAAAATTTATCCACGAATGAACACGAATAAGGCACGAATTTACTTATTATCTGTATGAGTTACGCAGTTGAATTTTTTCGCTGTCTCAGAAACCCCACCCCACCCCCCACTATAGCTGTAGAACGGGTTTGAAACCCACTATAGCTGTAGAACGGGTTTGAAACCCGTTTTACAACTGCTGAGAAAATATGCCGTGAAAAATCAGAATCGGATTGCTATAACTCCTAAAAATATTCATTATCGGAAAAATACAGAGATGTCAAGCAGACAGTGACATCATGACACGACAGGACACGCGGCTGTCAGATCAGATGACAGGCGGCAAAATGACCGTTTTTTTCGACAAGCTGCGGCTCCTGCTCCCGGCATATCTCTGCGGCATACAGGCATCTGGGCTGAAATCGGCACCCGGGGGGCGGATGAAGCGCGCTGGGCGGCGCGCCCGGAATGCTCTGCAATGCTTTTTTTTCTCCTTTCAGACTCGGATAGACGCGGATCAATGCCCCTGTGTAAGGGTGCATCGGATGCTCATATAAAGACACAATATCCGCATATTCAATGATCCTGCCTGCATACATGACCGCAACGCTGTCGCATGTCTCGGCAATGACGGAAAGATCGTGGGAAATAAGAAGCGCGGTGAGACGCAGTTTTGTTTTGAGGTTATTGACCAGATTGAGTATCTGATGCTGCACAATCACATCTGATCCGCTTGTCGGCTCATCGAGAATCAGGAATCTCGGATTGCACGCGGTGGCAATGGCAATCATAACCCGCTGTTTCATGCCTCCGCTCAGTTCATGGGGATAGTTTTTCATCCGCTCCTCGCTGACGCCGACAAGATTCAACTGCTTTTTTGCGATTTCCAGCGCGTCGGATTTGCTCATTTTCTCATGCGCCAGAATCATTTCCGTGATCTGTTTTCCGACAGTCATCACGGGATTCAGGGCATTTTGCGCTTCCTGCCGGACCATGGAAATCTCGGCGCCTCTCAGCAGCCGCATTTCTTTTTCCGGCATGGAAACAAGGTCTTGTCCCCTGAAAATGATTTTTCCCTCAACAATGCGCCTCGGAGGCTTTATCAGGCGGATAATCGCCAAAGCCGCGGTGGTCTTGCCGCAGCCGGATTCTCCGATCAGCCCCAATGTCTCATTTTCCTCTATACGGAGGTCAATTCCGTCAACAGCTTTTGCGATTCCTCTTTTCGTGGAGATATGCACTTTCAGATTTTCAATTTCAAGTAAAGGCATGACCTCAAACCGTGTAAGGTGGGCAGCAAGCTGCCCACCCTACAAGTACAACTGTAGAACGGGTTTGAAACCCGTTTTTTGTGCTGAACCAATTTTATAAAATCAGGCATTTCAGCACTCCGGAATACAACCGTAACCATAGCCCACCTGCTCCTGACGATTTCATTTCTCCGTGTATTCAGGACTCATCACATCTGTGATTGCGGTGCCGAGAAAGGTAAAACTGACAATCAGCGTCACGATGCAGGCGATGGGCGGAACGACCCACCACAATGCCCTTGCCATCACGCCGGATTCAAACGCGGTGTGGAGCATTCCGCCCCAGCTTACGGTTGTGGGATCGCCCAGCCCCAGAAAACTGAGAACCGCTTCCGCATAAATCGCCGCGGTAATCATTAAAACCGCTTGGGCAAATAGCAACGGCAGGACATTGGGCAGAATTTCATAAAACATGAGATACGCGTCGGATGCGCCGATACATCTGGAAGCTTCCACAAAAGGACGCTCTTTCAAAGATAAAACTTCCGATCTCACGATGCGGGCAGTGGTGGGCCAACTGACCATGCTGACCACAAAGACGATGTTCCACAGACCGGGACCCAGAACTGCCGCCATAATAATCATTAAGGGCAGTTCCGGGAGCATCATAAAGAAATCCACGATTTTCATCAGTATTTCTTCAATCAGATTGCCGTAAAATCCTGCGAGCAGTCCGATAAAAGCGCCGGTAACGACCGTGAAAAATGCAGCCGCAAATCCGATGGTCAGCGAAATTCTCGATCCGAAGACAATCTGACTCCATACGTCTCTGGCAAAATCGTCGGTTCCGAGCCAGAACTGCGAACAGGGCGGACGAAGTATATTTTCGTATTCACCGGATTTGGCAGGATCAACCGTTCCCAGAAAAGGAGCAAACACTGCCGCAGCGATGAAAAGCACAATGATGATAAGCCCTGTGCGTCCCATCCGGTGTCCGATGAGGAGACAAAAAAAATCTCCTGTTTTTTTCAGTATTTCAAAGATAAGTCCCTGATCCTCCCGCTCAATCGCCCGACAATTCTTTTGAACGCCGTGCCGCGGCGGCAATTGCTGAGACAACGATCTGCTTGAGGTTGCTGCTCTCCATGACTTTCAAAGCCGCTTCTGTGGTCCCGCCCGGAGAGGTGACTTTCCGGCGCAGGCTTTCCGGAGATTCGTTCCGCTCCGCCATGAGCTTCACCGCACCCTGAAGCGTGCCGAGCGTCAGCGCCGCCGCGTGTTCCGGCGTAAATCCCAAATGAATACCGGCTGCTGTCATCGCCTCTGCCAGATAAAAGAGATACGCAGGTCCCGATCCGGACAAGGCTGTGACCGCATCTAATTTTTCTTCTTCAAATTCAATGACTTTTCCCATTGATTCCAAGATGGTTTTGCAGATGCTTATGTCTTCGGCAACCGCGTAAGAATTTGCGCTCATCCCGGACATGCCGGACAGAACCAGCGCGGGCGTGTTGGGCATCACCCGGATAATGGGCAGATGTTTCCGGGAGATTTCATCTGATTTCAGACCGGGGGGACTGTAAAGCATTTTTTCGATTTTCCGTATCGGGATTCCGGCGGCAATGGAAATGATTAATTTCCGTTCTGTTACAGCATAATCTTTATGCCCTGCAATCTCCGAAAGCACCTGATTCATCTGCTGGGGTTTGATAGCGAGAATCACAATGTCACATTCTGAGAAAAGTTTGAAATTGTCGGTCAAAGTTTTGATGCCGTAGGTCCGGCGCATCATAAGCAAACGCTCCGGGCTGACATCGCTGACATATATGTGTGACGCGGGCGCGATTCCCCCCCGAATAATCGCGCCCGTCATGGCTTCTCCCATATTCCCGGAGCCGATAAAGCCTATTTTTCTGTTTGATTCAGACATATTATTCCCTTCTGATCCTTGAATACCGAATGCGCCGTATTGATAAAATACTTGACTTATTTCCGGTATTTCATTAATTTTGTTGCGTGGATGAAATCAAATGAAAATTTAAGATTTTTTTCATTTTAAATCAAGAATAAAATATGAAACATGAACCGCGAAAAGAGAACCACGAAAGCACGAAAGTTACGAAAAGCACGAAAGAAACGGAGGACGCTGAGATTCTCGTTCCCACGCAGAGTGCTGTAACGAGAAAGCTTTTCGTGCCTTTCTCAACTTTCGTGCTTTCGCGGTTTGTCTTTCGCGCTTTCGTGGTTCTCTTTTCCTGTTCCGTTTTGCAATTCAATATAAATTAAGGAGTATTGTCTTTATGTTTATTATCGGTCATTTTGTTAAAGCAGTGGCAGTGGTCATTGATATGCTTCTGAACATTTACATGCTGATTCTGGTGGCTCGGGCCATTCTTTCATGGGTCAATCCCGATCCCTACAATCCGATTGTGCTTTTCATTCATAATGCGACAGAACCGCTGCTGTACCGGATACGCAAAGCTGTGCCGGTGGTTTTCAGCGGCATTGATTTTTCCGTCATTATTGTTCTGGTGGCGATTGCATTTCTGAGCAATTTTCTGGTGGGCAGTCTTCACGGAATCGCTGCAATGTTTATGTAAATTTTAAATGCAAAGTTGAAAGTGCAAACGAAACCGCACTCCGGAGTGCTGTCATCTTATTAAAAGCGGAGCGAAGCGAATTTTAGCACATCTGGTAAAATTTCATTTCGGCACTCCGGAGCGGAGGGATGCACTTTCAACTTTCATGCGTTTTTCAATTGCAAAGGTAAACTTATGGCAAAGATAGATGCTTTTTTCAAATTGATGCACGAACAGGGCGCATCAGACCTTCACCTTATTTCGGGACAGCCTCCCGCACTCAGACTGAGGGGAGATTTGGAACGGATAAAATATAAGGTGCTGGAAAGTGACGAGCTTAAAGCCATGCTCTACGAAATCGCGCCCGAAGACAAAGTGAAAGTATTTGAAGAAACCGGAGATGTTGACTTCGGTTATGAAATCCCCGGACTTGCAAGATATCGGGCGAATTTTTTTATGCAGAAATGGGGATGCGCCGCAGTTTTCAGACAGATTCCGAGTGACATTCTGACTGCGGATCAACTGGGGCTTCCCCCGGTTTTGAGAAAACTGGCAATGCTCCCCCGGGGACTTGCATTGGTGACAGGACCCACCGGAAGCGGAAAATCCACCACTATGGCTGCTATCATCGATCTTGCCAACAAACAGCGCAAAGATCATATTCTGACCGTTGAAGACCCCATTGAATTTGTTCATAAAAGTCAGGGCTGTATCGTCAATCACCGGGAAATCGGGACACATACCAAATCTTTTGCAGCCGCTCTGAAGGGCGCGCTCCGCGAGGACCCGGACATCATTCTGGTCGGCGAAATGCGGGATTTGATAACGATTCGTCTGGCTGTGGAAGCCGCATCCACCGGGCATCTTGTTTTCGGAACGCTGCACACCAGCAGCGCGGCAAAAACCGTTGACCGTATCATCGAGGTTTTTCCCGAAGGCGAGCAGGCGCAAATCCGCTCCACACTGGCGGACGGTATCCGGGCGGTTATCTGTCAGAATCTGTTCAAAAAAATTCCAAAAGGCAGATGCTGCGCCATGGAAATACTGATCGGCGTTCCCGCAGTCAAAAACCTGATTCGTGAAAACAAGACTTATCAGATCGGTTCTGCCATACAGACCGGGAAAAAGTTCGGAATGCAGCTCTTGGACGATCATATTCAGGAAATGTTGGACAAAGGGACCATATATCCGGATGAGGCTTATCAGAAATCCAATGAAAAGGCGAGGTTCGTTCCTTATCTGAAAACGCCGCCCGATGTGATGGATTAAAATTGAGAATTGAGAATTGAGAATTGAGAAATAATTTTCAATTCTCAATTCTCAATTCTCAATTTCAAAAGGAGATCATTATGAGAAAACCGGAAATAGATTTTATCCTCACCCGGATGTTAGACGCTTACAGCAGCGTTTCCGACCTGAATATTACCGTCGGCAAACCCTTTCAGGTGGAAAGCGCGGGTCAGCTTGTTGCTGTTGATCTGGATCCGCCTTTTAATGAACTCACCCCCTTTCAGACAGAAATTTTTTCCCTGAATCTCATCAACGGAGACCGGCGCCTGACTGAGACGCTGATAAAAGAAGGTTCCTGCGACTCTGCTTATGCGCTCCCCGGCAAAGCACGTTTCAGGGTCAATATTTTTGCCCAGCGGAGCAAATATTCCATTGTTCTCCGCCAGCTTTCCACGAAAATTCCGACCTGCAAAGACCTGAACCTTCCTGATGCCTTCCTGAAAATGGCGGAGGAAAAAAACGGCATTATTCTGGTGACAGGTTCTACCGGAAGCGGAAAATCAACTTCACTTGCCGCGATGCTCAACGTCATCAATGAAACCAAAGCCGTTCATGTGGTGACGCTGGAAGACCCGGTGGAATTTTCGCATCCGCACAAAAAAGCCACATTCAATCAGCGGGAAATGGGTAATGATTTCGATGTGTTTTCCAGCGGGCTGCGGGCTGCCCTCCGTCAGGGGCCCAAGGTCATTCTCATCGGTGAAATGCGTGACAGGGAAACCGTTGATATCGGTATCAGTGCCGCAGAAACCGGACATCTGGTTGTCAGCACCATTCACACCGTGGATGCCGGTCAGGCAATTGACCGTATTCTCGGTATGTTCAGCATAGAGGAAGAAAAACAGTTACGCATCCGCCTTTCCGGTGTCATCCGCTGGATTGTGTGCCAGCGGCTTCTGCCCAAAGTCGGCGGGGGCCGCGTCGCTGCTTTTGATATTATCGGAAGCAATATGCGAATGCGGGAGAGCATTCTCAACGGCGAATCCGAAGGCAAAACTTATTATGAAATACAGCAGGCAAGCGAGGCTTTCGGCATGATGACCTTTGACGGCTACATTCTCAAACTCTATGACAAGGCGCTGATTACTCAGGAGACTGCAATGGCATACTGCTCACGCAAAGGCATCGTGGGCAGAGGCATTGACCGGGTGAAAAGCAAGCGGGGCGAGGCCACCACCGATATTGAAAATCTGGAAATGGACTCGTAATCCTGATTTTTGTACACCGAATTATTCAATTCGGTGAAAGCGAATTGAAAATTCGCTCTACAGCACTGTTTTGTACACCGAATTTTCAATTCGGTGCAAGCTGTTTTGTACACCGAATTTTCAATTCGGTGAAAGCGAATTGAAAATTCGCTCTACAGCACTGTTTTGTACACCGAATTTTCAATTCGGTGAAAGCGAATTGAAAATTCGCTTTACGGCACTGTGAAATTAATTATCTGAAACGCTGTATGTGAAAAAGCCGGAAATGCAAAATCAGTAATTTGGGAATGTCGGAAAAGGAGGTTGGAAAAATTAATTTTTTTATAAAAGCCGGGGTGATTTTTCTGGCAGTTATTTTTTCGGCGGTTTCATCATTCGGGCAAAAAGCCGATAACAATAAAATAATTTTTATTGTGACTCCGGAATGGGACGGTCAGACAAATAAAGACGGAACAGGTCTGTTTTTTGATATTGTCCGAAGCGTGTATGAGCCTGAGGGCATAAAAATGAAATTTGAAATTGTTCCGTGGAAACGTGCGGAACTTATGGTCACTTCAAAAAAAGCCGATGCCCTGCTCGATTCATATATGGAAAATATCGTCGGAAAAGAGATGCTTGTCCCTGTGCATCCTTTGGTTGTGGAGGCTACCGCCGCTGTTTTCAGAAAAGATAAAATATCAATATGGAAGGGACCGCCATCGCTTTCAAATATGCGTGCAATATGGCTGCGGGGTTATGACTTTCATAAAAGTCCGCATCTGAAAGGTGTAATATTTAAGAAATGGGATGAAATTGACGAATATGATACCGCATGGCATCTGCTTGAAAAAAACAGAAGCGATGTCTATCTTGACGCCCGCATTGATATGCAGCGATATATCAATAAGTATAAGATAGATATGAGCCATTACCGGCTGGAAACTGTCGGAGAGGATAAGGGCTATATTGTTTTTGCGAAAACCGGAAAATCGGAAAAACTCATTAAAATTTATGATAAAAATATAAAAAAACTCTTCAAGTCCGGAGAGTTGGAGCGACTGTTCAAAAAATGGGATTATCCGTTTCCGACAGATGTGTGGGAGTGAGGCAAGTGAGAATTGAGAATTGAGAATTGAGAATTGATACAGAGGAAATTGACGTATGGATGTCGTATGTGGAAATTGCAACACAAAAATAAAAATTCCGGACGAGAAAATTAAGAAGATTCCTCCGGGACAGACTTTTGGCATTGCCTGTCCCAAATGTAAAAATAAGATTTCTGTGGAAAACAAGCCGGCGGCTGCTCCTGAAAAGCCCGTAGCAAAACCTGCATCGCCGCCGCCCAAGCCTGAAAAATCGGCGCCGCCTCCGAAGGCGGATAAATCCCCGCCTCCCCCGGAACCGCCTGCGGGCGAAGAAAGCGGCGGCGGCAGTGATGGCGGCGATGAGGGTTTCAGCGGAAATCCCTTTGAGTTTCTGGAAGAAGGAACCAAAACGGCTCTGATATGCGAAGGAGATGCGGGGGCCCGGGCAAAAATCAAGGCAGCGCTGACAGAACTGAAATATCACAGTTCCGAATCTTCCACCCATCGGGACGCACTCAGGCAGATGCGTTTTCATGATTTTGATTTGGTAATCTTAAACGAGCGATTCGGCACCCGGGATCCGGATATGAATCATGTGATCAAGCATGTGGAACAACTGCCGATGGTGACGCGGCGCAATATGTTTGTCGCACTGCTTTCCGAGCGTTTCCGAACTATGGACAATATGACGGCATTTAACAAAAGTGTCAATATTGTTATCAATGTTAAAGATATAAATGATATAGAAAAAATTCTCTCAAGAGGCATCAATGAAAATGATGCGTTTTTCCGTGTTTACAAAGAATCGCTGAAAAAGTTGAAAGGATAAAAATGCAATGAAATACACCTGTTGCGACTATCGGGCGGAAATGATGCTTCTGGGATTGGAAAGGCGTCTGCAATCAGAGAATCTGAGCGAAGAAGAAAAGGCTGCGATTATTGCCGAAATCCGAAAACTGAAAGAAGCAATGGGGCTTGACTGACGTGCAGAGATTCTTCGCCGCGCTAAGAATGACAGGCTACGCTACAAAATGTGCTGTCACCACGGGCGCAACGAAGAGTTCCCACAGCAGAGGCGCACGGCTGTGCGTCTTTTACGAAAGAGATTCTTCGCTACGCTCAGAATGACAGAAAAAAATCAGAATGATACCAATTCGCTTTCAAACAATGTTTTTTGCAGAGACGCACAGCCGTGCATCTCTACGCCGCATATTTTTTGACAGCGAATTGGTATGACATTCAATCTGCGGATATTTCCTCTAAAAAAGAAAGAATTGTCTTATAGCTTTCACGGGAACCAGCCAGCTTTTTTACCACATCGAAAAAAGAAGTTTTATCCATGTCCGCAAGTGTGGGAGACAATCTGAACAAAGGCAAAGGCATATCAACGCCTTTGAGATTGTGTTCAAAGATATAGAACAGCATCAGATCCTGATTCAGCTTGTTCATCTCATTGTGATGCTTTATCACTTCATCGTAGTCCTGCCTCAGAGAAGAACTCTTTTCAACAAGATGCTTATATTCTTCTTCAAAGAGATTCTGAACCAAACGCCGATAGACTTTCTCTCCGATAATCAGCTTTGTTCTGTCGAAATTTTTGGTCGTTCCCTCTATCCTTGCAGCGATATTGATAACAGACCCCAGATAGGTTTCAATTTTTTCAGAACCGACGGTGGATGAAACTTTCTGCACATATCCGGTTTCAAGACCGACGCCGAAAGAAACTTCGCAGCCGTGTTTCCGGTTAAAAGCAAAACAGGCTTTTTCCATCAACTGATAGAGCAAAAGGCTGTAAAGATATGCCAGGCGCTCGTGATGTTCTTCAAAAAAGAATGCCAGAATGCCGTCGCCTGCCGTTGTGATGTAAAAGCTTTTATCCTCCGACACCAATCCGGCAAGCTTCAGCCCCAGCGAGTAGTATTCCTCCATAAACCTGAGAAAATCGTCATTGTCATTTTTTTGAAAGACTTCAAACAAATGCGTGAAATTTCTTATGTCTGAAATCACCACTGTTGAGTCAATCTTGGGATACTTTTCCATAAATCATCTCCTTAATTAATTAGGGGCAGCGGAACGGGTGATTTTGATATGTCATTGTGAGCGCGGCAAAGCATCTTTCTTTGCGCCCTTGGCGTCTTTGCGAGAACTTTTTATTTCAAACAATCGGGAGACAGCCAAAATAAAATAGCGAATCGCAATCACGATAAATGCGAAAGGAATGATGATCTGACACAGCCACGCGGGAATTTGTGCAAATGCCTTGCCCCCGAACTCATATTCCGCCTGAACAAATCGGACACTGTAATAGGCAGCCGATGAACATAAGCCTGCGGTAAAAAGTTCCACGACGCACATCACAATGATTCTGAGACGTTCCGGCAGGTAGCGGGTCATCACATCAATGTTGATATGTCTGCCGTCCCGGCTGGCGAGCATTGCGCCGGCAAGACCGATCCACAGCACCAGAATTCTAAGCAGCACATCTCCCCACACAAACCCGCCTTCAAAGAAGTTCCGCAGAAAAATCTGCGCGGCTGCCATGCCGATCATCAGCAGGAGCAGCCCCACAAGCACAGCATCTTCTATGCGGCGCAGGATTCGGACTGAGGATTGAAGATTGAAGGTTGAAGATTGGAGAATAAAAGTCTTTGATTTGCCTTTATTTTTTGATGTCTTCTGATGTTTTTTTTTCATTTAGTATGCAACCCCATCAATGATGGAAAGCAGAGACACACCGCCGGACTGCCCCTACGCTCAAAAATAAATCTGAAATAATTTCATCTGGTTTCAATCTTTGATCCGGAGCGATAGGCTTCGATGTTTTTTTCCAGAGTATTCACCATTTCCTGAGAGAGTCTGCCGTTTTCAAGCAGAAGTTTGGGAAGCGATGCAGTTCTTTCATGCCATTCTTTCATAGCATCTTCGGGCGGTTTTATAAATTCAATCCCCTGATTCCGCAAAGTTTCCAACGCCTTTACATTGTCTTCCCGATTTTGCCGGTCAATTTCCCGAAACACGCGCCCCAGAATTTCCCGAACCGCTTTCTGATCTTCGGGAAGAATCTGTTCAAAGGCTTTTTTATCCACCGTCAACACCGCATAAATATATAAAAAAGGAATATCTGTCAGATATTTCACCTGCGTATGCCACTGCAAAGCCACAGCGCCGATGGGCGGCGTGGCTACGGTATTGATGAGACCGGTCTGCAAGCCTGTCCGCACATCGGCAATAGACAGCGGAATGGGCGTAATATCAAAGGATTTCACAGCCTCCAGCGCAATTGCATCATTATCGGGAATCCATACCTTATTTTTACGCAGATCGCTGATGAATCGGATAGGAACATTGGCAGACATGATATAGGCAAATCCGCCCTCTGCTATTCCAAAGGCGATAAAACCGACTTTCTCCAGACCGGCAATCAGTATCGGGTCCATCTGTTGCCGAACATAGTCAACTTCCTCAAATGATTGAAATTTCATGGGCAGACAGTAAATCTGAACATCCGGGAAAAACTGTGACATGCTTCCGGTCACTACTGCCCCGCCCTGCAACTGTCCGATACGGATTTTCCGCAGAACCGCTTTGTCGTCACCCATGACGCCCCCGGGATAATATTTGATCTCCACGCGGTTAGCGGTCTTTTCCGCCACTTCTTTTGCGCCTTCCCGCATTTTCTGCATCCACATCGAACCGTCCGGCGACAGCGTGGCGATTTTGAGCGTCACCGCATCCGCCGGATGTGGCAGCAAATTAAGAAATAAGGTAAAAAAGATTATTGCAGTCAGTTTTGTTTTCATAGAGATGTCTCCTCGAAGTTTTACGCACGGAACGCGGAGCGTCCGGGCGGCATTCCCATGCGCCCTTGCGCGGGAACGAAGAAAGTAGAGCGGGTTTCAAACCCGCTTTATAAACGGGCGCGGAACGTCCCGGGCTGCGTTTCCACGCGGAGCGTGGGAACGAAATAAATGTGTTAAGCATTCTTTAAAAATATTCCTCAGCACTTTCCAGCAATTCTTTTGCCTGTTTTTGCGCCAGTGTGTTGCTGAGGACATATCCCGGCACATCGGGGTCCGCCTTCAGCACCTCGTTGAGCAGGCGGTCGTGGAGTTCACGGTCAAACAGCAGGCGTGCATATTGCCGGGCATATACCACCTTTATCATCAGATTTTTCTCACCTGAAATAGCAATTGCCCGTTCAAAATGTTCACGCCCTTCTTCCGGTTTGCCGCCCAGCGCGGGCGGCAGGAATGTTGTCAGTACGCCCAGATACAGATGTGCGCCTCCGTCCTGATAATTTTCGTCCAAGTCAATGACACGGCGCATGATCGCCTCCACTCTGGAGATTTCCGCAACAGCGTTCCAGTCATCCTTGCGGCACTGAATCCAGCCGGCATAAGCTGTTCCCAGCGTGTATAATGCCGG
>JFJP01039976.1_pt1 | contig 12150 bp, 10 predicted proteins | sample 431651 | NCBI WGS metagenome assembly JFJP01 (sample SAMN02602958, study PRJNA72255) | Microbial mat metagenome, whole genome shotgun sequencing project. | biome: fresh water; feature: sink hole; material: water; isolation source: purple microbial (photo- and chemosynthetic) mats found in... | reverse complement strand
TGTCTGTGTAGCGAGACCGAGAATTGAACTCGGGACCTCATGATTATGAATCATGCGCTCTAACCAACTGAGCTATCTCGCCATCAAATTCAAAGAATCATTCCTTTTTGCGGGTGCAAATATAAGCAGTTTGTTACAAATTAGCAATAAGGTTTTTTAGTTTCAATATTTTTTCTAAATTGCAGAAATAGTTACAGTACAAGAATAAATTTTAATAATGAGATTGAAGTTCGAACTTGAATACACTCTTAATTGCTCTTCCAAAGTGCTCTTCTCAAGGCTGAGTACACCTGAGGGACTTAGTGAGTGGTTCGCTGACAATGTGAATGTCGACGGTGATCTCTTTACATTTTTCTGGGATGACACCCAATCAGAAGCACGTCTTTCTGCACTTAAAGAGAACAAACTCGTCAGATTCGAGTGGCTGAATCTCGAAAATGAAGATGAAAATTATTTCGAATTCAGAATTAATATCGATGAACTTACAAGCGATCTGGCACTTTTAATTACCGACTTTGCCGAAAAGGATGAAATAGAAGACTCAACTGACCTTTGGAATTCTCAGATCGCAGACCTTAAAAGACTACTCGGAATCTGATAAACCTCTGCATATCAACCCCCTCAATCTAATTATTCGTCAAACAGTGCAACATTAATTATTATAATGCCGTTATGCCTTTGCGCCGTTACGCCTTTACGCCTTTGCGCCTTTACGCCCCTGCGCCTTTTAAAATGAGTAACATGACGGTGATATTTAACAAAAATCAAGTAGTTTTGCACTCAAATAAAATTTCACGGTGAAAAAGGTTGACAGCTTCGTTTTAAAATCATTTATAGGCCCCCTTATATTCACATTTTTTATTGTGGAAATAATACTTCTTTTACAGTTCCTGTGGATGTATGTTGATGAGCTTGCCGGAAAAGGCCTTGAATTTAAGATCCTTGCAGAACTCCTGTATCACTTTGCCCTCACTTTTGTACCAATGGCTCTTCCGCTGGCAATCCTGCTGGCCTCTCTGATGACTTTTGGAAACATGGGCGAATTCAGCGAACTGACTGCCCTTAAATCATCAGGCATTCCGCTGCAGAGAATTATGCGGCCGCTTATAGTAATGATCGGATTTATAGCAATTATTTCATTTTTCTTCTCAAATAACGTCCTCCCCTATTCTACCGAGAAAGCAAGAACACTTCTATGGGATATACGCCGCAAAAAGCCCGATATAAATATTCAGGCAGGGACATTCTATAACGGAGTTCCCGACTTCAGCATTAAAATAGATGCTAAAGACCCGGTGAACAACAGGCTTGATAACCTTATTATTTACGACCACCGCGACAAGAGAGGAAATACCTCAGTCATAATTGCCGACTCAGGTTACATGAAACTCAGTCCCGACGAAACAGGACTGATTATGATACTCTACAACGGGAAATCATATAATGAGGTCGAGGAAAAAAATTCAGGAGAGGATAGAAGATACCCCTCAAGAAAAGATACTTTCAGGGAACAGACTATAGTAATTTCACTTACCGGATTTGATCTGGAACGAAGTGAGGACGGACTCTTTAAATCAAATGCTGCAATGAAAAACATTGCTCAGCTGACAATTGTTATCGACTCGCTGAATTACAGATATACCGAGAAAATAAAATACCAGTACGATGAGTTTATCAAAACAAGAATCTTTTACGAAAAGTATTACATACCCAATTACGCGACACTCGATTCAACTCCAAAAGCAAACAGAACAGTAAAAAGGTTCGAAACAAGACGGATTTACGACTCTCTTCCTGTTATTGACAGAAGAACTGCTCTTGTAAAATCAATTGAGAATCTAAAAGATGCCGAAGCATACCTCTCTGAAAAAACTGAGTCTCTTCACTGGGATATTAAGTTTATAAAAAAATATGAAGTGGAATGGAATAAGAAACTGACTATGTCATTTGCCTGCCTCGTATTCTTCTTCATAGGAGCTCCACTCGGAGCAATAATACGAAAGGGAGGACTCGGAACCCCTGCAGTTATATCGATTTTTTTCTTTGTAATATATTATGTGATATCACTTTCGGGACAAAAACTTGTTGAAGAAAATGTAGTAGGAACATTTGCAGGAATGTGGGCAGCTTCATATATTCTTCTCCCGATAGGTATCTTTCTGACATACAAGGCTACAACAGATTCTGTTATCATGAACATTGATACCTATCTGATCTTCTTAAAAAAGACAAAAGATTATTTATTCAGGATAAGTTTCGGAGGCGCTTCAAAGAAAGCAGACTCAGATAAAAACACAAAAAAAAATGAATGATTTCAAACTAAATACAATTGAAGAAGGAATAGAGGATATAAGAAACGGGAAACTTCTTATAGTTGTTGACGACGAAGACCGTGAAAATGAGGGTGACTTTATTTGCGCTGCAGAACTTATAACTCCCGAAATTGTGAATTTTATGGTCAAGCATGGCCGCGGACTGATTTGTGCTGCGCTGCCTGAAGACAGATGCGAAGCTCTTGACCTAAATCTGATGGTTGGAAATAATACTTCTATTCATGAAACTCAGTTCACAGTAACTGTTGATCTTATAAACGAGGAAACATCAACCGGCGTTTCAGCAAAAGACAGGGCACTTACGATAAAAGCATTGGTCGATCCAGCAACACGCCCCACTGATCTGGGCAGACCGGGTCATATATTTCCGCTTAAGGCAAAAGCCAAAGGGGTACTTAGACGGGCCGGACATACGGAAGCTGTTGTCGACCTGACAAGACTGGCAGGTTTAAGACCCGGCGGAGCACTTGTTGAAATAATGAATGATGATGGCTCAATGGCCAGACTTCCTGACCTTGAAATAATAAGCCAAAAGTTTGACATTAAGATAATTGCAATTAAAGATCTCATAACATATACTCTTGAAAGAGATTCTATTATTGAAAAAGGCGATAAGGTAAGACTACCAACATCAAGAGGCGATTTTGAATTTATTCCATTCCGTCAGACAAGCAACGGTCTTGAACATGCTGCCCTGGTTAAAGGTTCATGGACAAAAGACGAACCTGTTCTCGTCAGACTTCATTCATCGTGTTTCACAGGTGATATTTTTGGCTCAATGAGGTGCGATTGTGGTTCACAGCTTCAAAAAGCTATGGATATGGTTGAACAAGCCGGAAAAGGCGTTGTAATATACCTCAGTCAGGAAGGAAGAGGAATAGGTTTATTAAATAAAATAAGAGCTTACAGGCTTCAGGATGAAGGAATGGATACTGTGCAGGCTAACATCAAGCTTGGATTCGGGGAAGATGAAAGAGATTATGGCGTAGGTGCAAGTATCATGCGCGAACTTGGGCTGGGCAAAGTAAAACTGATTTCCAATAACCCGGTTAAACGTGCCGGTCTTGAAGGATATGGAATTAAAATAGTTGAAACAATTCCTCTGATTATAGAATCAAATCCACATAACAGATTCTACCTCGAGACTAAAGCCAATAAGATGGGGCATAACCTTACATGCTACAAAAATATGGGTAAGGAGTAATTTTATTATTAAATTTGTTCATAATTAATAAGTCATGAAAAATCTCAGGATAGTATTTATGGGAACACCTGAGTTTGCAGTAGCAACACTTGGTTCACTGCTTATGAATGGCTTAAATGTTGCAGGTGTAGTTACCGTTCCCGATAAACCTGCCGGAAGGGGAAGAAAAATATCCAAATCAGCTGTAAAGGAGTTTGCTGAATTCAGTTCACTTCCAATAATGCAGCCTGAAAGCCTTAAAGACCCCGGTTTCATTTCTCAGCTTAAATCTCTAAATGCCGATCTTTTTATTGTAGTTGCATTCAGAATGCTGCCTGAATCTGTCTGGAAAATTCCTGCAATAGGCACAATAAACCTTCATGCTTCACTATTACCCGACTACCGGGGTGCTGCTCCGATAAATCATGCTATAATTAATGGAGAAACTGTAACGGGTGTTACTACTTTTTTCATTGACGACAAAATAGATACAGGCAATATCCTTCTCAGGGAAGAAGTGCAGATTTTTCCGTTTGAGAACGCCGGTGACCTGCATGACCGACTTATGAAGCTGGGAGCCAGATTAGTTATCAGAACAATTTCAGGGATAGCTGATAATACAATTAAACCAATCCCGCAGAAAGATCTTCTGCCAAAAGGCCGGTTGCCAGAACCTGCTCCTAAAATTCATCCTGAAAACTGTATTATTAACTGGGATAGCGAAGTAACAGGTATTCATAATATGATCAGGGGATTAGCGCCATATCCATGTGCACGTACTACAATCGAAAAAAACAAATCAAAATTGTCATTTAAGATTTTTGAAAGTCTGCCTGAGCATGAGAATCATAATTCAAAGCCCGGTGATATTATATCAGATGGAAAGCATTTTTTAAAAATTGCCTGCAGGGATGGCTTTCTGAATATAGTCAGCCTGCAACTTGATGGCAAAAAAAGAATGAGTTCAATAGAGTTTTTGCGCGGATTCAAGATAGAAGGGTATACATCCTGAATCAGATTACAGGCTTAAGATTCCGAAGCCACAACTTCGTTCCCGCTACCGGTTCAACCCCTGAATTCATCCTGTTCAATTCGTTCAGATTTTTAAGTTTTATCCCGTAAAGCTGAGATACTGAATACATTGTATCTCCTTCTTTAACGACATGATATTCTTTACCGGGCTCAGCCTTTTCGCGCTTTGGCTGAAGATAAAGCATCTGCCCCGGCAAAGGATTAAAATCATTTTCCAGTTCGTTGTATTTCGACAATTCCCATTTCAGCAATGAAAACTCCTTCTCAATACCTTCTTTTGTCTCCCCTGCTTTAACAATAATATACTGAATACGATTATTCTCCTTAATCCTTTGAACACGTGTTGCAATAACAGGACTATCTCCCCTTGCAATTCCTTTGTCGTCATATGCGGGCAATTTTAAAGACGAATCTGTTTCAGGGAAAACTGGCCCCGGCTTGGCCTTTTTCGGGGCCAATCCATCTCGCATATCAAAATTATATAAGCCTAATTCCTCTATTTTCTTAATTAACATATTGGCATAATCGGGATTAGTGGCATATCCGGCCTTTTTCAACCCTCTGGCCCATCCTTTATAATCATCCTGCTTCAGATCAAAAAGAAAAGCATATCTGGAACCTGTTTTAAGAAAATCAGAATGGTCTGTGAATGATTCATCGGGCTTCCTGTATTTTCTGAAGCACTCATTTCGCTTGTCATCGTGATGAGTTATTGTTGGTCCCTTCCATGTACTATGGCATTTTATTCCGAAATGGTTATTCGCCTCCCTGGCAAGCCTGCTGCGTCCATAATCCGATTCAATCATTCCCTGTGCAAGTGTGATGCTTGCCGGTACACCTGTTCTGTTCATCTCTCTAACAGCCAAATCTTTATACTGATTAATGTAATCCTGTGCAGATCCCGTTCCCGGAGATGAAGTGGTTAGTGGTTTCTGAGTCTTGCACGAACTAAAAATTGAAATAAGAAGGAATAGTATAATTGGGGAAAGGCGTCTCAACATTACAAATCGGTTTACGGCAAAAATAGAAAAAAAAGCTATCTTTATGTCCCATATTGAGCAAGAGAGTTATGATGATAACAAAAAGTGTCTCTTTCACATATAAAGAATTTGAAAATGCCGGCGAGCTGATATCTGAAGAGAGAGAGCTGATAGCTGAAGCCCTGAAGGCAGCTAACAATGCATATGCCCCTTATTCAAAATTCAGAGTTGGTGCTGCCCTGCGACTTGAAAGCGGTAAGATAGTTTGTGGTGCCAATGTTGAAAACGCAGCATTTCCCTCAGGCATTTGTGCTGAACGAAGTGCAATTTCAAATGCCGTCTCTAACCATCCTGATGATAAACCAACAACTATTGCAATAACTGCAATTAATACTGAAGGGATAATTGAGGAATCTTTGTCACCATGCGGAAACTGCCGCCAGGTAATGGCTGAAGAAGAGTCAAGGAGAGGAAACAAGATCAGGATAATTATTGCCTGCCGAAATAAGATTATCGTTTTTGAATCTATTTCTGATCTGCTGCCTATGCAGTTCAATGGAAAAAATCTTAAGACTAGTCTTCCTTTATAATTAGCTGAAATCCGGCCCCGTGTATGTTTTTTATTATCAGTGAAGGATCCTCTGACAGGAATTTCCTGAGTTTTGTAACATAAACATCCATGCTTCGGGCAGTAAAGTAATCGTCAGATCCCCAAATCTTTTTCAAAGCCATTTCCCTTCCTATCAACTCATTGGGATTGAGAGCCAGCAGCTCAAGCAGCTGAGCCTCTTTAGGTGAAAGTTTATATTCCGAGCTGCCAATAGTAAGTGTTCGCAGCCTCGAATTGAAAACAAATTTCCCTATCTCATATATATCTTTGGTCCCGCTCTGGAAATCGCGTCTCGACAATATTGCCCTGATCTTTGCCAGCAGAATATCAGTATCAAAAGGTTTTGTAATATAATCATCTCCTCCTGCCCCATAACCCTTCAGAACATCCTCCTTGAGTTTCTTTGCAGTAAGAAAAATTATGGGAACCTCATTATTAATCTGCCTTATCTCATTGGCAATAGTAAAGCCGTCAACGTGGGGAAGCATAACATCGAGGATACAAATATTAAAAAGCCCTTTTCTGAAGTGGTCAACAGCATACTTACCGTCATCAACCCACTCTACCAGGTAGTCATTTATCTCAAGGTATGACTTCAGAACAGAACCAAAACTAAGGTCATCTTCAACAAGAAAGATCTTTACTGATTTGTTACTCATGGCTAATTGTCCCAGTTAATTGGTAAAAAAACTTCAAATCTGCTCCCTTTGCCGGGTTCGCTGAAGACTGTTATAGTACCACGGTGAGCATCAATTATTGCGCGTGCATAGTTTAATCCCAGACCAAACCCCTTAACATCATGTACATTACCTGAGCTTTGTCTGTAAAACCGTTCAAATATTTTACTCTGAACTGCTTTCGTCATGCCAATGCCTTTATCCTCAACAGAAAAAACAACTCCTTTGTCGGCATTTCTTGTTCTGACAGTAATATCGGGATTCTCAGGGGAATACTTTATGGCATTATCAAGCAGGTTGTTAACGAGATTTGAAAGGTGCTCTCCATCGCCGTATACAAAATCCTCCTCCGCTTCAAGAAGCAGATTTATCTTTCCGTCGCGCTGATGAACCTGTATTTCAATTGTTTCTACAGTATGATTTATTATTGAATGGAGAGAAGTATTTTCAAACCTGAATTCAATCTCTTTCTTGTCGAGTGAAGCGATTTGCAGAATTGTTTCCACTTTCTTATTCATTCTGCTGTTCTCCTTTTTTATCATTCCAATAAAATGACGAACGCTGTTCTCATCATTAATTACTTTCGGGTTTGTTATTGTATCTGCAGCAAGAGAGATTGTTGCGATAGGCGTTTTAAACTCGTGAGTCATATTATTAATGAAATCAGATTTCATTTCGGAAATCTTTTTCTGCCTGATTATAGAATAAAGGCTCAGTGCAAATGTCGCAAGTATGAATAATGAAAAGAGCAACGAACCACCAAGTATCATAGCCATCGATCCGAGAACATAGTTGGCTCTTTCAGGAAATACAACTGAAAGAATCAGATCCTGACGTATAATATTATCAGGAAAAAGAGGAATCATATACTTACTTTTCAGAAAGTTGCTCTTTTGCGATTTGCTTAGTTCCTCCTCCTGAATAACACCGTCTTTAATAAGTGTGAAATTATAAGGTGTTTCTATTCCGGAAAAGGCAAGCGACTTCTTCAGCGCAGCATCAATCTCCTTGTTGTCGATCTCAAGTGCTTTTTCCCAGGAATATATTTCGGCAATAGTGGCATCACTCATGTTCTGAAACTCGCTGGCCCTTTTTTTAACCATATCGAGATAATCGCTCTGCCTTACATAATTTGATCCGGAGTTTGGCATGGCAGCCCCTGATTGTCTCACAATCTGCATCTTCCCCGAACCGTCAGGTGCAGCAACAAAGTAGGAAACCGAATCAGAAACAACAGGTTTGTTTCCATCAAAAACAATTGATTTGTTAAGAGTTGTAACATGTGTTGAGTCTCCATTGCCTGAATAACTCTGATTAGTAATCTTCACACTTATATTGCCCGTGGCACCAATAGAATTACCGTTTATGCTCAGATAACCTGAAATATCCCTGCCTGAATTAACAGGAGAAGCCGGATCAGTCATCATGAAATTGTTGAAAAAGTTCATCTTTCTTGTCGACTCAATTGAGTTTCTGGCGTTATACAGACTCACACCGGCCGCCGTATTAAAACTCTCATTCTGAATACGTACAGCATCCCTGATCCATACAATCTGAACCCAGATAATGCCTATCACCGACAAGAGCATCATAACAATCAGACCAGTAAATCTCATTCTGTTCATGACACAAAATTAAAATATTCGATTGTCAATAATGCAGAGTTTAACTTTTCATTAACGGTAATTAACCTATTATTAACTACATACCAATTTAACCGCAAAGAACGCAAAGTAAAAGCAAAGAACACAAAGCTAAAAAAGTGCAAATGTTACCTTTGCGGCCTCTGCGTAATTCCTTTGCGACCTCTGCGGTTAATGGATTTCGACTTTTACGACATCCTCTTTTCTATGTTATCGAATCCATAAAAACCGACCAGATATCGCCCTCGGGACAATGCCCTGTGATTACGATTTTTTCCTTGCGGACAGGATGAATAAACTCTACCCTACGAGCGAAGAGACTTATACTGCCATCTTCATTTGAACGCTGAAAACCATATTTCAGATCTCCCTTTATCGGGCATCCAATTTTGGCAAGCTGTGCCCTTATCTGGTGATGCCTGCCTGAATGAAGTTCAATTTCAAGCAGGTAAAATCTTTCCGAACGTCCGGTTATTTTGTATGACAGACTCGCAAGCTTCGATCCCTTAACCTCTTTATCAAAAACATAACTCTTGTTCTGTACCTCATTCTTTTTAAGGTAGTGAGTTATTGTTGCCTCATCTTCGGGGGGTCTCTCTTTTACAATTGCCAGGTAAGTCTTTTTTACCTGCTTCTCCCTGAACATCTCATTAAGTCGTTCAAGTGCCTTCGATGTACGGGCATACAGAAGAACTCCGCTTACGGGACGATCAAGCCTGTGAACTACACCAAGAAAAACATCTCCGGGTTTCTTGTATTTTTCTGCCAGATATTTTTTTACTTCAGTATCGAGCGATACATCACCCGTTTTATCGCCCTGCGCCAGATCGGAGGATCTCTTGTAAACAGCAATAATATGATTATCCTCGTATAGTATTTCAGCCATTTAGTTTTTATTAATACTGTTCCTTTTCATTAGGGAAATCCTGTGATCTCACATCGGTTATATAAGCCTGAACGGCTCCCTTAATCTCTGCATGCAGATTATGATATCTTCTTAGAAATCGTGGTGAAAACTCCTGTGTAATACCCAGCATATCGTGAAGTACAAGTACCTGTCCGTCTGTTTTACCACCTGCGCCAATTCCAATCAGAGGGATCTTAAGACTGTTTGTCACCTCTTCGGCAAGCCTGGCCGGAATTTTCTCAAGGACAATGGCAAAACAGCCCGTATCTTCAAGAAGTTTTGCGTCTTCCATAAGTCTTCTGGCCTCTTCTTCCTCCCTGGCTCTGACAACATAGGTTCCAAACTTATGTATTGCCTGTGGTGTTAGTCCAAGGTGGCCCATTACAGGAATGCCGGCTGACAGAATCCTTTCAACTGATTCAACAACCTCCCTGCCTCCTTCGAGCTTGACGGCATGTGCTCCCGTCTCCTTCATAATTCTTATTGACGATGCGAGAGCCTCTTTTGAGTTTCCCTGATAAGTACCAAAAGGCAGGTCAACGACCACAAGGGCTCTTTTCACTGCTCTCACAACTGATGCTGCGTGATATATCATATTATCAAGCGTAATGGGAAGAGTTGTATCATAACCTGCCATAACGTTTGAGGCTGAGTCGCCAACAAGTATTACATCAATCTCAGCTTCGTCGATTATTTTTGCAATCGAATAATCGTAGGCTGTCAGCATGGCTATCTTCTCACCTTTAAGTTTCATCTCATGAAGCACATGAGTTGTGACCCTTTTTACAGATTTATGTATCGACATAATTAATAAGGTGTTATTTAAGAGCGCAAAGTTACAGATTTGTATCGGATGATGCATCTGACCATACAGATCTTTTTTATTTGTCAGGAATTGACGTTTTCACTGTCGTTTTGTCACATCAGCAGACATATATTAAATGAGGGCTTGCCAATTTTTCCTGAAAACGGTTAATATCCCCTGTGGCATAATCATTGCATATCGCTAATAACAAAATGAAATTTTTTTAAATCATTATAAAATGGGAAAGATAATTGGTATAGACCTGGGAACAACAAATTCATGCGTTTCTGTAATGGAAGGCAATGAGCCGGTTGTAATCCCCAACAGTGAAGGAAAAAGAACAACCCCTTCCATTGTTGCATTTATTGACGGAGGCGAGCGCAAAGTTGGCGATCCTGCCAAACGTCAGGCAATTACAAACGCAAAGCATACTATCTATTCTATCAAACGTTTCATGGGTGAAACATATGATAAGGTAGGAAAAGAAATTAAACGTGTTACCTACACCGTAGTAAAGGGTGACAATAATACACCCCGTGTTAAAATAGATGACAGGATGTACTCACCGCAGGAGATCTCAGCAATGGTTCTTCAGAAAATGAAGAAAACAGCTGAAGACTATCTTGGTCAGGAGGTCAGTGAAGCTGTAATTACAGTTCCGGCATATTTCAGCGATTCACAGCGTCAGGCAACAAAAGAGGCAGGTGAAATTGCAGGACTTACAGTGAAAAGAATTATAAATGAGCCTACTGCAGCTGCTCTTGCTTATGGTCTTGACAAAAAATCAAAAGACCTTAAGATTGCAGTTTTTGATCTTGGAGGCGGCACCTTCGATATCTCCATTCTTGAACTTGGCGACGGTGTTTTTGAGGTAAAATCAACAAACGGAGATACCCACCTTGGTGGCGATGACTTCGACCATATGATTATTGACTGGCTTGCAGAGGAATTTCTCAAGGAAGAAAGAATTGACCTCAGAAAAGATCCTATGGCACTTCAGCGTCTTAAGGAAGCTGCAGAAAAAGCCAAGATTGAACTTTCAAGTTCAACAACAACAGAAATCAACCTCCCATATATAATGCCGGTTGATGGTATTCCAAAACACCTTGTTAAGACACTTACACGTGCCAATTTCGAAAAGATCTGTGACAAACTTATTCAGTCATGTATTGAGCCTTGCAGACTCGCACTCAAAGATTCGGGATACACCATATCAGAAATAGATGAGGTTCTTCTCGTTGGTGGTTCAACACGTATTCCTGCAATTCAGCAGCTCGTTGAGAAATTCTTCGGAAAAGCTCCTTCAAAAGGTGTCAATCCTGATGAGGTAGTTGCAGTAGGCGCAGCAATACAGGGCGGTGTACTCACAGGCGAAGTTAAGGATGTATTGCTTCTCGACGTAACACCTCTTTCACTTGGTATTGAAACAATGGGTGGTGTAATGACAAAACTTATTGAATCAAATACTACAATACCAACAAAGAAAACCGAGGTATTTACAACCGCCGCTGACAATCAGCCTTCCGTTGAGATTCATGTTCTTCAGGGTGAAAGACCAATGGCATCAGGAAACAAAACAATCGGCAGATTCCATCTTGATGGTATTCCTCCATCACCACGCGGCGTTCCGCAGATTGAGGTAAGTTTCGACATAGATGCTAACGGAATACTTCATGCTTCAGCAAAAGACAGGGGAACCGGTAAGGAACAGAGGATCAGAATTGAAGCTTCATCGGGTTTAAGTGATGAAGAGATCCGCAGAATGAGAGATGAAGCGAAAGCAAATGCAGAAGCCGACAGCAAAGCAAAAGAGAAAGTTGAGAAGATAAATACGGCCGACAGTATGATCTTTACAACAGAAAAACAGCTTAGGGAGTTTGGTGACAAACTGCCTGCCGATAAGAAACCGGCAATTGAAGACGCACTTGCAAAACTGAAAGAAGCTCATAAGTCACAGGATGTTGTTGCTATTGACGCAGC
>JFJP01039975.1_pt1 | contig 12152 bp, 12 predicted proteins | sample 431651 | NCBI WGS metagenome assembly JFJP01 (sample SAMN02602958, study PRJNA72255) | Microbial mat metagenome, whole genome shotgun sequencing project. | biome: fresh water; feature: sink hole; material: water; isolation source: purple microbial (photo- and chemosynthetic) mats found in... | reverse complement strand
CGGTCGAATAATTTCTGATTAATTTTTCGAGGCGCAAAACCAATAGTTCTCCACTCCTCTTGCCACGCAATTACTGTTGTTGTGGCATCATCCCATGCTTTATAGTTATTAAACTGGCTATAATCAAAACTTTCAATTTTTTCACATAGGGCATTTTTCGCTTGCAGATTCTCTTCTTCAATTTTTCGAATTGCTTCAAAATGAGCCTGATGTTTTTTATTGATAACAGTAGAAGCATCTTTGAACTTGTTCCAGGTCTGATCGCGTAATTCACGCGACACAGGTCCTAAATCATGCCACTCATCATGTAAAATTTGTAACTGATGAAATGCAGAAATGATATCGGTCTCATTTTCGAGTTTTTCTGCCGCTTCAATAATCAGTGTTTTTGCTTCCAGATTTTTTCTGAAATCATACTCACGTAGTTCGTTATTGATTTTTAATAAATCCCAAAAAGTTTCCTGATAATTATTAAATTGTTTCCAAAGTTCTGTTGTAGCAGTTGGAGGTACCTGACCTATCGTTTTCCACTTTTTTTGTAATTCGCGAAATTCGTTGATATGGGTCGAAACATCATCATTGCTTTCAACCAAATTTTTCAACTGACTGATAATATGTTGTTTTTGAATCAGATTAGTTTCCTTTTCCTTTTCTAATTGTGCCGTGTGATTCGCTTTTTTAATGCGGTATTCATTCAACAATAATTTAAATTCTTCTTCATCTTCATCTTTCTGAGGAATGAGTTCTGTTTCTTCACCTTCGTTTTCAACTACTTGTCTACTTTGCTCCTCATGTTCAGCTTTTACTTTTTTGTAAAATAATTGTTTTAGAGATTCCACTTCATTTTTTATTACCTCCACATCCTGTTCAATAAGGAGTTTCAACTGATTGATTAAATCCTTTTTATTGGACATGTTAGGCTCAACATTTTTAAAATCAGAAGATTCTGATTGTTCGATAATTGTACTTTCAACTATAGGTTGTTCTTCTACAACTGTTGGTAGTTCCTCTACAACTGTTGGTAGCTCTTCTACAACTGTTGGTTGTTCTTCTACAACTGATAATTGTACTTCTTCAACAGGGAGTTGCTCTACTACAACTGTTGATTCAGTTGGTACAATTTCTGATTCCTTGGTATTATCAAGTGGGTTCATTTTGCAAAAAATTATTTTTAATTTTTCTTGCTACAGAGTAGCAAAATTTAGTTTAATTCAGTAAACTTTAAAAGGTAACACAAAAATAGTGTTTTTTTTTAGATATTTTAAATTATTCTGTTATTTTCAAAGAAAAAGATTAATAAACACAAAATAAATGAGATCAAATCCTTTATTTTCTGTTTATTATGTACGAATTTGCTTGTTGTACAGGATTAATTTGAATATCATTAATACTTACATGCGCAGGACGTGTTACTATAAATTCGAGCGCATCTGCAATATCTTCGGCATTTAAAGGAACAACTCCCTTATAAACAGCTCTTGCTTTTTCATCATCGCCATGGTAACGAACCAGCGAAAATTCTGTTTCAACCATGCCCGGCGAAATTGAACTTACTTTGATGTTATGTTTTACCAAATCAATCCTTAATCCTTTTGTAATCGCATTTACGGCATGTTTTGATGCGCAGTAAACACTACCGTTCGGATAAACATCAATGCCGGCTATCGATGAGATATTAACAATATGACCGGTTTGTCGTTTTACCATTCCGGGAACAATTAATTTTGTAATATAAATCAGACCTTTGACATTCGTATCAATCATGTTTTCAAAATCTTCTTCCAGACTTTCGTCAAAAGGAGTAACGCCTGCTGCAAGGCCTGCATTATTAATGAGTAAGTCTATATTACAAAAATCAGGTGGAATAGAATTGATTGCATTTTTACAAGCTTGTTTATCACGCACATCAAAACACAAAGGTAAAACTTCAGTAAAATATTCCTTTATTAATTGTTGTTTTAGTTCTTCAAGTCGGTCATTTCGTCGGCCGGTAATAATTAGCCTGTAACCCAGTTTTGCCAATCGATGTGCAAAAGCCTTTCCAAAACCAGAAGTAGTGCCGGTAATAAGTGCCGTTTTCATTTTTAATTCAGAAGTTCAAATATATTAAATAGTAAATAAAAAAAATAGTACTGGAATTTACTTTTCGTATTTAAGATCATGTCCCATTCTCAATTTTTTAGTTTCCATATAAAATTCGTTATGTGGATTCGGTTCAATAATTAGTGGTATGTTTTCAACAATGGTCAAACCATATGCTTCAAGACCTATTCGTTTAACAGGATTATTGGTCAACAATCTGATATTTTTAACACCTAATTCTCTTAAAATTTGGGCACCAACACCATAATCACGTTCATCGGCATTAAACCCGAGATGAAGATTTGCATCTACAGTATCTAATCCTTCTTCCTGAAGTTTATATGCTTTAATTTTATTCATCAATCCTATTCCACGTCCTTCCTGATTCATGTAAACGATAACACCTTTGCCTTCTTTTTCAATCATTTGCATAGCTTTATGTAGTTGTTCACCACATTCGCAACGCATCGAACCAAAAATATCACCAGTGATACATGAAGAGTGTACACGTACAAGTATATTGTCATTTTCATCCCATTCCCCTTTAATTAATGCTACATGTTCCATTCCATTAGATATTTGTTTAAAAGGGATTAATTTAAATTGTCCGTTACCTGTTGGGAGATTTACTTTTTCACCTTTTTCAACCAACGATTCAAATTTTAGCCGGTATGCTATTAAATCTTTGATTGATACAATTTTTAAATCGAATTTCTTTGCAATTTCGAACAATTCAGGTAATCGTGCCATCGATCCATCATCATTCATTATTTCGATAAGTGCAGCAGCAGGATATAATCCAGCTAATCGGGTAAAATCGATTGCGGCTTCAGTATGTCCGGCACGGCGAAGGACGCCTTTTGAGCGAGCCCTCAATGGAAAAACGTGACCCGGACGACCAAATGTTTCAGGTTTTGAAGTAGGGTCAGCAAGTGACAGAAAAGTGGCTGCTCTGTCTACAGCTGATACGCCGGTAGTACAACCTTCGAGTTTGTCGATGCTTACTGTAAAAGGCGTAGCGTGAAAAGACGTGTTTTTATCAACTTGCATTTCAAGTTCCAATTCATCGCATCGTTCTTCGGTTATGGGTGCGCATAAAACTCCTCTTCCATGCTTTGTCATAAAATTCACCATTTCCGGTGTTATTTTTTCAGCCGAACAAATAAAATCACCTTCATTCTCGCGATCTTCATCATCTACTACAATAATAAATTTGCCATCTTTGATATCATTGATAGCCTGATCGATTGTATTTAAAACTTGTTCCATTTTCTGTTTAAATTTCTTCTAATTCATAAGATGAATTACCATTTTTATGAATTAAAGTGTTGATTTTATATTTGATTTTTTTTATTATTTTAATGTATTCTTCTCCGTTGAATAATGTAGCATCAACTGCAGCTTTATAAGTCAGGAAAATGCCGATTGGCAATAAAACTGCTGAGCTTAACCACATGCCTTCAAAAGCAGTCCAAAGTCCTTCTCGCGACATTTTAAATCCGGTATTATCAATTATATAATAAATTATAAACATGATAACTGAAATAACAACCGGAGCCCCTAATCCGCCTTTACGAATGATAGCTCCCAGTGGTGCACCAATAAAAAAGAATATCAAACAGGCAAAAGATAAAGTCAATTTACGATGCCATTCAATTTTATGCCGTGTTACATAAAACCTTGATTCTCCTAACATTGCTAAATTATATTGAACCTGATCTTTCATTTCGCGGGCACGTTGTTTTGCCACACTTAATGCCAGTATTTTTGTAGAATCATCAAGATTAAGATATAGTGAATCAGGATTAAAATCCTTAATTTTAATATTTGAACTTACTTCCAACGATTGATTGGGTAGGATTTCACGGCCAAAATATTTGTTTGTAACAATTTCATTGGCAAGTTCATTATTCCTAATATTTATAATTTTATTTACCGAATCAATCGATTGTGAAAGTTGATTTAGATTCTTACTAAGATACTGATCGTCCAGAATTGATTCATCGAGTCGTGAAAAATCAGAATCAAAATACAGCAATATTTCTTTCAGTTTAAATGTTTCGCGCCGGTATGGAATATTCGAAGATGAACTATTTATCTTCATGGAATTAATATTTTCAAAACTCTCACCATCGAAAAGTGTGAGTAATAAATATTGTTTATCTTCAGAAAGTTTAACTCTTCCTGAATCAGCAACCATAACTGTAGCATTATTAAAACCATTCGAAAAATTATAAATCATTAAATCTTTCAGCAAATGATTTTCTTTGTCTCTAACATATAGATTTACATCATTGATTCCTGAATAAAATTCACCTGTCGGAATATCAAGTTCAGGAGATTTTTGCTTTAACGAAATTATAAGTGACCATAATTTCTTTTGCGAAACCGGCAAAACAATATTTGAAAAGAAAAAAGCACCTATGCTTATAAATGCAATAAGAATGATCAAAGGACGAATAATTCTGAAAAGAGAAATACCAGCGGATTTCATGGCTGTTAGTTCAAAATTCTCGCCAAGATTCCCGAAGGTCATTAACGATGCCAGTAATATAGCCAAAGGTAGCGCCATGGGAACCAATGAGAAAATGGCATAGGTTAAGAATTCGGCAAGCACCTTCAAACCAATACCTTTCCCTACCAGTTCAGCAAAATGTTTCCACAAAAACTGCATTAATAAGATAAACAGACAGATGAGGAAAGTCATCAATAGCAAAGTAGCAAAACGCTTGAATAAGTATAAGTCAATTTTTTTAAACATGTACTTCAGAGGTAATGAACAACAAAATTACACCAAAAAATTTAGATAACCATTGTTTGTTTTGCCAAATAAAATTAAATTGTTTTTATTCAAATAGTTGCATTAAAAAAAAAGAATAAGCCACTCAGGAATAGAGTAGCTCATCTAATAGGTCAAATAACAAAAAAATCACTGATTCCGAATTACATTCCTGTTTTACGCCGGAGTAAATCTACCTGATGATCCCACCACATTTTCATTTCATCAATTTCAGAATTGTCAGCAAAATCAGTAACAAAAAGTGCATTATCTCCTGTAAGTTCAATACTAATTATTTTCATTTCAAAATAAAAATCTGAACCTTTATCTTCTTTCCATTGAAAACGGATGGCAGAGTTATTTTTAATTTGAATTAATAATGCTGTCTGATCATTTTTATCCCATGAAAAAGTATATTCATTCTCATAAACAGTAACACCATCGGCAAACCATTCCGAAAGACCTAAAGGTGTACTTATTGAATTCCATAATATTGGAAAAGAACCTTTTTTAAACGTATATTCAACTTCAAATTTACTCTTGCCCATTAACATTTTATATTATTAAGTAATAATTAAAAATTTTCCGCAAGATAACAAAAATTTTCTATAAGAACAAATTTTTTGACGAAAAATTAAGGTTTCTTTACTCAGTTTTAATTTGCAAACTACTCTTTTCGAAGCATAAAGGCAACATTTGTTTTACATTATCAATAATAAAAATTTGTTCTGTTCCGTAGAGTATAATTACTATATTTTTATCAAATCGGGTTTCTGATTCAAGTAACACTTGTCTACAGCCTCCGCATGGAGAAATGGGAAGTTTCAGAAACTCACCATTTGTAAAAGCTGCAATAGCCAGTGTTTTTACAGGCGTATCAGGATATTGTGCATTGGCATAAAACATAGCTACTCGCTCAGCACATAGTCCTGAAGGGTATGCAGAATTTTCCTGATTACTGGCGGCAAAAATTTCACCGTTTTCGAGTTGAACAGCTGCGCCTACATGAAATCCTGAGTAAGGTGCATACGCTTTCTCTACCTGCTTTTTTGACAAATCAACTAATTTTTTATATTCAACACTTAATTCATCGTAATAACATTGGGTTATTTTTGTTTCAATAATTTTTTGATGCATGTTTTTTGTATTTTTCTTTGATTATTAGTATCATAGTTATTTTCAATTATTTGAAAATTAATTCAATCAACACAAAAATATAAAATAATCCATTCAAAATCTGTTTTTTTGCAAATTAGTTATAAATTTGCAAAAAATAAATTTATTGTTTAGATATGAATTATAGTAATAGAACTTTTATTAATTTGTTAATTATGCTGTTATTCAGCACATTAAGCAATGCGCAAACGCTTAGTAATGCTTACAAGAGTTATATTGAAAAATATAATCAATTAGCTATTAAGCAACAAAAGGAACATGGTATCCCTGCAAGCATAATTTTAGCACAGGGATTACTCGAATCTTCAGCCGGGCAAAGTTGGCTTGCATTGAACTCGAATAATCATTTTGGTATAAAATGTGCCGAGTGGAAGGGTAGTAAAATAAATAAAGATGATGATATAAAAGATGATTGTTTTAGAAAATATAATAGTGTAATTGAATCGTATGAAGATCATTCGCTATTTATTAAAAATCGGAGTTGGTACGGCTCTTTATTTGAATTAAGCAAAACTGACTACGAAGGTTGGGCACTTGGTTTGAAAAAAGCAGGATATGCTACTGATCCAACTTACGCTTACAAACTCATTTCAATTATCGAAAATTACAAACTTCATCAATATGATCTCATTCAGAAAAAAGAAGATATTATAACAACTAATAATGTTAAAACCACAACAGTTCAATCATTCCATGATAAAAAATCGTTGAAAACAATAAATGCTTTAACTTCTCATGAAGTTTTAAAAAACAATAAATTACGTTACATTATTGCAGTTACCAACGATACTTATGGAAGTATTGCTGACGAATTTAATATCGATGAAATGAAGTTACGTAAGTTTAATGATGTAATGATTGATGTTGTTTTAGTACCGGAATCGAAAATTTACCTTCAAACAAAAAAACGTGTTGCCGAAAAAAAATATCCCTTGCATGAAGTAAAAGAAGGTGAAACGATGTATGGCATTTCGCAAACATATGGCATTCAGCTTGAATCATTATATAAATTAAATGAAATGCCTTACACTCAGGGTGCTAAAGCAGGTCAAATGTTGAAATTGAGAAGATAAAAAATGCGTAAAAGAAATACAGAATTATTACGTGATGTAATTGGTCAGGTGTTAAAATTCAATCATTTAGACAAACAGTTGTACGAAAAACGTTTAATCGACGCCTGGCCGTTAATTCTTGGTGAAACAATTGTACAATATACATCTGAAATTGTTATAAAAAGAAAAGTATTGTATGTTACAATAAGTTCGGCTGTGCTGCGTCATGATTTATTTTTATCCAGGGAAGAAATAAAAAAATCGCTCAATAAACACGTTGGAAATGAAGTAATTACAGAAATTATTTTTAGATAAAAAATTTGCTGTAATAGCACCTTAATGTTTCTCTGAAAGGTTTTACCTAAATTCTGAAAACAAAGATGAATTTACGCAACCAACTAAAAAACCCTGCTTCGCTTGGTTATATTGATATTATAATTCAAAACATACTTGAAAATTCAGGTAGCTTTGAAGAGTTATTTTCATTAATTTTTATTGAAGATAAAAGTATAGCTTGGCGTGCAGGCTGGGCTTGTGATAAAATTAGCCGAAAATTTCCCGAATTGTTTACCCCAAAAATTAAACAAAGAATTATTGAAGCCATTCCAATCGAACAACACAATGGAACGCTCAGGGCTTTACTTTCATTAACAAATAATTTTGAGATTCCTAAAAATTTATCAGTAGAATTGATTAATAAATTGTTTGATTTGATGATTTCGTCGCATTCTGATGTTTCACATCAGGTACTTTCCATGAAAATTCTATGTAAATTTTGTGATTATGAACCCGGATTCGTACCCGAATTGCTTGCCTATCTCGAAAACATTAATTCAATCGACTATAAGCCCGGATTTATTTCTGTAAAAAATAAAACCATTAAATATCTGAAAAATAAGAGCTTGAAATTTTGAATTATATCTTTTAATTGGTAATTGCACATTTTTCGAATTTAAGTGCTAATTTTGCAGCATATTTTTCGCAATTTAAAAAATTCATTGCGAATATAAACTTACTTTTATTTCAATAGAAAAATCAGTTATGACTTTAAAGAAAAACATTCTTGCATTACGTCAGAAAAAAGCCATTGTAGAAAAAGGCGGAGGCGACAAAGCCATTGAAAAACAGGTAGCAATGGGTAAAATGACTGCCCGTGAACGTATTCTAGCCTTGTTAGATGTGAATTCATTTTACGAATATGATTTATTTGTAGAACACGAAGAAACAAATTTCGGGATGGAAAGCAAAGTATTGGCCGGAGATGGTGTAATAACCGGAACCGGAACCATAAACGGAGCACCGGTATGTATTTACGCTCAGGATTTTACTGTTATGGGAGGTTCATTGGGACTAAAACATGCCCGTAAGATTACGAAAATCATGGATCATGCCATGAAAATGAAAGTGCCTTGTATAGGTATCAACGACTCGGGAGGAGCCCGTATTCAAGAAGGTATTGGTGCATTGGCAGGTTATGGTGAAATTTTCTACCGCAATACCATGGCATCGGGTGTAATTCCTCAGATTTCTGTAATTTTAGGTCCTTGTGCAGGTGGTGCAGTTTATTCACCAGCACTTACCGATTTCGTTTTTGTGGTTGAAAATATCTCAAAAATGTTTATTACGGGTCCAAACGTTATCGAATCGGTTTTGGGCGAAAAAATTTCACAGGAAGATCTTGGTGGAGCTCGGGTTCATGCTGAAATTACCGGAAATGCTCATTTTTATGCACTCACAGAAAAAGAGTGTCTGAACCAAATTAAAGAACTTGTATCATTGATTCCTCATAGCAATCAGGTAAAAGCTGGGAAGATTAAGCCAATGAAACCTACGTTCAGAAAGAATATTGAAAATATCATACCCTCTGACCCAAAACAACCCTATGATGTTCGCGATGTAATTTTTGCACTCACCGATGCTTCGAAATTCTTAGAAGTGCAGGAACTTTGGGCGCCTAACATTGTAATTGGTTTTGGACGAATGAATGGCGATACGGTGGGTTTTGTTGCTAACCAACCTATGTACCTTGCAGGAGTTCTGGATTGTGATGCATCAGATAAAGCTGCGCGATTTATCCGTTTTTGCGATGCGTTTAACATCCCTATTGTAACTCTCGAAGATATGCCGGGTTATTTACCGGGTGTAGATCAGGAACACGCAGGTGTTATCCGTCACGGGGCTAAAATGCTTTATGCATACTCCGAAGCAACAGTACCTAAAATTACAGTTATTTTACGAAAAGCGTATGGTGGAGGTTATATAGCCATGAACTCGCGTCACCTCGGTGCTGACTTTATGTTTGCCTGGCCGGGTGCTGAAATTGCAGTAATGGGACCTGAAGGTGCTGCTAATATCATTTTCCGAAAAGAAATTATGGAAGCTGAAGATGAAGAAGCAATGCGTCAACAGAAAGTGAAAGAATATATTGAAAAATTTGCAAATCCATTTGTGGCTGCTGCCAAAGGGTATATCGATGCTGTAATTGAACCGAAAGAAACACGAGAGTTATTATTGCATTCGCTTACTGTTTCGCAAAACAAAGACGATTATCGTCCTGCTAAAAAACACGGAATTCCTCCGTTTTGATGTTGGATTAATCGTTATAACTCTAAATTTGAAATAAAATCAAATATGAAGAAAGAAATAGAAACACCTGATTTCGTAGAATTTGCTGTAACAGCTCGTAAATATAATACGTTGCTTACCAAAAAATATTTGAATCGAAAAGTATGGATTGATCCAAATCCTTATGAGATTCAATCTTTTATTCCGGGAACAATTGTTCAGATTCCTATTAAAGTTGGGCATGTTGTTAAGGAGGGAGACCTTATATTAATAGTAGAAGCAATGAAAATGCGTAATCGTATTCTTATGCCTTTTACTGCACGTATTAAAAAAATAAATGTGGTTTTAGGAGAGAGAGTTCCAAAAGATACTTTAATGATTGAGTTGGAACCTGTGGATAGTAAAAAGAAATGATTTGAAAAAGAGGCTGTCTGATAATTCAGACAGCCTCTTTTATTTTATTTATATCGGAAATAATTTTTCATTCTTCAACTTCAAAAATTCGTATTCAAAATTGGGAGTAAAAATATTTTTTCCTATGTTTGATAGTATATCCTCAATTTTCCAGAATCTACCTTCAGAAATTTCAACCAGATCGGGGACGATTTCACCATCGTATATAGTGTAATGGCTGTTAACCAGTTCTGCTTCCTTGTCCGAAACAAATTTGTAGCGAATCAAAAATACCGGAACAAATTCTATAATTCCCAGTTCTTCACTTACTTCACGCTGTAATGCTTCATTTATAGTTTCACCATAGTCTACATGTCCGCCCACCGAAGTATCCCACTTTCCGGGTTGTATATCTTTATTCAAAGCCCTTTTTTGTAAGTAAAGTTCATTTTTAGAATTGAAAACATGCAAATGAACCACAGGATGTAATAAAAAAGTACCTGAATGACACTCTTGGCGTGTCGATTTTCCGATAATAATGCCCTCATTATCTACTAATGGAAAAAATTCAACTTTCATATTTTGGTAAACTCTTACAGTTTTAATTCAATTATTATCAGAATTTCATTGATTTACAATCATTGCTCCGAAAAAGTAAAAAAAATCAATAAACCGAATAAATATTATTCTTTTATAGCCTAATGAGTTAAAAAATCATTTTGAATCCCATTCCAGCATCATTTTCTTAATTTTAAGACCCCAACGAAAACCTCCTATAAAACCATCTGTTCTAATTACACGATGGCAAGGAATAAGATATGCAATTGGATTAGCTCCGATTGCAGTACCTACAGCTCGAACAGCTTTTGGACGGCCAATTGCTTCGGCAATTTTAGCATAAGTAGTTGTTTCTCCTACCGGAATTCTTTTCAAAGCATACCAAACCGAAAGTTGAAAATCCGTACCAATAGGATGAAGTGCAGGAATCTCTTTTTTATCAAAAATAGAGCTTACAAAATGTTTTACCTTACTATCATTCTGCTTAAAAATTGTTTCCGGAAATCTATGTTCAATATCGTACAAAGCACTTTCTTGATTTTCCGGAAAAGTAAGTGCACAAATTCCTTCGTTTGAAAATACAATACAACATTCGCCAAAAGGACTGTCTGAAAAACCGAAGGCTGGTTCTGAATGGGGAGGTAATTGTCTCATAGTAGAAATAAATTGATTAAAAAAATTCGATTTCCGCTTCGGAAAAACAGTTTCAATTGTGATTTGAATAGATGTAAGAAAAGAATAAATTACAATTGTTGCAAAATTAATGATTTATTCCGACCATTCAACATTTTATGACTAAGATTAACACTCAGATTTTATATTATTGTTCCGTCGTTACTTAGGTATTGAAAACAATACAGGACTTATTCATGTTAAAAATCAGGATTAACTTTGTTGCCATTCTTTACTTTCGACATCTGAATACTATCAAAATTTGAAGAAAAAGCCAATAAGTGTATTGATTTAATTATTCAATAATTATTTTTGATATGTTTTAATTTTCTTGAAAACAATAACTTAAAAAAGGATGTCAAAAAAAAGTCCATTTGTGTTTTGAATAAAGTCAATAATTTTTAAAGTTTAAATTTAAATAAAAATATTTTGAACACTTAGCCTATAAACTTGTTCCGCTTTGGTTGAGACACAAAGCAGCAAATGAAGTTTTTGTTTCATTGCGGCTTTGTGAGTAAATACGGCTCGAAATAAATTGTTTCAAAACCAAATAATATCGAAATGGTGTGAAAAGTACTAGAAATGGATACCTAAAAAAAGTGTTAAATTCATGGTTTAAAATTGTCATTCAATAGACTAAAAGCTGCAAAACGGGTTACCTTGATTCGAAAATATGGTGAATGCGATCGAGATATTTTTTATAGCCCATATGTTTTTTTAATGGGTATTACAAAGTTATTTTATTAATTCAAATAGCTTGTTTCCTTATTTAATTTATACTTTTTAATTCCTTCAATTAATTTTTCTAACTTTAAAAATTTCGGATAGAATTCTATCAACTATGAATGATTATGCGCTGTATTTTTTCTATTTTA
>JFJP01039974.1_pt1 | contig 12153 bp, 8 predicted proteins | sample 431651 | NCBI WGS metagenome assembly JFJP01 (sample SAMN02602958, study PRJNA72255) | Microbial mat metagenome, whole genome shotgun sequencing project. | biome: fresh water; feature: sink hole; material: water; isolation source: purple microbial (photo- and chemosynthetic) mats found in... | reverse complement strand
AAATAAACAACAAACATATTGTTTTGCCTGAAGGAACCGAAGAACGTACCCTGAAAGCAGCCGATATTATTTTGGCAGAAGGCATCAGCCGAATCACCCTCATAGGCAATAAAGAAACAATCATGGCCGAAGCTCAGAAATTCGGTCTTACCCACATACACAAAGCCAATATAGTAGATCCTCTCAATCATGCTCACAAAGATGAGTATATAGACCTTATGGTTTCTCTCAGAAAAGACAAAGGTCTTACCCGCGAGCAAGCAGCCAAACAGATAGAAGACCCATTGTATTTGGGCGTACTTATGATAAAAGCCGGACATGCCGATGGTGAAGTAGCCGGAGCTATCAATGCTACAGGCAACGTATTGCGTCCAGCTTTTCAGTTTGTAAAAACTGCACCGGGTATAAGTGTAGTATCTGGAGCATTCATTATGATACTCAATGAGAGCACTTATGGCGAAAACGGAATCATGGTATTTGCCGACTGCGCCGTGCATCCGAACCCTACCGCCAAAGAATTGGCCGAAATAGCTGTAGCCACAGGCCGCACCACACAAGCCATTGCCGGATTTGAGCCTCGCATAGCCATGCTCAGCTTTTCAACCAAAGGCAGCGCAAGCCACGAGATGGTAGACAAAGTAGTAGAAGCCACCCGCCTTGCCAAAGAAATGGCACCAGATATGAAAATAGACGGCGAGCTACAAGCCGATGCAGCCATAGTAGAGGCCATAGGCAAATCTAAAGCCCCGGGAAGCGAAATAGCAGGTAAAGCCAATGTATTGGTATTCCCAACGCTCGAAACCGGAAACATAGCTTACAAACTAGTACAACGCCTGGCACATGCCGAGGCTGTAGGCCCTGTGTTGCAAGGTATGGCAGCGCCCATCAACGACCTTTCACGTGGTTGCTCGGTGAGCGATATCGTGAATCTGGTGGCCATCACAGCCAACCAGGCAGCTGGAATGGCAAAAGCCTGATTATTTATACATAACAGAATATTATTTTTTTTAAATTTAAGATAAAATTTCATGGCAGATTTAATTACCGAAAGGTTAGAGGAATTTGGGTTAAGCGTAAGTGCTAAGCCAAAAGCCGTATTTTCGTCAGTAGGTATCGTAGGGTGCGGCCAAACCGGTCAGCGTATTGCCCTCATGATAGCTACTATGGGTATAGAGGTTGTTTTTCTGGAAATAAGCAAAGAAAAGATAGAAGCCGGGATAAAGGAAATAGCTGAGGAACTTGATAGCCGTATTTCGCACTGGGGCATGACCAGTGGTGAGAAAAAAGCTACCCTCACCCGCATAAAAGGTACCTTGGACTATGCCGATTTTAAAGACTGCGATATAGTGATAGAAGCCATACTTTCGCGCAACCGGGAGTATGCATTGCCTACACGAAAGGACGTATTCAAACTCATCGAAGCACACACCCGCCCCGATTGTATCATAGCCACCAACTCTACAACAACTGTTATTACAATTCTTTCATCTGAACTGAAACAAAAAGACAGATGTATAAGCATGCACATAAGCACCACCAATCCTGATGCCAACGTAATGGAAATAGTAAAAGGCCATTATACAGCCAATTGGGTGCTCGACAAAGTGCGTGTTTTTGCAAAAATGATAAACAAAGTGCCTATACCTGTATCTGAATCTGCTGGTTTGGTATCTGCCCGTATTTTTGTTCCCCTCATGAACGAGGCTTGCGATGTGCTCATGGAAGGCGTAGCCGACCTCGATAGCATAGACTTTGTAATGCGCAGCAGCTTAGGTTTGCCACTTGGACCATTCGAAATGGCCGATAAAATAGGCTTAGACCGCGTAATGCGCTACTGCGAAAACCTTTACAACGAATTTGGCGATCGCAAATACATTGCCCGCCCTATTCTGAAAAGACTTGTGAGAGCCAACCTGTTTGGTCGTAAAACCGGACGTGGTTTCTATTCTTACGATGAACTCGGCAATAAAATAAAGCCGGTAAATATGAATCCTACCAATTTAACCCCTGAAATTTAATAACAATGAATATATTAGTTTTAAACTGCGGAAGTTCGTCCATTAAATATCAGCTTTTCGATATGACCAAAGAATTTGTAATGGCAAAAGGCATAGTCGAAAAAATTGGGTTAAAAGGTTCTTTCGTGAAACACGAAAAAGACAATGGCCAGAAAGTAATGTTCGATGGTGAAATACTCGACCATCAGGCAGGTATTGAATACGTGCTTGGTATACTCACCAGCCCCAAACATGGTTGCATAAAAACCCTTGATGAGATACATGCTGCAGGTCACCGTGTGGCTCATGGTGGCGAAACCTTCACAGATAGCGCACTCATAAACGACAATGTAAAAAAAGACATTGAAAGATGTATTGCACTTGCCCCACTGCACAATCCGGCCAACCTGAAAGGCATCATGGCCATGGAAAACCTGCTGCCCGATATCAAGCAAGTTGCCGTATTTGATACAGCTTTCCACCAAACCATGCCTGCCAAATCATATATGTATGCAGTTCCTTATTCTTTATACAAAAAATACGGAATTCGTCGCTATGGTTTCCACGGAACCAGCCACCGCTTTGTAATGCGCCGTGCCTGCGATTTCCTGAAACTTGATATGAATAATTCCCGTATCATCTCTTGCCACCTGGGCAACGGTGCTTCGGTAGCTGCCATATGCAATGGAAAATCGGTAGATACTTCAATGGGGCTAACCCCGGTAGAAGGCCTCATCATGGGTACTCGCTCAGGTGACCTCGACTTGGGCGTGCTCACTTTCATCATGGAAAAAGAGGAGATAGGCCTCAATGCTGCCAATACGCTCATCAATAAGCACAGTGGTATGCTCGGTATTTCCGGAGTTTCGAGCGATATGCGCGAAATTGAAGATGCTGCTGCTGCCGGCAACGAGCGTGCTAAACTGGCGCTGGAAATGTACGACTATCGTGTACGTAAATACGTAGGCGCATATGCTGCTGCTATGGGTGGGGTAGATGTTGTAATTTTTACTGGTGGTATAGGCGAAAATGCTGATATCACACGTAAAGGTATAGCCCAGAACCTCGAATTCATGGGTTTGGATCTCGACGAAGAAAAAAACAAAGGGGCTCGTGGTAAAGAAAAAGTCATAAGCAAAGATGGCTCAAAAGTAAGGTGCGTAATAATACCTACCAACGAAGAGCTTGTAATTGCAGAAGATACGCAGCGTATTATTGGATAAAAACAAAATACAACGCCTTTCACAATACAAAAAACTGCCTGCCGCAAGATTTCAAAATCAGAAACAGGCAGTTTTTTATTTTATTTCATGAAAAGGTACTTTAAAATAGTATTCGTTGAAATAGGTATGTCATTCATATGCAATCGAATGCATAAAATCATTAAATTATTTATTTAAAAAATTAAACATACAAAATATGATCAAACAACTATCCTATTTGAGCAATCTTGTTGCACTTCAGTCTAAACGAAAAAAACTTATTTTGGCCGCAGCACAAGATGCGCACAGCATAGAAGCCGCTTATCAGGCATGGAAAGATGAAATTGTAGACATAGTATTGGTTGGCGATAAAGCCGAAATAGAAAAAATTGCCAATCAAAAAGGCTTAGATATAAGCGCAATAGAGCTGATAGATGTGGCAGATAAAGCCAAAGCGGTAGAAGTATCTGTAAAACTGATACGCGATGGCAAAGGTGACATATTGATGAAGGGAAATGTACCTACGAGCACTTTGCTCAAAGGAGTACTGGATAAAGAATGGGGATTGAGAAAAGGCGGTGTACTATCGCATTTTGCTTTATTCGAAATACCTGCTTACCACAAACTGCTAGGCCTCACAGATGTGGCCATGAATATAGCCCCCGATTTGCAAGGCAAAGCAGCCATACTCAACAATGCAGTCAGCTTCATGAATTCACTCGGTTTTGAAAAACCAAAAATAGCTGCACTGGCCGCAGTAGAAACTGTGAACAGCGACATGCAGGCTACCCTTGATGCTGCAATGTTAAGTAAAATGGCTCAGCGTGGTCAGTTGGGAAAATGTATCGTAGATGGACCACTGGCGTTTGACAATGCCATAAGCCGTGAATCGGCAGAGCACAAAGGCATAATAAGCGATGTAGCCGGAGATGCTGACCTGTTGCTTTTCCCAAACATTGAATCGGGAAATGTGATTTACAAAGCCCTTTCGTATTTTGCAAATGCTCGTCTGGCAGCAGTTATACTTGGAGCCAAAGCCCCAATTGTACTCACTTCACGCGCCGACAGCGAAGATGCCAAGCTCAATAGCATCCTGCTTGCAGCTGTAGGTAAATAATTTTTCAATCCAAGACTTACATTCTTTATATGGAAATGACACATCAAGTAAGCGAGAATGCATGGATTCTGGCCATAAACCCCGGTTCTACTTCTACTAAAATAGCAGTATACCAGAATACAAATCCTGTATTTTTAAAAAACATAAAACATACCACCGACGAACTAAAAAAGTTTGAAACTATTGCTGAGCAGTACCCATTTAGGAAAGAAATAATACTAAAGGAACTAGAGAAGGCTGAAATCCACATGGATTACATACAGGCAGTAGTAGGCCGTGGTGGTTTGCTGAAACCCATAGAGTCTGGTGTATACGAAGTAAACGATGCCATGGTACGCGATCTCAAAAACAGTCCGGTAGGTGAGCACGCGAGCAATCTGGGTGGACTCATAGCCCTGGATATAGCCAACAGCCTTCCCAATGCAAAAGCCTATATAGCTGATCCTGTGGTGGTAGACGAACTTAGCCCTCTAGCGAGGGTGTCTGGTCATCCGGCTTTCAGAAGGAAATCGGTTTTTCATGCCCTCAACCAAAAAGCTGTAGCTCGCACATTTGCAAAATCGATTATGCGCAAATACGAAGACCTGAACCTAATAGTTGTTCATTTGGGTGGCGGTATTACTGTAGGTGCGCATGAAAAGGGCAGAGTTGTTGATGTAAACAATGGCCTCGATGGTGAAGGACCTTTCTCGCCGGAACGGAGCGGCACTTTGCCTATTGGTGATCTCATAAAAATTGCATTTAGTGGCAGGTATACAAAGGAAAAACTCATGAGTATGGTTGTTGGAGAAGGTGGCCTGGTGGCTTATCTGGGCTCAAACAGCGCCTACGAAATAGAAAACAGAGCTATAAATGGCGATACCGAAGCAAAATTTTATTTCGATGCCATGGCCTATCAAGTAGCGAAAGCCATAGGATCACTTTGCCCGGTACTATACGGAAATGTAGATGCCATACTTATAACCGGTGGTATAGCCAACTCTACATATTTCGTAAATCAAATCATTGAGCGTTGTCACCGCATTGCCCCCATACACGTGTATCCGGGTGAAGACGAAATGCGTGCTTTGGCCCTGAATGGACTTATGGTGATAAAAGGCGAAGTGGTGCCAAGTGAGTACGACAAATAAAAGATTTTCTTTTCTTTAAAAACGAATAGAAGATGTCTGAAAAGCAAACAATCCGAAAGTTAGAAGCTTTCGGATTGTTGATATATAGTGAGTTATGAATTGTTATTCAGTATCTATAAGTTAAGGTCGCTGGTTTTACAAGCCTAGCGTCCAGTCATTTGCATACAATGCTTCGTGTTTAAGTTGAACTTGTCGAAACCTTCATTATTGGTACCATTCTGCCTCATGCCTGAGCTTTGTTTATGTAATATGCCCATTACATTTGCTAACTTCTGATAACGGTAATTTCGGATTATTCTTACTAATTTTGTAGGGTAATCGAAATGGATATATGACCAATTTACTAATAGAAAACAAAGATACATATGCTTATCTGGTGGGAATAGGTGAGTATTATGATGAATCCTTGGCGCCTGCTCTTCCTTATGTATCAGACAATTTGGAAGCATTTCACAAGGTATTGTCCGATGAAACCCGGCTCGCTCTGAGCAATGAAAATATTTCGATTGCATTGAATTCAGGAAAAAAGCAGATAAACCGAAAACTTTCTTCTTTGTCGGAACTATTGAGTAAGCAATTATCTACCGTCATTTTCTATTTTTCAGGAATATCGTTTTTGCAAGCCGAATATGGGCACATATACCTCATACCTTCCGATGCAAGTTTTAAATATGTTGAGGATGAAGGAATAAGCCTGAAAAGCTTACATGTAAAACTGAAAAAAGTAAAATCGGTACGAAAGATTATTATCCTTGATTTGGTGCAATTTACCAACAGCAATGGCGGGCAAACTTCGTTTTTCGATGAACTCGATTTTATGGACGATGTGATTGTGCTTATCAATCGCACCCATTCGGGTAATTATGCCTCAGGTTTGTTTTTTACAACCCAACTGTTAGATATTCTGAACAATGGTCTTAAGAATAGCAATCCGGTAATTACCATTTCCGATATTTATAAAAAATTGCAGCAGCATGCGGAATTGAAAACAACCCTGAAATTGTACTGCCCAGATAATTTGCTTAGTACCGTAGTGACTGCAAATGTGGCTTATGCGAGCGATGCAAATAATGAGGAAGAAATGGCATGGTCACTTACCATGAAACAGAACACCATACAAGCATTCGACCAGTTTATAGAACGTTTCCCACGGGGAAAGTATCTTACGCTGGCCATAAACCTGATGCGAAAACTGGAAGAAGAAGAACAGAAGTGGCATGAAGCTTGCCGCAAAAACCTGCTTTCAGCGTTCCGCGAATACCTTTCGCTCTATCCCGAAGGGAATTTTGTAAACGAAGCCATGTTCAAAATAAAACGTCTGAAGCGCGGACGAAGCGGGAATTTGGTGAGTGAAAATACAGCAATAAGCAATACCGATGAGCTCATGCAAGAATCAGACAATCAGCCTGAAGAGTATGTAGCAGATTCTCAGAAAAGCAAGTTCGATGATTTGATTTCAAGTTTCATAAAAAAAGAAGGCAGCGTATCTATTCGCAACAGCAAAATTCAGGCTTCCCGCGAGGATTTGTCTGCCAAAGCAGTAGAAGAAACCGACGAGATTATTACCGAAAGCTTTGCAAAACTACTTATCAAGCAAAAGCAATATGCAAAAGCGCTGCAAGCATACAAGAAGCTGAAAGTCAGATTCCCGGACCGCAGCGAAGAGTTTGAAAAGATAATTCAGGAAATACGGCAAATGAGCTGAGGAAAGAGTTAGTTTATTAACAACAATTAAAATTTATCATATATATGGCCGATCAAATATTTCAGATTCAAATTGCCTTAAAAGGAACTAAACCTAAAATATGGCGTAGGATATTGATTCAATCAGACAAGTCGTTGCTAGATTTTCATAAGATCATCCAAACAACAATGGGGTGGACAAATTCTCACTTGCACCATTTTATTAAAGACCAAACTTTCTATACAATTAGATATCCGAATGATGATTTATGGGGTTTTAGTAATAATGTAGATTATAAAAAGAAAAAAATAAAAATTTCGGATCTGTTACGTCTAGTAAAAGACAAAATCGCTTATGAATATGATTTTGGCGATGGTTGGCTACATGTAATAACATTAGAAAAAATTCTGCCATATGACAGTACCCAAAAATACCCAATTTGCATTGCAGGCAAAAGAAATTGTCCACCTGAAGATTGTGGTGGGATTTGGGGATACGCTGGTATGCTGCAAGTTTTAGAGAATCCCGCTCATGAGGAATACTCTGACTTAACAGATTGGCTTGGAGAAGATTTTGATCCGGAATATTTTGATAAGACGGAAATAAACGCATTATTAACCGAAAAAAACTATGGCTGCAATTGAATTTTAATGCTAAAGGTCTGCTGAAAAACAAAAATCTTACAGTAATTTAACTGCTTAGATGGTTTGAATGCATCTAATAGTAAAAACATTGAATACTAAATATGAAGTAATTCATGCACATAACATGATTAATAAGGTAATAAGGTTGTGTCAATGAATTCTTTTAATTTCTACTAAGGTTTGAATTATCGATAAGGTTTTAATACCTTATTTTCAGTTAAAACCTTAGTAGAAAATTATATCGAATAGCAAAGACTACCTTATCACCTTATTCTTTTAAATGAATATTATCGAATAGATGGTGATATAAAAAGGATTTAGGCGAAAGTCCGAGTTTTTCAGCAGATCCTTCTTAAGAATAGCTAAAATATAGAATTTAAATTGAAAATACTTTCACCTGATTCCGCACTAAAAGTTCTCAACTACTCTTATTCTTCTTTATACGTAATGCGCATCACTTGTGTGCAGCCTTCAGCAATGCGATACCTATTGTCGAGTCTAATACCAACCAACCAGATTATTTCGGCATTTTGGTTTACTAGCACCAGGCACGAATCTTTGGTGAATAGGTCAATTTTGGCGTCCACCAACATATCGCTAATCTTTTTGAATCCTTTCATGCCCAGGGGTACCATTTTATCGCCCTTTTGCCATAAGCGCAAAGTTAGCGGGAACACTAGTTTCGAAGCATCCAGCGAAACTTCATATGGGTTGGCAGGGTAGGGCGGGCAACAAGGAATTTTTTGCAAACTAATTTTACCACCATCAAACCCAAATTCACCATCGTTGTGAATAAGCATTTCAAATATCGGCTTTTTTGTCTTATTCCTAATTATCAGTTGGTTGCGATCTATTAGTAATTGGTGAGTTACACTTGTAAACACTTTACCCGCATTGCTCAGGCTATTAGCTATTTGCCTTACTTGTGTAGAGTTAAAACCATACTTTTTTGTAGCATAAAAAATATAAAGCAATGCTTCGTCCGGATTATGAAAAGCATTGGTTGACAGAAAAGTAAAATTTTGTGACTGATGCATTAGTTTAGCTAAATCAGCCTCAATCCGGTTTTCATTCATTTTATTTGCAGCTTTCAGCAGCTGCATGGTGTCGGTAAGCGATGCGATGAACGAGGGATTGAGGTGCCCGAAAAGGGGCAAAATGCGATGCCGGATATAGTTGCGTGTGATGTCGTGTGAATCGTTACTACTGTCGTGACGAGAATTTATATTATTATCAATCAGGTAATTCAGAATCTGATTTCGGTTGGCAAACAAGATCGGACGAATAATATATTCATTCACCGGCTTAATTCCGGTAAGACCTGCAAGTCCGGTACCACGCGAAAGATTCAGGAAAAAAGTTTCAGCAGAATCGTTTGCATTGTGCGCCACGGCTATATAATCGAGTGCTTTTTGTTTGCGAAGCGATTCAAACCATTCGTACCGCAGGTTTCGGGCAGCCATTTCGATGCTGATTTTATGCACAGCAGCATACTTAATTGTATTGAATCGGTTCACAGATAATGGGATGTTCCAATCGTTGCAAAGCGATACTACAAAGTTTTCATCATCGTCAGATTCCTTGTCCCTGAGTTGGAAATTGCAATGAGCAGCTTCGATATTAAACCCACCCGATTTGAGCAGATGTAGCAAGCATACAGAATCGGGACCACCACTGAGGGCCACCAATATACGGGTATTGGCAGTTGTGCTGCACTCATTGGCTATGAAATTTGCAAAAGCATTAATCATTTTTACCTAATAATAATCGTATGGCCTTGGTTTTTAGCAAACATTCCTGATACTCATTCGTTAAATCGGAATTGGCGGTAATGGCACTTCCTGCGCTGAATGATAAGTAATTACGTTCCTGGTCGTAGAGGATACTACGTATTACAACATTGAAGTCAAAATTTTCGCCGGGTGTAACATAACCAACAGCACCACTATACAAATTGCGGGCGGAGTGCTCGTATTTATCTATAAGTTGCATGGCACGTATTTTTGGGGCGCCGGTCATTGAACCCATCGGAAAGCTCGCTTTTATAGCATCAAACCAATTCAACCCGCTGCGTAAGGTGGCTTCAACCGTAGATATGAGTTGGAATACATGTGCAAATTCGTGTATCTGATTTAGTTCCGGTACGTGTACACTTCCATTTTGGGCAATTTTAGATAAATCATTTCTCACTAAGTCTACAATCATTATATTTTCACTCAGTTCTTTCTGATTGGTGCTCAGCAAAATTTTGTTCAAATCGTCTTCGGCTGCCGTACTTCCTCTCATCATGGTGCCCTTTATGGGTTGTGATATTATTTTGTCCCCATTTTTTGTAAGGTATCTTTCCGGACTGGCCGAAAGTAAATGTTTGCCACCTACCTTTACATAAGCAGAAAATGGGGTTGGTGAAATTTCGATGAGTTTGTAAAAAAAATGAAGTGGTTTACTAAGCACAATATCTGCAAAAAATTCCATACAATAATTTACCTCGTATATATCGCCTCGCAAAATATGCTTAAGCAATTCATCAGTAGCATTTAAGTACGCAGATTTGGTAGTTTTGGCATGCAATGTTATATTTTCAATCTTATTCGTATCTATACTTACTTCAGTTTGCATGATAATTTCGAATAGCTTAATCACAATGGGTTCTGTATCACAACTGTCCTCGTAGTCGCAAACTATTTTTCCCGCTATATTTCTAAAAATATATCGGGGTACAACAAAATAAATATCGGGAAAATAAAAGAACTTTGGGGCTTTGGTTTCCAGATTTTCGAGTGCATTTTTGAAATCATATGAGAAGAACCCAAAAAGCCAATCGTTTTTCTTATGGCAAAATTTTTCGAAAGCACTAATAGCCTTATAGTTGGCTTCACTACTAAAAGTCTGAAAAGATCCAACTCCCATCAGGAAATTGAAATTCGAATAATTATCGGTCTGATAGTTATTCGTTCGATAATAGAAGAATGGATCAAATTTATTTCCCCATTCCGCAATTTTGGTCAATAATTCGTCGGTGGCAACATATTTTGAGTAATAAGTTACGCGTGCCATCAGAATCCAATTCGTTGACGATTAGAGTTCGGTGCATTGCCAGCCACAAAGTCCTTCACATCTTCGTAAGTAAGCGTTTCCACAGCATCAGCAGTGCGGTGTTCTTTAGACAAGGAAGCCATTCTTAGATTCTGGTTTATGATAGAGCGTTCAATCATTTTGCGCACCTCACGTGCATTTCCAAAATATTGGTCGCGGCTCAAGTGTAGGTTAAAAAGATATTGCCTTATGTGAGCAGCGGCCATATCGTCGGTTTTCAGCCCTTCTCTTTTCAACATTTGGGTTGCAATTTCAAAAAGTTCTTCCGGAGTGTAATCTACAAAAGTAAGTGCACGGTCAAATCTGGATTTCAAACCAGGGTTCATGCGCAGTAGCTTATCCATAGGGGCAGGATATCCGGCTATGATAACGGCAAAATCGCCACGGTGGTCTTCCATATTTTTGAGCACTACCTCTATGGCTTCACGCCCAAAACTATTTTGGCCATCCTCAGCCAGGGCATATGCTTCGTCTATGAACAGAATGCCACCCATTGCTTTGTTTATTTTTTCCATGGTTTTGAGTGCGGTTTGGCCCACAAATCCGGCAATGAGTCCTTCGCGATCTGTTTCCACTATGTGCCCTCGTTCGAGTAAGCCCAGGGCTTTGTATATTTTACCAATAATGCGGGTGACGGTAGTTTTGCCAGTACCCGGATTGCCTCGGAAAACGGTATGTAACGAAAATTTATTGAGCACATCTTTACCAGTTTCGCGGTAGTAGCGCACCAATTTCACCATCTCGTTTATATCTGCTTTTATGTTTCCTAGGCCTGTAAGTCTTGAAAGCTCTGTAAGGGCATCACGCAAAAGATTTTCATCGATGGGTATATCTATTTTCCTTTTATCGGACTTGATCATGATTTTGAGCACGTCTTCAGCTTCTATGGTAGAAAGCTTAGATTGTGGCAACGATTTTATATCAGGTTCGTGTATCACCCTCAGGCCCATATGCATTTTGGCCTCGTCTACTATGGCATGTGCTAGCCGCGCATTCCCAAACGATTTGTTACGGTCGCGGTAGGCATCCATCAGCATTTCAGCTATATACTTGTGTGCATCAAACGAGAGTTTCACCCCACGCTTTTCGGCAGCAAATTCAGCTATTTGCATCAACTCTTCAGGTACATAATCGTCGAAATGAAAATGATGTTTGAAACGGGATTTCAGACCAGGATTAGATTCCATGAAATTGGTCATTTCTTCGGGATATCCGGCCACCATGATGGCGATATCGCCGGGCCCATCGGCCAGTTCTTTGAGGAGAACTTCAATCACTTCGCG
>JFJP01039973.1_pt1 | contig 12153 bp, 9 predicted proteins | sample 431651 | NCBI WGS metagenome assembly JFJP01 (sample SAMN02602958, study PRJNA72255) | Microbial mat metagenome, whole genome shotgun sequencing project. | biome: fresh water; feature: sink hole; material: water; isolation source: purple microbial (photo- and chemosynthetic) mats found in... | reverse complement strand
AACATGGCGGAAACAATGCAAATGTTTATATGATGAATCCAGAGTCATTCTATCGTCTCTTAATGGATATTCCAGATCGTTATCGCCAAGCTCGTCAAACATTTTGCGAATATCATTCATTTCAGACGAAAGTCATTAAATACTATGACAACTTTCAAATTGGATTAGCTAAATTGATTGATGAAGAGAAACAAAAGCTGTTGGCTATGAAAGAACAATCGGATGAATTGAATCAAAAGATTGATAAGCAAGCAGAGGAAATGATAAAGCAAAATCATAAGATTGATCAGCTACTCCAATTTGGAAATAAGTTGGTTGGTCAAAATGAAGATCTCCAACTTACGATGGATATGACTCGCGAAGAGCTAAGTGAATCTTTGGATCATTTGGTTAGGAAATCTTTCAAAAGCACGATTGATCCATCCGAACCAGAATTGATTACTCATTTTGCAGTTCTTGCTCCATTGAATGGATCCAAAACTATCTTAGTTCGCGGTCAAAGAAAGCAGATTAATAAAAAAATTGCTGAGTATTCAGAAACGCATTCTCCTGTTATTGATATGACTTACAATGCGAACTCTATCAATCTAATTCAAAATTCTAAAGCGCGATTTATACAAGTTCGCAAAGAGTATATTACGAAATACAATGCATCCATAATCTTAGCTAACAAAAAGTTAAAGAGTGAAATCATTAAGTATAATAAGAAGTGTGAGACCAATAAGAATCCTACTCGTAATTATGCATTGGAGAAGCAAAATCTACTTCTGGTTTCTCATATTCCAATTATATTCAATACTACTATCTATTATAGCGATAATAAACACTTTTCATATGACGAAATTATTCAAATCATTGTAGAGATGAATGATCAAACTCAAAAGAGTCCAATTTAGGAAATCGTGTATTTCTATTTATAATGCATATTTGTATATTTTTTTACTAAGAGCTATAGTTGTCTAAAATTGATGTTTTGTATAAATAAATATATCAAACGGTTATTAAAACTATGATGAATTCAAGCATTTCCTTCGCTAACACTATGAATGTGATTAAGCGGAATGGACGACAAGAAGTTGTGAAATTTGACAAGATTACTGCCCGCATTACCAAACTCTGCTATGGGTTGAATTCAGATTATGTGGATCCTGTCAAAATCTCACAAAAAGTAGTGGCTGGCGTGTATCCTGGAGTGACCACATCGGAACTCGATGAACTGGCAGCAGAAACAGCGGCATGCTGTGCGACGCAACATCCGGACTTTTCAAAACTCGCAGCGCGCATTTCTATCTCAAATATACATAAAAACACTAATAAAGTTTTTAGCGACAACATTGAACTCTTTTTCCACAACAAACACTCAAGCACTGGAATGAATGCTCCTTTGATTGCTGATGACGTGTATGAAATCATTATGGAGAACAAAGATGCGCTGAACTCGGCAATTATCCATGATCGCGACTATGATTATGACTATTTTGGCGTCAAAACGCTGGAAAAGTCATATCTAATTCGCATTGATGACAAAGTGGTCGAACGTCCTCAGCAAATGCTTATGCGTGTAGCTGTTGGAATTCATAAACACGATATCGAAGCGGCGCTCGAGACATATGAGTATATGTCATTAAAGTTTTTCACTCATGCAACCCCGACGTTGTTTAATGCTGGAACGCCGCGTCCTCAATTGTCTTCATGCTTTTTAATTGCAATGAAGGACGATAGTATCGAGGGAATTTATGATACGCTGAAAAATTGTGCCCGTATCTCTAAATGGGCAGGAGGAATTGGCCTGAATGTGCACAATGTTCGAGCTACAGATTCATATATTCGAGGCACTAATGGATCGTCTAATGGGCTCGTGCCTATGCTCCGTGTGTTCAATGACACCGCTCGATATGTTGATCAGGGAGGTGGTAAGCGCAAAGGATCATTTGCTATCTACTTGGAACCATGGCATGCGGACATTTTCGAATTTCTGGATCTGAAAAAGAACCATGGAAGTGAGCTCCACCGAGCGCGTGACTTGTTTTACGCATTATGGATTCCTGATTTGTTTATGAAACGCGTCGAAGCTAATGGTGATTGGAGTCTATTCTGTCCTAATGAAGCACCAGGACTATTTGAAACATGGGGAGATGCGTTTGAAGCAAAATATATTGACTATGAGCGCCAAGGCAAAGCACGTAAAACAATTCGCGCGCAGATATTGTGGTTTGCTATTCTTGCATCGCAGATTGAGACTGGAATGCCATTTATGATGTACAAGGATGCATGCAATGGCAAATCTAATCAGCAAAATTTGGGCACTATTCGCTCATCCAACCTGTGCTGCGAAGTGGTCGAGTACTCAGCACCGGATGAAGTTGCGGTATGCAATTTAGCATCCATTGCCTTACCAAGATTCGTCCAACCCGAAACACAAACATTTGATTTCGATCAGTTGTATCGAGTAACGAAGATCGTGACGAAAAATCTGAACAGAGTGATTGATGTTAATTATTATCCGATTCAGGAAGCATTGAACAGCAATCTCCGCCATCGACCAATCGGGATTGGTGTTCAAGGTCTCGCGGATGCATTTATCCTTATGAATTTTGCTTTTGAGAGTACTCAAGCGCGTCAGCTGAACACGGATATTTTCGAGACGATCTATTTCGCAGCCATGGAAGCATCAATGGAGCTTGCCAAGGACTTAGGACCATATGAATCTTATCAAGGATCTCCGGTTAGCAAGGGAATCTTTCAGTTTGATATGTGGGGAGTCACGCCATCGAGCGGTAAGTGGGATTGGGAGCAACTCAAACTAAAGGTCGCTCAGTATGGTATCCGCAATTCACTCCTCTTATCACCAATGCCAACCGCCTCGACTGCTCAAATTCTCGGCAATAATGAGTCGATTGAGCCCTTTACATCCAACATGTATAATCGTCGGGTTTTGGCTGGAGAATTTACCATTGTCAATAAGTACTTAATGAAGGAATTGATAGAGATGGGGATTTGGACATCCGATATGCGTAATCAAATCCTGCATGATCATGGATCAGTCCAGAACGTGAAAGCGATTCCATTAGCCATTAAGGAAAAGTATAAGACTGTATGGGAGATCAAGCAGAAAGTATTATTGGATATGGCAGCCGATCGCGGAGCCTACATTTGCCAAAGCCAATCGCTCAATATACATATTTCCGATCCATCGATTAGCAATCTCACATCTATGCACTTTTACGCATGGAAAAAGGGATTAAAGACAGGTATGTATTACCTCCGCAGTCGCCCAAAAGCAGATGCAATTCAATTCACTGTCGATAAGGCTGCAATTGAACGAGGGCAAGTACAACAACAAGAAAGCGAACGGGAAGAAGAGGAAGAGTGCTTGGCATGCGGCGCATAGACAATAGATATTCCATAGAGCAACTTATAATTTGTATATTTTTTTGAACCAACGATTGTCTAAAATTGGCAAAATTCTTTATTAACATATCAGAACATCAACTGAAGACTACTAATTATGGATTCCTATGCATTTACAATGAATTTGATCAAAAATAAAAAAATGCATGAATAATTCATTCTGTATATATTTTTTAACTTTAAGATCCTCGCTTAAAAAAAGTTATCTTGGAATATTTCTCTATAATAATTTTTTTAAAAAAGATTTGAGAAAACACAAATGAGTTCTCCAAAACATCGATGATCGCAAATCTCGGATTTCAACTTTTAGCTCTCCATATAGAGATTCCTCTTTTAGTGAAGATTCTCCAAATCTCTAAGAATTATTTTATTGGTTCTCAATATCAGATGACTTATAAAAAATAATATATAGATCCCCCAAAGAAAATATGAGCTCTCAGCAGGACATGATCATGAATTATTTTAAGAATCAATCAAAACCTCCCGGAAGCAGAATGGCTGCTCCAATTGTTTCTTCGGTGGATAAGCTAAAGAAGTATGATGGATATGCTCGGATTCAGAATATTGAGCATAATAGAGGAAAGCGTGCAAAAAGTGTTATTGATAAGGCGCGAACTTCTCAAGATTATTATAAATCCAAGGCAGTTCATACACCATCATTAGATCATTATGAGGATATGGAATGGTGGGAACGCGATACTACTAATGATTATCTAAAATATATCAATTAAGGCAAATTCTCGTATAATTGACATTTTGTAAAATTGATAAAAAATATAAATAATATACAGCAGGATCACTGAAGACATCAATATCCACATCAAAAAGATTTCAATCGTGAATTAAGGTTTTGTAAAGATATAATAACAGATAAATTCCTACAGTAATCATGGTCCGCAAGTCTCAAAAAGTTGCCTTTGAAAATATCGATGCTGATGTTGCTGCTCAAATTATTCTTGCCTCATCGGGTAAGATTAAGGATAAGGAAGTAGATCCGCGTAAGCAAATTGGAACAATTCATATTAAGAAATATCTTGCTATCGAACGCATCAATCACGAATACGAGAATTGGATTGCTCTTCTTAAGAAGACTCTTCAATCTAAAAAGGATGGAGAAACGGTAGAATACTCTGCTGAAGAAACTGAATTATTTGAACAATGTAAGCAACGCACTGCTGCTTATCTCGAGGAGGAAGGTTCGGATGCTCTTAAGAAGAAGGTTGCGGAACAACAAGATGAACTCGAGCAATTAAAAAATATTGCATCAAGCATGAAATTCAAGTTTAGCACCTTCTCATTCGAAGTCATCACGCATGTCATCAATCTTATGGTTCGCGAGCTACTTGTATTCACTTGCGATAATTGTCTTGCTAATGGAGCTAAGCTTACTAAGGGTGTTCATGTTCCATGGACTTCGTTGCAACCAAAACTGCTTGCTGGTCTCTATATGAATACGCCATTAGTCTATGGAGCAATCCATAAGACAGTTGAGGAAGTTGTGGAAACCAAGGAAGAAGTAGTAGAGGAAGTTCCGGAAGAGGAAACATCCGAAGAGACTTCTGAGGAAACTGAAGATGCTGAAGTGGCTGTAGTTAAGACGGTTCGTCCAAAGCTAACGCAGTATATTACAAACACCTTTAAGGAGATCACTACTCGCGAACCTCGCTTTACTGGATTGTTGCTTGGAAAAGATCTTACATCGCTCGTCAATGATTTGGTTTATCAAGTCATTGATCGTTATGTAAATGTGATTAAGTCGCTTTTGATGGTTGCTAATAGTAAAACTATTACTGATCATTTAGCACTTATCGCTACCAAAATTATTCTACAAGATGACATTCATACATCGGATGAGGATGTTCGTGTAATTATTGATGTAGTCCAAGCGCGTATCGATGATCTACGCACTCATCGTCATTCTAAGGATGAAGATGAGGCTACTGAAGAAGTTTCGTCGGACGAGCCAGAAGTTGCTGCAGAAGTTGTGGAGCAAGTAGCTCCTGTTAAGAAAGGAGGGAAAAAGAAAGCGTAAGTGATAAAAATTCGCATAGGATTACATTGATCATTCCAGATTTATTTTTTTTATATTATGAGAGGATTCTTAAGTTCCACAATCTATAGTATAAACATATAATAACTATGACTCCTATTGAAGAATTAGTAAGCGAATATCACTCGGCACAATGGGATTGGTTAGCGTTGAGTTTGAATCCATCGATATCGTTCGACTTTATTCTACGCCATAGAAATTATTCGTGGAATATTCAGGCAGTCTCAAGAAATAATTCAATTACGGAAAAAATGGTTAAAGATCATTTAGAATTTCCATGGAGCTATTCGGATCTTTGTCATAATCCTAATATTTCATTCGACTTTGTTTTTGATTATATGATAAACTCACAATCCAAGATTGATATAAATTGGAATGCATTATCGGCAAATCCATCTATAACCTTAAATATTATTCAAAAATATCCAGAATATCCATGGGTAGATCGTTATTTATCATCCAATCCTAATATTACAAGTAACTATATTTTGAATGAAGGATCTACTCGGACATGGTTTCTACCATATGTTAGCGCCAATAAGGGAATAACGGAGCGCGATATTTATAAAAATTTATTGGATTGGAATTATCTAAATCTTGGATCCAATCCAAATCTTCCGGCAAAATATGTAAATGATAATATGCAAAAAGGGTGGAACATGTATTCCGTATCCAGTAATCCTAATATCACAATTACCGATATAAAATCATTTCATGAAATCAAATGGGATCATTCCGGTCTATCAAGCAATCCAAATATAACATACGATTATATTCGTTCGCATCCGCAAATCAAATGGAATAAATCATTACTATTATCCAATAAGGCTATTAGTTGTGATACTATATTGAATAATTATGAGTATTTTAATATCCCGCAAATGGAACTCTATATGTGTGTTAATCCATCCATAAATATTAATTGGATCAAAAAAAATATGAAATACATAGATTGGAAAAGACTATCACGAAATCAATTTAATGCGTAGAATTAGAAAAACGCTGCGAGCAACCACATGGATTTGGAGATACGCCTGTTATTTTAACACAGGCTTTATACATTTGCCACATATATTCGTGCATAGCCAACCAGTAAAATTCAAATTGGCAAGTTCCTACACACGAACTATAATTAATTGAAACTTCAGCAGGATATGCTGTATATTTTCGCGCGCAATTGTTATCAGAAAATATTTTCTTCGAATCTATCCAAACTTCGCATGGACCTTCGTGCGAATTAATAAATCCCTCTCGATATTTATCATTTTGCCATTTAAAGGAGTTTAATCCATTTACTGATATGGTATCATTTATATCATTCTTAGGACATCCATGAATGTAATTTGAAAAGAAGGTTTTCAAATTTGGAAATGATCCATCATTTATTTTTTTGATTAATTGATTTGTATTTGATAACGGAGTATCATTCCATTTTACTCCGGGGAATATTTTATTTCCATCGACTGCGTGAATGAATGAAGTTTTTTCGGGTCCTACATATATGGCTGCTGGTTGCGATAAAAATCCATGAGCGCTTATATAACCAACAAATATATTTATGATAATTACGTATCGTATGAACATTATTGTGGTTTATATGTATAATTAATATAAATCAAACTACTTATAATATTATGAATGAATTAGAATCTCCCGATAATATGATTAATCTGATATTCAAAATATGCGAGCGTTATAATTTAGATCCGGGTATTGAAAGAAATGTAATTAATATAAGGGCATTTTTGGCACCATTGGATGGCGCGTCCTTGCTCAAAAAAAATAAAACATTGGAAGCAACCAATAATGCTATTGTAGAAATTTATGGATCGAATCTTAAATCAAATCGTAGATCAATCGCCGATGATAATGAAAAGGTGCATCAAAAATTACTCTCTATTATTAAAAGACCAGGCGATGAGGGAAAAAATTTATCCAAGGCTTACAAAAATACATTTAAGAATAAGGAAGGGCTACCGAGTAATGGAGGAGAGACTCCAAATATTTTAGATATGGATATGCCCGATAGAATCGAGACTATAAAATATTTAAACTACGCATCTCTTATTCGCGAAGAATATATTGTAGTTGATTCACGATACCAAAATACGGTAAATACCGATCGTTCGAAAATTATGTTTAACTTATTGACAAATACCAAAATCAAAAGCGATAATGGAGGCGTAATTATTGGTAATACTATTAAGGATATAGTACAAATAGAAGTTTTTCCATTTACAATTCCATATAAGTCTATTTTTGTAAATTTCTACAATAAGATTACGCTTTCGATTAATGAGTGGTTGAGTAATTCATACGAAGCATATGAAGGAGGGCAATTCCATTTTGTATTTGATATTGTTAAGGTTGATAACAATCTAATTTATTTAAATCCAGTTGATACCACATATAGTTTTTCTAAACCAATGAATTACATAGACAGCTTTACTCTTTCCTTTGGAGCAATGTTGCCAAAGATTACATTTGATGCCGATCGTATGTATTGTTACAATTTAGATTTCACAAATGAATTCGGAATAATAACATTCGATAAGGAACATAATCTTATTACCGGAGATTTGGTATATATTTCAGGATTTACAACACCAGACCCGGCAAGAGATGTTGTAATCATAGATGAAATGAATAGAAATGAAGGTCATACTATAGTTAAAAAAGATAACTTTTCAGTTCTACTAAATGTAAATCTATCATTGGTTAGACACGAAGTTCCCATAGGAAGTAACCAATATCCGATTGATACATTTTCGCAAGAAATACTTGTATATTTTGCATGCAAACGTATTCAGATACCATTTAGGATGAAATATTTAACTAATTATAGCAAATAATTCGATTATAATTTACAAAATGTATTTTTCGTAATTGTTCTGAGTTATCAATCAATTGTTAATATAAGTGATATAATGTCGACTCCACATTTGGAAGTTATTCCCAGAATTATAGACTCTTCCATCTCCGCAAGTTATCAAAAAAATGAACCTAAACAAAATGAAGAACCTACTCCACCAGAAACCCCCAAAGTAGAACAAGTTATAGCGCCGGTAGCAATTACATTTACGCAGAAATTTTTCAGGACATTAAAGGATTATATGATTCCGATTTTATTTATTATTGCAGTAATCGTGATTGCTTACATCGTTTGGACCTATTTTACTAAATATCGTAATAAGACAACTGAAGAACAATCGCCGGATCCACCATTAGTTCCGGAAATTCAAGATAAACCGGACTTATCTAAATATGTGTTCGACGAAGAAGAATCATCAAATGAAGAGTCGTCAAATGAAGAATATAATGATAATGTATTATCGATAATCGCAGAAGAATCGGAAAATGACGAGTCTAAAGAAGAATCCGAAGAAGAATTTGAAGAGGAATCAGAAAATGAAAGCAATACTGATGATAACTTATTTGAAATTCGATCTAAGCATTCAAACAATGATGAAGATAAGCCATTATCGCTAATAACAGAGCCTGATTTAAATGTAATTTCCAATCTAATCAATCAACCAATTGATGATACATATATTATGGAAGACCATCGACAATTTGACTATGCCGACGAGACTCCAGGCGTTAGTGAAAATGATGAGGAATCTATATTTACTCTTCTACCAGAATCCGATAAACCAAAAACGAAACGAACTCGAAAGCCAAAAAGAGTGATTCTCTAAATTGGATGAATCTCTATAAAAGTATTTTTTTATCTAAGTTGTGCTACTCTAATATAAGCATTTGCGAAATTGCAAATAATGTGCTCCACTTTAAGTGATTACTGTTCATTAATAGATGCCAATAAAGCATTGATCGATGATTGCTCAAAAATTATTATAGACCATAATAAGAAAAGCTACAAAAATATTACCAATATCGATACAGATCCAAAAATATTTTTGCTCAAAACAGATAATACATTTAATGTAATTGTCATAGACTTTTTAAATATTATGTCCGCGCAACTTAAATCTCTTCGATTATTGAAAAAATCAATCGAAGAGATGGAGTATAATTCAGATGAACTCATAATGCATCTGAATAGAAGCCCCTCATATATTTATGATTTGGAAAAATTATTGAAGACGCAGAAATCAGAGTTAGAAGAAAATTATAAACGAATTGATCGAAATCATGCTCTCATAATCCAAAGCTTTTGCGATAACATTAATCCAGAAGAATTATTCATCGAATCATCATCGATAATAGAAATATTATTCAAGATGATTCATTTTGATTTTAGTTTAACGATTATGGTTAGAACAATTCTTGCGACACTATATGCACAAAATGTAATAAATGATAAAAAATCATATGAACAAATCAAAAATTTAACATATGAATTGAAACAAAAATGCTTAGGATACAATAAAAATGCAAATCAATTAGAAATGAATCCTACAATTATGCTACAAACATTTAGTCTAACTCCATCCACTAACAATCTTTCAATTTCGCAGGCCATTGAAAGTTTGTTTAAAATTTCAAGCCGGGCGATTACAATAGATAACTTAAATAATAAGTTACGAATAATTAGCAAGGAGATTGGCAAAAAACTCGCGATAGTCGTAATTGCGAAAAATAATAACGATTTCTATTTTGATATCGATAATTTATTCAATCGAGAACGATTACAAAAATTATCCACCAATGGCGGAATCTCTAAAGATTATATCGATGCCTTTAGTATATTACAAACTAACTTAATTACAAAACGTATTAAGCATGAGGTACATTCCTACAATTACGTCAATCCGGATGAAATATATTTACTTTGGACCAATGATATGATAAATTTTAAGGTAAGAGATGAACCTGTATCCCATGAGATTATTGAAAAAATAATCAAGGGAAAATCTTCCGCGATTGTATCATTGCGAAATTCAAAATTAGAGGAGACGATTTTGGATAAAATCAGCGGCGATTCGTTAGTATCATTCAAACAACTTAAATACTTATCATTCAATGTAGATAATGAGGAACGACTATTTATAGATAAGTTGTGTTCCTCGATTTCTAAATATTTGAAATCTCAAAAATCTCATATTTCCACAGAGGCGCTTATTGATATATTCCAAGATGAGTTCAAACAATTTAAACCATTTCATCAAGCAAAGAAAATGCCCCTACAGCCATTATTGATTTATACTAATGCTGCAATTTATCTATCCAATCGTATTAAACGAGATATGATCGATTGGAAAAATACAGAAGGGGATATTAGTGAGATTCCGCAATTGGTAAAGATTGTAATAGATAGTAATGATAATATCTATACAAAATTTATTGCAAGCTATTATCTTGCGACCAGCAGTTTCAAATAATTATTACTTCAAATGGAACCTCCACATTGCTCCGCATATTTTCCTGATTTCGGTCGTAATTCTCATCCTTATAAACGCCAACCCATATTGGATTTTTGTCCAATGATAATTCAGAATATGCGGATTCAATCATTCTTTCCAAAATAGGAGTAAATGCATTAGTAGCATTCAAGAAATATAGATCCAAATATAGGAATCGTAATTTAGTCAATGGATGAGCGATCAATTGACATGTAGATAAATTTTCCCTCAATCGAAAACATGGAATAGGTTCATACGTTGCGGAATTGTATAAATTTACTAAATAGTTATTTTGTTTAGTTTTTCCGTGTCTCATAAAACAGGAAAACTTGCGGATTCTAAAATCATAAGGAACAAAAAATCCCTGATGCGCATTATGCTCAAATGAGTAATCCTTGTATTCTTGCGCGATAAATATTTTTAGATAATCGATAATAGCTTCCTTAGATCTATTATCGCTATAGATAATATCCAAAGCATGATTATCAACATCTGATAAATTATTTAGATAAATTATAGATCCCATCAATGTCGTATTGGCTTTTACATACTTTATCAAACGAGAAAGAATATTAATTTTGATATTCACTCGAGGAAGAATAGAATAATTCTTTGCGTGTTTATTTTTTTTGATGCGACCTCCATCTTTTTTAAGACCTATAGCATCAAAATTTTCAAGAGTAAAATAATTCTTAATAGAATACATAGACCTACACAACAATGATTTTACCAAGGCATCATTCGAGTATTTTGCATTTATTCCATAAATAACTCGTTCTCCATTTATATCCATCATGAATTCCCGATTTGCAAGTTTGGTTATAATAGTAATTGGCTTAAATAAAAGCTTTTCATTTTCAGATGCATCTTTTTTGATCCGATCAATAATATTGTAAAATACCTTCTTTGGATTACTGGCGATAATGAAAAATGAAGCAGTGCTTTCATTTAAAATAGTTTTTGTTATTATCGAATGAGTATCGTCGGTTTTTAAATAATCGGAAATCAATTCTTCGATTCGTCTGTCATAAAATTTGGAGCGCACAATATTGGCGACTGATAATATCCAATCCATATGGTCCTCCATTTCTTAATATATTGTAATACATATAACATACAGAAATAAATATAGTTCAATTCAACGAAAGGTAAAATACTAATGCTACAGACAAAGGAGCTATCTATGTTTCATATTGACAACCAAATGTCTAAGTATAGATTCCTTAGGAATCTTTCATCACGCGTTCAATGAATAGTTCATGATTGATAGTTCGTGCATCTGCTAAGCCATGACAGGTCATGGGGTCCCCTTTTGCGAACAACTATTGG
>JFJP01031785.1_pt1 | contig 12153 bp, 14 predicted proteins | sample 431651 | NCBI WGS metagenome assembly JFJP01 (sample SAMN02602958, study PRJNA72255) | Microbial mat metagenome, whole genome shotgun sequencing project. | biome: fresh water; feature: sink hole; material: water; isolation source: purple microbial (photo- and chemosynthetic) mats found in... | reverse complement strand
TGCCATCACCGTGCCGATTTGCACAGCCTGTTTGCCTGTTTCGTGACGATGCAAAATCGCTAGCGCATCAGTGACTTGTGTTGCGGGTAAAAACAAGGCACAGCAGCCTTCATTGGCGATATATAACGGGTCAAAGCCCAGCAGCTCACACGCACTTTTTACGTCATCGGCAATCGGAACGGCAGTTTCACTGATTTGTAACTGCACTTTTGCACTGCTGGCTAATTCAATTAATGCCGAAGCCAATCCACCTCGGGTTAAGTCGCGTAAACAATGCAATTCAATCCCTGTTTGCAATAAATCCAAAACCATGCCTGACAGGACAGCACAATCGCTGTTGATGGTATTTTCAAATGCCAAACCTTCCCGTTCCAACATCACTGCAATGCCATGTCGGGCAATGTCACCACTAATAATTATCGCATCACCGACTTGAATTTGGTTGGGCTGAATTGTTAAAGCCGTTTCGCAAACCCCAACCCCTGCGGTATTAATATACACGCCATCACCTTTACCACGGTCAACCACTTTGGTATCGCCTGTCACAATAAATACGCCCGCTTCCGCTGCGGTTTTTTGCATAGATTGCAAAATAGTTTGCAGGTGTTCTAAAGGAAAACCCTCTTCAATAATCAAGCTACAGCTTAAAAATAACGGTTTTGCCCCGCTCATGGCTAAATCATTGACCGTGCCGCACACTGCCAGTTTGCCAATATCCCCGCCCTTAAAAAACAACGGCTTAATGACATAGGAATCACTGGTAAACGCCAGTCGTTGTGTGCCTATGGAAAAAACAGCACTGTCATGTTGTTGATTTAAATAAGGATTGCTAAAGGTGGGTTGAATCAGTTGGGTAAATAATTGCTGCATCAAGCGACCACCGCCCCCGTGCGCCATCACAATTTGTTGGTATTGCAAGGGCAGGGGACAGGAAAGGGTTAAATCGGACATATTTTTTATCCTTTTTTATAAAGGTAAAGAAAAAGAAAAGGGAACTAAATTTGAAAATGTGAATAGCTACCAATTTATAGTTTTCCACTTAGTCGATTGATTTTTATGGCTATAAAAAGAGTGACCTACAAAAGCAGTCGTTTTATCGCTTCTTCACGTTACCATAGGATTCTATTTTTTTAAATCTCCCCCTTGTTCCTTTTTAAACATAGGTTACAAATCAACAAAGAAATTCTTGCTATTATTTTAAAATAAATATAAAAGTGGCTTTTTATTTAGCTATAAAATCAATGGAGTATAGAATGAGTGAAGAAGACGCAACACCATTGTCACCTGAAACTGTCGGTGCATTTATTCATTCCTTGAAACGCAATAACAAACAAATTCGCGATGATAGGGCAACGGCTATTGCAGAAGATACGCAATTGGTATACAAGCGCAAAATTGAAGACTTGGAACTGAGCATCAAAAAAATGAAGCGTGAGCAAGAGAATATGTTGGATTTATCCCCAACTAACGCGCAAAGTTTAATTTTAGCCAGCGATTTTGATTGTGTGCAGTATGCAGAAAAAGACATTGATTTAGGGATTAAAATTAGAAATACCGAAATCACCTTGGAAATTGCAAAAAAACGTTATGACTATTTATTCGGAGGAAGCTAATCATGGGTATGGGATATTATTCAACCAGTGACCGCGCGGTGCGTTCTGCCAAACTGGGCTATAAAACAAAGTCGGTCAACGAAATTTTTTCGCAACATAATATCAACAGTGCGATGAATCCGCATGGCGTTAGATTGCGGGAATCACGCGATTCCATTGAGCATCCCAACACCGTGTCGATTATTTTAGCCCTCGATGTGACAGGCTCGATGGGGTCAATTCCGCATCACTTGGTCAAAGAAGGCTTACCACACATCATGGGCAATATCATCCAAAGTGGTATCAAAGACCCGCAATTGTTGTTTTTAGCCGTTGGCGACCATGAATGTGATGAAAGTCCATTGCAAGTAGGGCAGTTTGAATCCAGTGATGAATTGCTGGATATTTGGCTAACCCGTGTCTATTTAGAAGGCGGCGGCGGTGGAAATGACGGAGAAAGTTATTTATTAGCCTGGTATTTTGCAGGTTTTCATACCAGCCTTGATTGTTTTGAAAAACGCCAACAAAAAGGTTTTTTATTTACCGTTGGTGATGAACCCACTCTAAAAAATCTGCCAGCGAAAACCTTAAAAGGATTGATGGGGGATGGGCAATATCAAAACTATTCTGCTGCTGAATTACTGGATAAAGCGCGGCAGTTTTATCATGTTTATCATCTGCACATCAAAGAAACAGGGGCAGGCTCGTCAAGAACTACTATGGCAGGTTGGAAACAATTGTTAGGTGAAAATTTAATTATTGTTGAGCGGCATGAGGAAATTTCTAAAATTATTCCCCGCATCGTGGCTGAAAACAGCGGGGCTGCTGCGGTAGTTGAGCCAATAACAGCGACTAAAATTATTCTGTAATAAATGAAATATCAAGCAGTTATCGGCTTAGGCTTTGGGGATGAAGGGAAAGGTCTAATGACCGATTATCTTTGTTCCCAAGCCCACAACCCATTAGTGGTACGTTTTTCAGGCGGACAACAAGCAGGGCATACCGTTGTGCTGGATGGGGTTCGCCATGTTTTTTCCAATTTCGGCTCTGGCACACTGCGGGGCGCGAGCAGTTATTTTTCAGCTTACTGCACGATTGAACCTGCTGGTTTGATACACGAATTATCGGTTTTATTAGACCAAGGTTTTCAGCCCCATTTGTTCATTGATGGCAATTGCCCTGTCACCACCCCCTATGATATTTATGCTAATCAACAAACCGCACAGCATGGCAGTTGCGGGGTAGGCGTGGGTGATACTTTAAGGCGCGAAGCTCATTTTTATTCCTTAACCTTTGCTGATTTATTTTATCCGTGGGTATTTACCCAAAAATTGCAGCAGATAAAACAATTTTACCCACACGTTCCCACGTTGTGTGTTGACAATTTTTTAGAATGCTGTGATTTAATTAGCCATTCGCCGTTTATTGATAAATGTTATGGATTGCCAACAGGTTATGAGGAGGTTATTTTTGAAGGCTCACAAGGTTTATTGCTAGACCAGCATTATGGCTTTTTTCCGCACGTTACCCGCGCGAATACGGGCAGTAAAAATATCTTGGCTTTAACGGGTGATGCTGAGATTGAATTTTATTTAATCAGCCGCGCCTATCAAACCCGACATGGCGCAGGCCCTATGACTAACGAACACATCCCGCATAACATCAGCAAAAACCCTGCCGAAACCAATGTCAGCAATCGTTATCAAGGCAATTTTAGGCGCACGTTGTTGGATGTTTCTCTCTTAGAATATGCACTGGAAAAAGATACGGCAATTCGCACAGCGGCTGATAAAACCTTGGTGATGACTTGCTTAGACCATATTCAAAATGAATACCGTTTTACTTATCAGCAGCAGGTTGTTTGTTGTCAAAATGAACGGGACTTTGTGACTAAAATTGCCGCGCTGTTAGGGATAAAAAAAATTTTCTTTAGTTTCTCACCAGAATCGCAGTTTTTGCAACAAGTTACTTAAATCCGTTTTAAAATTACTTCTGACAGACATTTTCCACACGCTATAAAAGTGCGGTTATAGAGAAATAGGTTGGAGTTGTTGAATGAAATGTTTGAAACTTGGGTCTTTTTCAACGGCTATTTCAATATTTTTCTTTATCAAAAAATCTTTGCTGTATTTTTTATAAAGCTCTTTGTCTTTATCTTGTTTTTTTGTCTTTACAAAGCCTTTTACTTTTAAATCAAATTCAAGTGCTGACCCACAACCTGTTATTTTGGGTTTGCTCAATTTTCTTGTAGAGTGAAAAGCATAAAGCCAACATTCTAAAGAGTGTACACAAATTGCAAAGATAAGTTTATTGGAATACGCTTCATAAAAACCTTGATTATTTTCATTTATTGTTAAAATTAGCTTTCCAATTATGATGTTGATAAAATTTTCAATGGTTAATAATTTATTAATCTCAGATTGAGAAACATTAAAATTACAACGTTCTGAAATATCTGTATCTATTTGTAAAACAATATATTCATTACTAAGAACATCCTCTGCAAATCGAGAATCTTTTAAATAATCAAGCAACTTTTCCCAGCCACCAAAGTCTTGTAGTTTTTGTTCTGTTTTGTCTAAACGAGGTTGCAGTTCAATAATCTCGTCATCAAGGTCTGGATTATTAAAATAACCACACAAAATATCTCTTAAAACAATTTGGTCTGTAGAACCTTCACAGGCAAGTCCGAATTTCATAAATTAAAATCCTTTTGGTAATCCGCCTAAATAACCTCTTAAAAAAGCTTCTGATAATTTTACCGGTTCTTTGCTATTATCAAATAGTGCTAAAACATCTTGTTTTGTATAATTTTCATTTTCATTGAGAACTCTTGACAATCTATCTCTGATAGAGGATTTTGGTTTATTTTCTATTGTTATTCGTTTGCAGCGTGTACGTCCTTCCCTATTTCTTGAAACCACAAATAAGCGTTGTCCTTCTTCATCGCCTAAATCAATACCGTCCAAAATCGCTGGATTATGTGATGTTAAAAAGATTTGTTTATCGTATTTTTTCGCTAAACGTGCTAATTCTTCAATTAATTTTGAACACAGTTTGGGATTTAATGAGGTATCAATATTATCAATAGCAAATATTTTGGGTGTGTATTTTGATACCACTAAGGTAATATAAAATAGCACTAATAAAAAGCCTTCATTTGCGCTGCGATGGTCAAATGGCAACGCTAAATAACGGTCTTGCAAAGTTATTTTTTTATTCAATAATGAAAAATCATCAGGGATTTTAATTGCTTCAAACCAGCCGAATAAAGCTAAAGTTTCTTGAATGTCATTTAACTCAGAAAATTTTTGCGATTTGTGCGCATTATATTGTGTGTAAATGAGTAAATTAAGTAATCCCTCACCTTTGTCACCTAATGGCTTTATCTTAGGTGGGAGTGAAAAATCTCGTAATATTGAGTTTTCTGGTGAATATATAATAAACTTTTGAAACTTATCCATTATATCCCTGAAAGCATACTCTTCATGAGTTTCATCATTTGTTTGCTCACATATATCCTCATCGCCTTCTATTTCACAATAAGTATCAGGAGGGGGAGGGACATTAAATATCTTTAGCATCTCATTTTCTAGTGTTTTATCTAAAACCCATTCCGAATAAACATCGTTTTCATTTTTTAAAATATAATATTTATTAAAAATAGCATGTAACGTAATTTTAATTTTCTCTTGTTGTGTCTTTTCAAAAGCAGATCGCATTAATTCAGGATTGGAAAGCCTAATGCCTCTAATTTCTAAAGAATTGTCCTTTAAATCATTCGCCTCCGCAGCCGCCGCAAAAGTAATCGCTTCCAAAATATTACTTTTGCCACAGCCATTTTCCCCAATCAAAACATTCACTCGCCCCACATCAAGGGTTAGCTCCTGAATAGATTTATAATTTTCTATTTTCAATTGCGTAATCATAATAATAAATTTTCCCATGCTGACAAAGACAGCCCTGTGACGAATGAACACATCGTTTTCTTAAATCCGCTTTAAAATCACTTCTAACACGAATTTACTGCCAAAATACGCCAGTAATAACAGCACAAAGCCTGCAATTGTCCAGTTAATTGCAATTTTTCCACGCCAACCGTAACGCCATCTACCGATTAACAGTGCAGTGAAAATCAGCCAAGCAACGATAGACAGAACGGTTTTATGCACTAAATGCTGGGCAAATAAATCGTCAATAAATAATGTTCCGCTGATTAACGACACCGTTAAAAACAGCACGCCCATGGTTATCATTTGAAATAACAACGCTTCCATCGTTTGCAACGCAGGTAAATGCAATAAAAATTTATTGGGTTGATGATTTTTCAATTGCGCATCTTGTATTGCCAGCAATATCGCTTGTAACGCGGCAATATTGAGCAAACTAAAGGCAATCACCGAACTTAAAATGTGCGTTCCCATTTCCCAATTATAGGTTTGTAAACTGCGCAGTTTTTCAGGAAAATATAAATCTAAGCCAAGCATTAATGCTGCCAGTGGAAAAATAGCCAGCCCTAAATTCGCCACAGGCTTGGTTAATGTCGCCAACAGCAATAATAAAACCACTAAGGCAGATACCAAGGATGCGGTGCTGAGGATGCTAAAGTTAAAGCGGTTTGCCTGTGAAAAAATTAGACCGATAGTGAACAAATGAGCGCACAAGCCCAGCCAAGCAGGATACAGAATGATAGCGGTGTTGTTTTGTTGGTCGCGTTTTTTTATTAAGCCAACACAGCAGCCTAAATAGGCACCGATTGAAAAAAGACCAAGAAGTGTGGCGTTCATAAGGGAAAGACTCAAGGCTTGTTATAAACTAATAATAGCAAAGATGTTGCGAAAGGATATGTTAATATATCGGGCTTGTTTGTCCTAATAATGGCTGTGTAAGTTTGTTTTTACCCAGCAAACTAGACAAAACCAAAAACCGTCCGCCCGTGTTTTAGCATAATTTTAAACTGCGGGGTTGCATGATTAAAATAACAAAAGTGTCATTATGTTTGAAAATTTAACCGACCGTTTAAGCGGTACTTTGAAAAAAATTAAAGGTCAAGGTCGTTTGACCGAAAGCAACATTAAAGAAACCTTGCGCGAAGTGCGTATGGCTTTGTTGGAGGCGGATGTTGCTTTACCTGTGGTCACCGATTTTATTAATAGCGTCAAAGAAGGCGCGTTAGGGCAAGAGGTTCAGGCAAGTTTAAATCCTGGGCAAGCTTTAATTAAATTGGTGCAAGCCGAATTAATTAAGGTGATGGGTGAGCCCAATGAAGGCTTAAATTTACGCACCAATCCACCTGCCATTGTGTTGATGGCAGGACTGCAAGGCGCAGGAAAAACCACGACAGTGGCTAAATTGGGTCGTTGGTTGCAAGAAACGCAAAAGAAAAAAGTCGGTGTAGTCAGCGCGGATATTTATCGTCCAGCGGCGATTAAGCAATTGCAAACATTGGCAAATGATTTAGGGTTGGTATTTTTTGAAAGTGACTTGTCACAAAAACCTGTTGATATTGCCAATGCTGCCATTGAAGCGGCGAAAAAACAGTTTTTAGATGTAGTGATTGTCGATACTGCGGGTCGCTTGCACGTTGATGATGCCATGATGAGCGAGATTAAAGAGCTGCACGCGGCGATTAATCCGATTGAAACCTTGTTTGTCGTCGATAGCATGACAGGGCAAGATGCGGCAAACACCGCAAAAGCCTTTAATGATGCGCTGCCTTTAACAGGGATTGTGCTAACCAAAGCAGACGGTGACGCGCGGGGCGGGGCGGCTCTTTCTATTCGCCATATTACAGGTAAACCGATTAAATTTATCGGAATGGGCGAAAAAACAGACGCGCTGGAATTGTTCCATCCTGACCGAATTGCCTCACGGATTTTGGGCATGGGCGATATGTTATCGCTGATTGAAGAAATCGAACAAAAAGCCGATAAAAAAGTCGCCGAAAAGCTGGCGCAAAAGCTACAAAAAGGCAAATCGTTTGATTTAGAGGATTTTCGCGCTCAGTTGCAACAAATGCAGAATATGGGCGGTTTAAGTTCGATGATTGACAAATTACCTGGCATGAATGAAGTGCCACGCCACATGAAAGATAAGGTCAACGACAAAGAGTTAGCCCGACAAATTGCAGTGATTAATTCAATGACCAAACAAGAACGCGCCTTTCCTGACTTAATTAAAGGCAACCGCAAAAAACGCATCGCCGCAGGGTGTGGGCAAGAGTTGCAAGATGTTAATCGTATTTTAAAACAATACACCATTATGAATAAGATGATGAAAAAGTTTAAAAAGGGCAATTTGACCAATCTGATGCGTGGAATGAAGAGTAATTTACGCAATATGCAGATGTAACTAATGACTTTAAAGAGACAATCGCGTAATATACGCAGGTTAAGTTTTCTATTATTGTTTTTTAAGGAATTTACTCGATGGTAACTATTCGTCTTGCTAGAGGTGGCGCGAAAAATCGTCCGTTTTATCATGTTGTTGTCACAGACAGCAGAAATAGCCGTGATGGCAAATATATCGAACGCCTTGGCTTTTTTAACCCTCTTTCGCGTGGTCAAGAAGAAAGAGTGCGTTTAGATACGGCGCGTGTTGAATATTGGCAATCTGTCGGCGCACAGCCTTCTGATCGTGTCGCACAATTGATTAAAGCTGCTAAAAAAGCGGCTGCGTAGTGTCTTGTCAAAACAGCAGCTTATCGTCGTTGGTAAAATTTCAGGTCTTTTCGGTGTAAAAGGCTGGGTCAAGGTTTATTCGTTTACCGAACCGCGTGAAAATATTTTATCCTATTCACCGTGGACGCTAAAAAAAGGCATGGATGTCAAACAGGTGACGGTTTTGGACGGTAGTCTGCACGGCAAAGCCATTGTAGCAGGTTTGGCAGGTATAACAGACCGTGATTTAGCTACAGCGTTAATTGGTTATGAAATCTTAATTGATGCCAATAGGTTACCTAAACCACAAGAAGGTGAATACTATTGGCGTGATTTAATTGGGTTGCAGGTTGAAACTGAACAAGGTGTGATGCTGGGTATCGTTGATTATTTACTGGAAACTGGCTCTAACGATGTATTAGTCGTTAAAGGTGAGCGCGAAAGATTGATTCCTTTTCTGCAAGGGCAATTTGTGAAAAAAATTGATTTGCAAGCGGCGAAGATGATTGTCGATTGGGATCCTGAGTTTTAGTTGGCGATGCGTTTTGATGTGATTACCTTGTTTCCAGAAATGGTGTTACAAGGGGCTAGTTATGGCGTAACAGGTAAAGCTATCGCAAAAGGTCTTGTTGGCTTGTCGGTGTGGAATCCTAGAGATTATACGCTTGACAAACACAGAACCGTTGATGATAAATCTTATGGCGGCGGGCCTGGAATGGTGATGAAATACCAGCCCTTATTTGATGCGGTATGTGCCGCGCAACAAGCTTACCCTCATCAGTGCCGCAAAACTGTTTGTTTATCGCCACAGGGAAAAACAATTAACCAAGCTTTGCTTAAGCAAGCAAGTGATTATGAGCAGTTAATTTTGGTAGCAGGTCGTTACGAAGGAATTGATGAACGTTTTATCACAGCGGTTTGTGATGAAGAATGGTCACTAGGCGATTATGTGATTAGTGGCGGTGAATTAGGTGCGCTGATTGTAATTGACGCGCTAACTCGTTTGCAGCCTGATGTGTTAGGGGATGAAAATTCAGCCAAACAAGACTCGCACAGTGATGGGTTATTAGATTATCCGCATTTTACCCGCCCTGAACACTTAAGTGCAGGTGATGTACCGAGTGTGTTAGTGGCAGGAAATCACGCACAAATAGATAGCTGGCGCATGAAACAAGCCTTAGGGCGAACTTGGCTGCGCCGTCCCGATATGTTAGAAAAAAAAAGACTGAATGCAGAACAACAAAAACTGCTAGAAGAATTCAAAACTGAAGTTGATGTTTATAAATAGGGTGTAGTAATGAGCAAAATCATACAAGAATTAGAAGCCGCACAAATGAAAACCAATGTGCCAGAATTTGGTCCAGGGGATACTGTTGTGGTGCAGGTCAAAGTAAAAGAAGGCGAGCGTGAAAGATTACAGGCGTTTGAAGGCATTGTTATCGCGAAACGTAATCGGGGGTTGAACTCAGCCTTTACCGTTAGAAAAATTTCTTATGGTGAAGGGGTTGAGCGCGTTTTTCAAACACATAGCCCCATGATTGGTGAAATTACTGTTAAGCGTCGTGGTGTTGTGCGTCGGGCTAAATTGTATTATTTGCGTAATTTGACAGGCAAAGCCGCTAGAATTAAAGAAAAACTGTAAACAGTTTTTTGTCAAAAAGCATAAAAAAAGGCAGCTTATCACTGCCTTTTTTGTTTTTAGCGATGTCGGGTTTCCTCTATCAAACGGTCAAGTTGCCGTTCTGCGTTATATAAATCATCACGCAAAGCCCGTCGTTCATTATCTAAACGGCGAATTTGACTGCGAATATTTTGCCGCTGTTTATCGGACAATTTTTTATCCGTTAAGCTGTTTTCTTTATCAGACAAGGAACTGTCTAAATTTTTTAACGCAGAACGGCTTTCATAAACTTGATACGCCGCTTCATTATAATAACGGAAATCAGCGTCAATTTGTGCAGGACAAACCGCTTGATAACGCTGACCGCGTAAACCTGTATCGAGCGCATTATTTAGCTGGCAGTATTGCTGCAAGCCTTGTTTTCGTCCTGCTAAATAATGGGCTTTATCCACCTTCACGCCATAGTCTTTGCAGGCATCTTGGTGTAATACAACTTGACTGGCAACGTGTCCCGCTCGCCCATCCTGCACACCTAAAGCAAACCAATCGCCATACAAACATTCTTCTCGACTTAAACTGGCACAGCTACTGAGAAAAGCGGTTACTAACAAAGTCATTCTTTGTAAAAAATACTTTTTTACCAACGCCCACCCCATCGAAAACCACCAAATGGACTAAATCCAAAGCCACGGCGACCACCAAACCCTAAGCCAAATCCACCGTAGTAACTACCAAAACCACCGTAATAATAGCCATTATTATAATAACTATTACGGATGGTATTTAAATACAGATTATAAGCGGCGGCGTTTTGTTTGCGAAATGCCTCGTCTACTTCTTTCGGACACACCGATTGATAAAGTTGCCCATTTAAACCACTGGTCACTGCGTTGTCGAGTTTGCAATATTCTAGCAAGCCTTTTTCACGTCCTGTCAAATAGGATTTACTGTCAGGAGTGATTCCATAGTCTAAACAGGCTTGTTTGTGTAAATTTAACTCCCCAACCGTTTTGCCATTCATACCATCTTGTACACCTAAGGCAAGCCAATCACCGCGCACACAGTCATCACGACTTAACGTGGCATGGCTACAGCCCATTAAAGACGACAAAGCAATGAGATAAACAATCATTTTTAAAGGCTTCATTTTTACTACCTCTGTCGTTTTGTTAAGTAAGCACGGTGTCTTTTTAAACACCGTGTTGAACTTTTAGTTTACGACTTTTTATCCAACTTGTCTTTAAGAAAGGGTAACAGCACGGTTTGCCATTTTTCACGCGAAAAGCCAATGATTTCACCGATGGCCCAACTCATGTTTTTCAGTAAACTGGCGTTTTTATCAAATCCGAAAGGCTCTAAAGTTTCCATCACAACAGTGCTGAGTTGTTTGCGGGGTTGTCCTGAGGTTTTATCAATAAAGACTTGTGGATAAAACCACATTTCTAAAATCGAAATCACCCACATAAACATGAACGATACCCCCATTCCCATCCCTGCCAAAATCACCAAAACTGCAAACATCGGGTGAATTTTCGTCAGCCACCAAGAAAGAATATCCACCAATAAAAACGCATAGGGCATTCCAATCGCGATACATTTGTATTGCACCGTCGGGCTTTGGGCAAAACTGAAAATAATCCCGATGAACATAAAAATAAAGCTAATGCCGAATAAATGAATATGCGACACGCGGGTTAAGGAAGCAAAGGTTGCCCCTTCATCTTCAGTTGTTACGGTTTTTAAAATTTCCACATCACTAAAATCAGGAATCGTGCCAGCTTCTTTGTTGTGACACATGACACAGCGTTCATCAATGATTTTTTTCACGCCCGTGGATTGGTAGGTTTTAATGTCCGCCCCATCGCGCACCCATTGCATAATTTCAAACCGCTCTTTTTCAGAGGCGTTTTGTTTCATTGAACCGTTAAGCTTTTTTTCTAATACTGTTCCTGAGCGGTTGCCGTAATAGCTGTAAACAATATCATCAATTGACAAGCCAAACTGCCCGTCCGCCATGCCGTGTGTAAATAGAATTTGCACCAGTGCGAAAAAATAACCAACGGCAACGCTACATAAATAGCCCGTAAACAAAACTTTTATCGGGGTATCGTGATCTTTTAAAGAAATATATTTTTGAGTCATAATGTTAAGAAAGGTTTGTAAAAAGTATAATAATTTAGCAAATATTACGCCATATTTAGTTTATGGGATAGAGTAAATTGGTTTTTTATTTCAGGGTTTATGCAAGCATTTTACTGAAAATATTAAAAAATAAGCGACT
>JFJP01027850.1_pt1 | contig 12153 bp, 10 predicted proteins | sample 431651 | NCBI WGS metagenome assembly JFJP01 (sample SAMN02602958, study PRJNA72255) | Microbial mat metagenome, whole genome shotgun sequencing project. | biome: fresh water; feature: sink hole; material: water; isolation source: purple microbial (photo- and chemosynthetic) mats found in... | reverse complement strand
GAGCCAATTTGGTTTTTATTTTGTTTAATTTCAATAATAGATTTTCAGGATTTTCCAAAAGTTGTTTAAATGAAGAATGATTGGTATATTTGAAAATATATTCAATTGCTTTAGGCAGAATTTTATATTGTTTTTTTATGAGCTCTTCAAAATTCTCTGACATAAATGGAATCAAATGTGAAGGTTCAACAAGTTTTTCAATAAAAATATTTGAATAAAAAAACAATTCAGAGATTCTTTTCTCAAGATAGCAGAATTGATGGAATTCTTCAATGTTAGAATAATCGCTATTATAAAGATTAGCATTGTCTCTAATCCATAAAGCTATTTCATAATTACTGTAACAGATTTCATTTTCTTTAAAAATTCTTTGCAGCCAATCATTTTCTTTATTTTTAAACGCATAATAATTATCTAATATGATTTTAAGTATATCAAAATCAATCAAATTTCCATTGATAAAAATCAGTTTTTCTATTTCTTCCTTTTGAAGGTAACTTTCAAAATGAGTAAATCGAAATAAATACTTTGACAAATTGAACTTCATCATGATTTTTTTTAAACTTTCGATATCTAATTCAATCATAAATTTTAAATAATTTTCATTCTCAAACTTATTATCATTATTATTTAATAAATAAAGGCATTTATCAAGATAATCCATATACTTTATATTGACTTCACCTTTTTTATTGACCAAATTTTTAATAAAAATCTGAGGGATAAGATTTTTTTCTTCCAATAAAATGAAGCTCAATGCAGATCCTTCTTTTATATTCAAAGTTTCTTTTTCAAAATCTTCAACATCATTGATGATATATATTTTCTCAAATAAGTTTTTTCTCAATATGTTATCAATTAATTTGTGATTAGAGCTCAAAAAAATGTTAAAAATTTCTTTTTGAGAAAATGGCTCTAAAGAAAAATTGCCATCAAAGACCATATCTACCTCTTGTTCATCAAAGTAAATCTCACTATTTGACTGATCTCTCATCACAAATTGAGAGGCTGTTTCAGATCCCACTATTTTTTTAAATTTTAACAACAGTAGGTGATTTTTTTTATCTTCCAAATGTGACCCAAGAAATAGAATTTTATAATCATCATAATTCAGAGGGCCGAAATAATTAAATATTTCTTCCGGATTCATTTAAAATTTTAAGAAAAAAAGTTTTAAAGAAGAGCAAATTGATTTTTTTTTATTGTTTTGCTAATAATTAGCCAAAAAATTTATTTTCAAATTTTGTTTTGTTTATTCTTCAAAATCTAAATTATAAAAACTATTTTTTTAAGAAAACTATGAATTTAATATTAATTTTAAAGTGTTTTATTTAATTAACAATCTGTTTTTTTTATTAATTCTGTACAAAAACAAATTGAATTCAGATAAAATTGGTTTATTTATCAAATGTTTTTTGAAATTCACTCAAATTAAGAAAAAAATTTTAAAATATTAATCCTATTTTTTTGTACGACATTGTCTTTTTTGCAATTGGGGCATGGAACAGTTCGTGATATGTTTAAAATAAACATGATTTTATTTCCGCTTTTTTTTTTTTTGAATGACAAATTCAATGTTTTTTCAAGGTAGTTTTTCATGCAGCTGAGACAAATCAAATGACTACACTGTGAAAACAAATATAAATCATCTTTTGTTTCGAAACAAATGCAACAATGTACAACTTCATTGAGAAGTTTTTTCGATTTTGCAATATTTCCAAGTTCTTTTAATTTTAAATCTGATACCTCACCAATTTTTATAGTATCTTCTTTCAATTTCTCACAAAAGTCTGACAAATCATCCCAAGTTTTAGCTTGCAACAACTCTTTCACTGAAGTTTTTATATCATGGTTTTTAAATTTAAGAGTTAGCTGCAATTTTTTATCAAAATTCTTAGAAAACTTATTTTTGATTCGATTCAAGTGAAACAATAAATTTTCAGGATGTTCCAAAAAAATTTTAAACTCTGGATGAGTTGTGTATTTGAAAATAAATTCAACCATTTTTGCTAAAATTCTATGCTTATCCTCATCATCAATAAATTGATTAACATTGTTAATCTCATTTAAATATTGCATTATGTGTATGGGTTCAGCAAGCTTCACAAAAAATACATTTGAAGAGAAAAACAATTGGCAAACTCTTCTTTCCCGATGGCAAAATTTGTGGAATTCGTCTATTTTTAAATAATTATCCTCATAAAGTTCAGTGTTGGCTAGAATCCATTCGGCCATTTGATAATTATTATAGCAAATATCATTTTTTTTGAAGATTTTCCTCAGCCAATCATGATTGTGATCTTTGATTTGATAATAATTATCAAGAAGAATATAAAGAATATCCATATCAATAATGTTTCCATTAATAAAAATCAGATTTTCAATTTCATTCATTTCCAGAACATCAGGATAATTTATAAACCGAAACAAATATTTCCTCAAATTGAATTTTGTCATAATTTGTTTCAAGTAGTTTAACTCTAAAGTGAGTATGAAATCCAAACATTCTTCATTTTCAAAATTAATATCGCTATAAGGAAGTAAATAGATGCATTTTTCTAAATGATCCAAATGCTTTATGACAAATTCACATTTTTTATTCATCAATCTTTTAATAAAAATTTGAGGCTTGAGATTCTTTTTTTCCAACAATATATTAGATATTTCTCTTTCATCATTGATGTTCAAAGCTTCTTTTTCAAAATCATCTTCCTCGTTTATTATATAGATTTTATCAAACAAATTATGCTCCAAAATTTTATCTATAAATTTTTGATTGATGCTCAATAAAATATTCAGAATCTCTTTTTTTGAAAAATTTTCTATAGAAATGTCATTAAAAACATAGTCTAAATCTGTTTGATCAAAGACTATTTCGGATTTTGAAAAATCTTTGAATATGCATTGAGCAACAGTATGAGAGCCAACAATCTGTTTAAACTTCTTCACGAATAAGTTTTTTTTTTTATAATGCATCTTGGGTACATGAAATAAATTCATGAAATCCTCATAGCCAAAAGGACCTAAATTGTTGAAAATTTGCTTATTATTCATTTTATGATTTGGATTTTTTTAAAATATGAGGATTTTTTTCGTTTATTTTTAATTGTCTGCTTTAACAATTTAATTAACAAAATTTTATTTAAATATTTTATTGCAACTTTTTTGCCAATTCATCACTCAAAAATATTTCAAAAACTTTTTTTCTTATATTTAAAAAAAGCAATATTCATGTTAACACAACAATATAAACAAATTGAGAATCAAATCTTCAGATAAACCATTAACCATATGATGAAGCCATTTCAAATTAAAAACAAGCCCCATTGTCTTATGATAATCCCCGGAAACGATGGCACTCCAATCAAAGAAACCTTCTGGTACTCCTGGTTTTCCGAGTCTCTTTCCCCTTTTTTCCCTTCATTGGAAATAATCCTCAAAGACATGCCAGATCCAAAGCAAGCACGAGAAATGTATTGGCTTCCTTTTATAAATCAAAACATTTCAAATTATTCTCGCAAATATCTCATTGGACATTGTTCAGGAGCTGAAGCTATAATGAGATTATTAGAGAAAGAATATATTGATGGTGTCTTTTTGTTAGCAGGTTGTGTGAATGATTTGGGTTTAATTGAAGAAAGAAGAAGCGGGTATTACCCACAACAAATGAATGGGAGTATCAGGAAATGGAATTGGGATTTGATGAAGAAAAATAGTGGGTTCATTGTGCATATTGGATCGCAAGATGATCCTTTTATTCCTTTGGAAGAAATGAGGGAAATTCGAGATAAATTAGGTTTGGAAAGCGATTGTTATGTGGAATTTGAAAAAAAGAAAGAATTAGGTCATTTTATGGATAAAAAATTCCCTGAACTTTTGGAAATTGTCAAGGAAAAATTAAAGGATCTGACGATTGAATGAGAGAGAAAAAAATGAAAGTTTTAAATATTAATGGAATTTAATGAAAAAAATATCTGAAAGAGAAGAGGAAAATTTTCTTAAAATAAAATGTGTTAAATGATAATTTTGCAATTTTTTTATTAATTTTTGGAAAATTTTTCAAAAATATGAAAAATTAAGATAAATTTCAATTTTGGAAATGTTACTTTGTTTTTAAATACAACTAAACAGAATTCTAAAATCGAATTTTTTATAAATCCTTCAAATAAATGTTAGCAGGCAAAAGGGGGAAATTCTTTGCATCACGAATCCATTCAGTCATTTCATAATTAATATAGCAAACATCATTTTCTTTGAAAACCATCTAAATTCGTTGATTTTTAAGACATTTAGAATAAATGTGACCATTTTAAAATTATGAAATTTGTTAAAAAATTGAAAAAAACACTTTAAAATTTTTCAAATTCTAACCTCAAAATTTTTTAAATTAAGATAATAATTTCCTAAAACATCAATGCAATGCTTTGCTGTCTTAAAAATTTTTCGAATAAAAATAGCGGTCTCTGAAAATGATAAATAATCAAGTTTTTTAAATTTAAATATGATCTCAAACTCTTCTGCTAAATCCCTAATTCTCCCCAAGACCTCAAAAATCCATTTTAAAATGAAAAAAAAAAATTAATTGAAAATATTTTTTCTTTTTAATTTAGTAAAACAAAACAAAAAAAATTGGATGTTTTTATTTTTAGATTTGTTCCCTCAAACAGTCAATTTTTATTATAGAGGTGCATTTAAACAGTCCTCAGGAATTGGCATCTTATTTTCCTTAGGTATTTATGGTTTGATTATCTTTTCTTTTATTAAAAGTGATATGAATGAAAAAAATTCACCAATCGTTGTAAGCCAATCTCTTCAAACTACAGAAGCAAGAAAAATAAATTTTAATGAGAACAGAATAATTTCATTCCGTGTAAATGATGTATCAAAAAAAGCTCATATGGATCCTTCAATCTTTAATATTGTCTTTAGATATTTTCATAATTTCACTTATTTTGAAAACAGAGCATTGAAACCTTGCTCATTGGATGATGTTGCATTTAATACGTCCATCTATGAGATGTTAAATATGGATAATAGTTTTTGCTTAGAAAACAAAAAATTCGATCTTGATGGCTCAGTGGAGGAAAATCACCTATCCTATATAGCAATTTCATTGTTTTTATGTAATAATTCAACAAGCAATGGAACCTGTAAAAGCCAGGAGGAAATTGATAATTTTTTTAATAATTGGTCTGGCTTCAAATTTTTTTCTGTTCAATATCATAATACTAAAATAGATCTTTCTGATTTTGAAAATCCTTTTAAAATTACAATAAAGAGCGAATATCAATTCGTGGACACATTTGTCAAAAAACGATTCACTATTTTTTTAAAAAATGCTGATGTTTTAACTGATGACGGATGGATTTTTGCATCAGAAAAAGTTGAATCAAATATAATGTTTGATTCAAAAGAATTCGATTTTCAAATAAGATCTGATAAAACACAGCCTGTTTTTCAAATTCTGTTTTTTGCGAGCAAAGAGGTGGTGAAATCCACTCGAAGATATCAAAAATTACCTGAAATATTAGGATCAATAGCAGGAATGATTCAATTTATTATGATATTTTGCACATTGATCGTAAAATTGGCAACATATGTTTCAACATTAAACTATATAACGAATAAATTGTATTTTTTCGAAGAGATTCAAACTCAAAAACATGAAAATACCAATCAATTAATTCTTACTAATTCAATAATGAAAAGCAAAACTGAATTAGAAACTGAATTTCCAAAAAAATTCGTTTCTCCTCTTAAAGAACCATCACTTCAAAACAAAGATTCACAAATTAATTCTTCAAACGCTCTGTTTCCCAAAACTTTAAAACAAGATTCATTTGTTTTGGAGCATTTCTCTGAAGAAAACGAAATCAGAAAAAATGAAAATGATGGAACGAAAACCGAAGAATTTAAAATAAAGAAAAATGACAAAATCAAACCTGAAAAAAAACCAAAAAAAATTACACTATTGAAATTGTTTCAAAAAAAGAAGAAAAATTTTGATTCAATGAAAGCAGATAAAAACCCTAAAAATTATTTTACTCTGTCTTATTTTGAATATATTTGGTTTAAATTAGCCAAAATATTTTTCAAAAAGACACCAAAAGAAAAACTAATTTATCAAACGGAAATGGCATTTATGAATGATATGGATATTGTGAACTTTGTGACCAAGTTTCATGATTTGGAAAAATTAAAAATCCTTTTACTTGATGAAGATCAATTAATTTTATTCAAATATTTAACAAAACCCATAATAACTTCAAATAATGAAAAAAATATAGTAAATCAACAATTAAACACTCCTCAAATGAAAATGTCCTGTCTTCTAAATTCTCAAGTTAAGGAAGGAAAATATGTCGAAGAATCTTATAAAAAGGTGTTTTTCAATCAAACATCGAATAATATCAATAAAAGAATGATTGAATTATTAGATGCAAAAGTTAGTAATTGGGGAAGAATAAAAAATTATTCAGATAAAGCTTTGTGAAATAAAATAAAATAAAAAAAATAAGAAAAAAAATATATTTGCTTTTAAAGCAAAGGCATTTATTTTAAAATCCCCAACTTTTTTTTTCTTCCTTTATTCTTTTTATATTTCTAAACAATATGATTTTTGTTTCCATTTTTTCAGCAAATATATTTTTACAATATTTCTCATTTTTTTTTTCTTTCAAAGCAATTGATTATAAATTCAAGTTTTGAGGTTAATTCTTATATTGATTCAAGCTAATTGGATTTTCAAATTAGATCAGATAAAACAAAGCCGATTTTTCAAATGTTTTTATGTTTGATGAAAGACAATTCTGTTTATAATTTTATAAAAAAGCGGTTCCAATTTTCACATAGATAATAAGATTTTTTTTTGTCTTTTTTAAATATTTATCAAGCTAATGATTGCACAGCTGTTAAAAAAAAAGATTAATTTATTTGATCAGAGAGTTTGTGTTGGATAAGAACTAAACAAAATAATATTCTCATTCTCACAGGAAATTATTCAAAAGATGAATCAATAATGAAATTTTTGAGAAGAATTATGTTGAGTCATTTTTTCTCTCAAGTTTGTGTTACTTAATCAAGAAAGAATTTGTATATTTACTAACACTAATGGATGAAGGCAAATAGTATCCTAAAAAAAAATAAAGGATTGAAGGCATAATGAATAGATATTGAATAAGAAAAAAATTAATGGAATTTAATTAAAACTTTATATATATGATAGAATAAAAAAAAAATAATGCACCACCCGGGACTCGAACCCGGTTCGACAGCTTGGGAGGCTACCATCATACCCCTAGACCAGTGGTGCGTTACAAAACACCATGAGCAGTAAAACTTAAAAATCAAAGGCCAATTTTCTTTTGTTTTTGCAATAAAAAAATCGGGTGTTATTTTTTTAAATACCTGAAATTTTCTTTAATTTTGAAAGAAAAAAAAAACTTGTTTTTTAAATTAAAAAATGGAGAAATTCATGAATAAAAGCAAAGAACTTCTGAAGAATCTGGAAGTTGAAAAAGAGAAATTCAAGAAAAAAATGGAGGATAAATATGACAAATATAAGATCGAGAAAAAACAGAAAAATTTAGAATCAAAAGCTTCTTCAGATGTTATTTTAAAAAAAAAGCTTCATTCTAAGACTTTTTCTCTTTTGGCACAAACATTGCTTTCTTTAAAACCTGAAGAGAAAATCCTTATGAATTATGATCTAAACCTATATTATAAAAATCCAAAACAGCCATTATCTTCTTTACTAAAGAACCAATTCGAGAAAATAGGCTTTCTTGACTTTCATTCAGAATCGATAAAGAACATTCTTCATGATTATTACCTTCCAAAAGACCAATCTTCTAATCTTTTGCACTGCATAGCTGTTATTGGATTTCATCATAAAAAAGGATCTATTGTTGAATTTTTCTATCCTAATGAATTACAGTCAGAATTCGAATCTTTTTTAACAAGTGTTGCATTGCCTGATGCTGTTCATCAGAATGATGTGAGTATTTATTTAATATTATTATGTATATAATTTACATATTGAGTATTTTTTTAATATTTCTATGAATTTATTATACACATAGTGAGTATTTATTTTATTTTTCCATGTGAAAAATAAATTAAAATTTTCATTTTTGTTAGGATGATTATGTTTATTTCACCTATTTGAAAGAAAAAAAAGTGTTTTATGGAGTTTCCTGCTTTAGACAAATCCCAGTTTCAGAAGAAATGAAGTTACAGGATAAAGAATTAACAAGAGGGATCATTCAAAAAGCGGTATGCATTGTTTCAGAAACCCCTTTATTTGGCTCAATAATGAGCAAATTAGAACCAATTACAAAGGCTTATTTCAAGCAGAATAATTTCAAAGACAATGAGGTTTTTTTATGTTAGGTTTTTTATACTATTTTTTATAAATTTTATATCAGTTTAAGTTTTTTGTATAATTTTTTTTAATATACATTGAAGTTTTTCTTTTGAAAATTATTAGATTTTGAAAACAGTTTTCATGAATATAAACTCGACAAACAAAGAGATTTATCATAGTCTGGATTACAGTGAATTATTCTTTGGCTTTTCTTTAAGAAACCTTCTCTTTAATTTTAAAGAGAAAGTACAATTTTCTGATAGATTTTTATTAAAATTTTCTATGAATTTTATAAAAAAGGTTTTAATGATGTTCAAAGCTTTGATTTTAGAGAAGAGAATTCTGGTTTATTCAAATAAACCAAGCGCACTCAGCAATTTTATCTTAGCGCTTTTAGCGTTATTACCTGGAACTCTTCATTTTACAATGGATAATTCTGCAATAAATGTCGTGGAAGCTGGCTTAGCAGATTATGCTCTTCCTTTAAGAATATTCAATAATAAAACTCAATTACTGCTTTATTTTACGATCAATAATTTCGATTTATTCGACTCTTTAGATGGATATTTATTAGGAACCACAAATTCCATGATAAAAGGCCATAAAAAGGCGAAACCTGATATAATAATCGATTTAGACCTTCAAAAAATAGAAATATTCGATGAAAGTTTGAAAAAAGCACTAAATTTGAATGATAAAGAGAAGGAATTCATCAATAATTTGATTAAAAAAGTTAGTGTGAATATTTCCGAGGATGAGAAGAAATCGTGGAAACAGTTTGAAATGATGAAATCGTTGAATCCAGAATGGGAAGGCTCAGAGGATTGGATAAGACAGGAATTTTCCAAATACCTAAAGCAAATGTTATCAGAATTAACGTTATTTTTCAATTATTTGAAGAATCATCGACAATGTAAAGAAAACTAATTTTATTTATTAACAAATTGTTAAATTTTTTCTTTTTTTAAATAATGAATTTAGTTAAGACAAAATCTTTGAAAAAGAAAGCCAGCAATGAGAAAGTTTCCATTTCTCCTTCGAATGCCAAAGAAAATATGAGTTCTTACATCGATCCAAAACCTGCCGATTTCAACGGGAATAATGGTTTATTCATTGATTTCGATGAAAGTGATGATGATGAGTTTGAAGGCTATATTTCGCGATCTTTTGCGAATGTTGATAAGAAACTTCTCATGGAAGAAATTGCTAAAATGAAAGAAGAAAAACATCAAAGAAAAAAAGTCATGAAGACTTTGAAACGTTTCAATTTGAAATGGATTCTGCTTTGGTCGAAAACAGTGAATTTTCAATATTGGCTTCAGAATTTTAACCCAGTGATCAGTAGTTATTCAGTTAATCAGATCAATCCACAAGAAAAAGAATTGGTTTTATTTGAAAATGGGGATATTTATCTAGGAAAATTGGAAAAAGGAGTTCGCAATGGCAATGGGTTGCTTTATGAGAGACACAATAAGTATTTGTATAATGGAGGATGGGACAATAATGAAAGAAATGGGCCTGGAGTGCTCAATTCTTTGAATAATGAGTTTATTTATGATGGGGAATTCCTGAGAAATAAGAAGCATGGATATGGAAAATTGATCACAACAAAATTGAAATATTCAGGCAACTTTAAACAGTAAATCAAAATAATTTTTTTCGAATTTCTTTGAATTCTTTTAAAAATTTGCAAATTTTATGTGTTTTTTCTTTATTTCTGATAAAAAGCGATATATTTTCTGGGGCAGGAGTCTTAATCGATTCAAATCAAGATATATATGATGGTGAGTTCCTGAATGGACAGAAATCGGGGATTGGCAAATGGTTCTCCGCAATAGGGGATCAATATATCGGGGATTTTAAATCTGATCTTTTTGATGGAAAAGTCAATAAATTTTCATCTTTTTTTTTTAAATTTTTTGAAAATAAAAATAAAAAGGGTCAATATACATATACAAATGGAGATATTTATTCGGGTGATTTCCTTTCTGGTAAAAAACACGGATATGGAGTTTTACAGCAAAAGAATATTTGCACTTATCAAGGTGAATGGGAAAATGATATTTTCAATGGTCAAGGCATTTTAACCAAAGAAGATGGCATTTCTTTTCAAGGATTCTTTACAAATGGAAAATTAAATAATCTTGAAAAATCTATTATAAAATACTCAAATGGAGATAATTATACAGGACAAGTGAATAATGGTGTTCCAGAAGGACAAGGCGTCTTCAAATTTTCAAATGGGGATATCAATGAAGGCATTTTTCAAGAAGGTTTCCTTAAGGAAAAATTTTAAAATACACAAAAAACAAATAATTTTTTTTAAAAAACTAAAAGAAAAATGATATTTTATTTAATAGTTACAAAAACAAAATAATCTTTGAATTTCTTACTTATTTTTCAAATGGGGTGCGGTTCATCAAGAAACACTAAAGCGCAGATTCCTATAAAAAAAAAAGGAGCTGTCACATTAAGCTTTGATCCTCTAACAACTTTAAGGATCATTCAAATCGGGAATATTCAAGGAACGATTATTTTGACATCTGGTGAATCAGAAAATGAACAATATCCAATAATATCAAGTCGTTTATATTCAACAGATAAATTTCTCACAATTATCTTCACAAATCTCAAGAATTTCGCTGTAACCGAAACTAAAATCTTCCCAAAAATCGCGTATTCTCTTCAGGAAAAAAAAGAAAATGGGGCAATGATCGCCAATAACGATGATTATCACTCATTTTCAAGCATAGGCACAGATTTTTCCAATCCAGAAACCAAGATTGTGCTTCCTTTGCATGACCTCAATCCGAAAACTCTGATGATGTTGAATGTTTCAGTCAAAGATACTAAAGTGTCATCCTCACCTGAAATCAAAGCAGTTTTCATGTTCAATATTGATGCAAACTTGAAAAGAGATGCTTCAAAACCATCAATACCAATCGCTTTGCAAAATTGCAAAGGGAGTTCTTTAAATGGCTTGAATGTTGCGAGCTTAACTGTGATGAAAGATGAAGAAGAGTTAAAAGAGCCATATATTGTTGAATATGGAAAAGGATTATTTCTAAGATTGAATGATATGCATGGATTCAAGAAAAACGGAGAATTTGTGGCCCCTGGATGCAGTTTGTTAAGTTTGAATGATGAAGGTGAAGAAGTGTTCTTTAAAGAAAATTTATTCCCAGATGATAATGAGTATCATGAAGAGGATTTGACGGAGTTTAGAGTGAAGATTGAAGTTGGAGGAGAAAAATTCAAACCTTTGAGGGATTATTGGCTAAATGTGAGAATTTGGGATAATAAAGGAGATGGACAATTAGGGGTTAATATCAAATATCAAGGATCAAATAAAGTCAAAGAAAAAGTTAAAGTGTATGAAATTAAAGAAAATCATGGGGAGTTCACTGTTAAATGCAAAGGAGAAAGTGGTTTCTTGAAAGGAACGATTGTTTTTATACAGATAAGGAAGGAAATCTCTAATTTCTTTTTGCAAAATGCTGAAAAAACAGTGGAATTAGACTTGGAATTTGATGAAGGGTTCATGGGGAAAAAAAAGGATATTTTAGAGATTTCAAAAGACGGGATTGAAAGAAAACCAATTTCATGGAGACTTATCGCGGTCACATCGCCAGTCTAAATATAAATTGATTTTATGGTCTTTTTTTTTTTAAAAAAAAGGATGTTTGAAAAAGAAAGAGAGATTGTGAAAGAAAAACCTTTCAAAAAAATTAATTTATTTTTAAGAATTTCAAAAAAAAAATTTAAAAATTCCCCAATTTTTTGCCAAA
>JFJP01041490.1_pt1 | contig 12154 bp, 3 predicted proteins | sample 431651 | NCBI WGS metagenome assembly JFJP01 (sample SAMN02602958, study PRJNA72255) | Microbial mat metagenome, whole genome shotgun sequencing project. | biome: fresh water; feature: sink hole; material: water; isolation source: purple microbial (photo- and chemosynthetic) mats found in... | reverse complement strand
ACCTGATCGTTGTGCTTGACACCCTTCGAGGCCCTCTTGCCCATCTCGGTGAGCTCGGCAGGGGAGAACCCGCTGCCCTTGGCGGTCACGTAGGCCGATGCGGCCTTGAAGTCGGCGTGGTCATCGTTGTCTGGGTCAGCTGGGTCGAGGGCTTGAACCTTTGCAGCCAGCTCTGCGGCTTTCGTATCGCCCTTCTTCGCGCCCAGCTCTTCGAGCAGAGCAGCCTTGCGTGCGGGGCCGCTAGTCATTACCCAGTCGGTGAATGCGGCGTCGTCTGCCGGGTCGAGGTTTGTCGGGGGAGTGCCGTTCAGCACGTTCGCCCGCTCCTGGCGCTGCTGGTAGCTGGAGCTGGTGGCAGTGGCTGAGCGCTTGAGCCCGTCCACGTGTTTCTCTTCGCTCAGCGGGATCACGTCGCCGTTCTTGCCGTCACCCGGCTCAGCGAGGCGGCTCCAGGCTTTCTCGCCCATGTGGCCGATAGCGCCCAGACCACCGCCGCCGATGAACCCGCCCAGGCCAGAGTTCATGTTCTCGGAGAAGTCGTGTGTCGTGTCTCGTTCTGGGTTCAGTGCCTCATGGGCATAGTGCTGGCTGATCTGCTGGCCGGTTTCTGTCAGGCCCTCACCAACTGCTGCGCCAAAGAGTTTCGCCGGGGCAGGTAGGCGACTGATCATCTTGGGCAGGCCCTTCGCCAGCTGGCCCATGGGGATCAGTTGCGAGGCGGTGTCGAGCACGGCAGCGCGGTAGCCGTGCCCGCGCACCTCGTCTTCGATGTCCTGTGCGGGGCGCTGCATGGCGATTGGGTCTTCGGCGATGGTGTTGTACGCCTCGCCGGTGAGCTGGTCGGCGTTCATCTTGTAGGCTACACCCGGCGCGGCCAGGTAGCGCAGGCCTTTGCTGGCGAGCTGGGCCACCGGGTTCCTGAACGCTCCCAGCGCTGTGCCCGCTAGGCCAATGCCGACACCTGCGGCCATCGGGTCGAGGGCTGAGCCAGCCATCTGGCCAAGCTGCCCGGCGACGTAGCCCGGCACGCTGCCAATGCCCTGCTTCATCACATCCTCGTAGGAACCAGTGGCGGGGGCATAGGCCTGTGCTCTGCGCTGAGCTTCGAGCGATGCCGCACGCAGGTTATCGGCCTGGTACAGGTTCTCGGGACCCCCGGTAGCCCTCAAGCCTGACTCCTCTGAAGCAGCGAGGTTGGCATCCGTGCCGTACAGCGCGCTCCTAAAGCTGTTGGTGAGGGCGTTGCCCCCAGAGGCGGCGAGGGTATCCTCGTCCTGAGTCGACAACCCCATGCTGGAGTCGAGCAACCTCCGTGGAGGTGCCAGGGTGTCGAGCATGCGCAGCGGGCTGGTTGCCATTATTTAGTCTCTTTCTTTTTTGCTTCGGCCTTGGCCTTGGCCTCAGCCCGATGTTGTCTGGCCAGGTCATAGACAAATTTCTTAGCGTCCGAGTCCATACTGCCCGGCATGTACATTCCGCCAAACTCCAGGTCCCCGCGCTGCACCCCAGCGACTTGTCCTTGTCCCACCCAATGGCATTCCACATACTGTTGTTGCTGTTACTCGCACCTTGCCGCAGCCCCATGACCGCCTTCGTCCGAGCGATGACACCATTGGAGTGCGACTTCATCTCGGTGGCCGTCATGGGTCGCCCGTATTTCGCCTGGAAGTTCTCTGCCCCCGCATTCAGGAGCTGCTCGGCATGCCCTTCTGCCCACTGGTCTTTTGACTGTTTGTTGTCGGCATCAGTGTTGATGAACTTCCCATCGAACATCCCCTTGCCCCGGCTCGCCCTGGCGACATCTGCGTCCTCAGTAGCCTTCGCATGCTCCAGCACCTGTTTGGCCAGCTCGGTCTTCCCCAGACTCATCAACGCCTGAGCACCTTTCGCCGGATTGCCCTGCACACTCTCGTGGCCCATGACCCGAGAGATCAGCGCCTGGTTCGCCTGGGCCAGCTTCATCGGGGCTAGTCTGCCCTCAAGCTCCATTTCCTGACCGCGCAGCGTCACGTTGTTGTTCATGCCGGTGGTCTGTACCGATGTCGCATTGGTGGCTCGGTTCGTCATGAGCCGCTGCATGAACTCGGCCTTGCCGACCGGCCCCAGGCCGTCCATGATCTTGGCGATCTGCGCCTGTTCCTGGCGCAGACCGTCCTCAGCCTTCCATGCCTGCTGTTCAGCCTCGGCCTTGGCTTTGCGTTCGGGAGTCGACACTGTTGTCCACCCGGCTACCGAGCCGTTGCTGCCCTTCGTGAACACCTCCATCGTGCCCGCTTCGCGGTCGTAGTTGCGCACGTCGTTGAGCTTCGCGGGGCCACCGGCCAGGTCGGGGTTCTCGGATGTGAACTTATCCATCTTGGCCTTGTTGGCTGCATCGAAGTTCTGGGGTGCGGTGGGTGCAGCCTTGGGTGCAGCTGACGCGGCGGGGTTCCACCTGAGTGCCTTCTCGGCCTTGTCGTCAAAATAGGCGTCTGTGGCCATCCCGGCTACGCCGGAAAGGGCTCGACCAGTCAGGTAGGCACTCGCAAAAGGCGCAGTGACTGGGTTAAGCAGCCCCGCGCCCGCTGCCGTGTCGACTGCGCCCCACGCCACCCGACTACCATCCCCGTTGGCAACTCCGCTGGCCATCTCAAGTGCGCCCCCCGCCATAGGCAGGCGCTTCGTCGTCCACTTTGCAGCAGGCGCTGCTCTACCGAGCTTGCCGAGAGTGTCGTCAACTGTGCCAGTGATCGCCCCGGTGAACTTCCCGAGGCGTGTAGTAGGGGCAGGCTTGGGTGTTGCCGCTGGCGTCGGGGTGTCTGGGAGGTCCTTGGGGATGCCGTACCGCCCGTCGCCATGTGCCGCTTGGATACTCTCGCGCTGCAGACGGCTAGCGTTTGCCTTGGCCGTTTCGAGCACATCGGCCTGATGCCTCGCTTCAGCAGCTTGCCCGAAAGCCTGAGCGTTTACCCTGGCTGATTCATTCGGCAACCGTAGGGTCGGCTCTGGGGGCGCAGCGGCTGTCGGTGGTGTGACGGGCGGGATGGCCGCGGGGGTGCTGGGCGCACGCCTTAGTTCGAGGTCCTCTGCCGTCGGGAAATTGGGCGGGAGCCATCCGAACGCCGACTGTGCCCTCAGCCCCTTGCCCCCGTTCATCGCCTTCGCATCCGCCATCTCAGGGGTCATGCCCTTCTGGGCCAGGACCTCCTCACGCAGGCCTCGCAGGTGCTGGCGAAGCTCAGGCTGGGCGTCCAGCATGTCGTTGGACACCACGAACTCGCCCGGCTCGTACTTCGCCGGAATCTTGTCACCGGTGCCGGTGCCGGGCACATCACCGCCGTGGCCGGTGCGTAGGTCGCCGCCCTTGCGCATCTTGACCGTCCGCATGGACATGGGGTCGTTGGCGTTGCCGGTTGTGGTGTACTGCTCCTGTGGTGTACGGCGAGCAGCCAGACCGCTGGCAGCGGCCATGTTCTGTGCGTTGGGCTGGCCGTTGGTGCGCCCGGGGGCTGACCACTCCTGCATGCTTACCGTGTGGGGGTTGTCAGAGCGTGTGCTGGAGTAGGTGCTGGCAGCGTCACCGAAACTGTTCGAGCGCAGAGTCGGGGTGGCTGGGGTGGCAGGCGCAGGGGGCGAGCCCGACGGGTGGTAACCCTGATGGGCGATGGGCGAAGCGATGTTCGGGTTCCGAGCGAGAAGCCCCTCACGACCAGCGACGCCGAGGTTAGCCGTGAATGCGTCTGGCGTCTCAGGCGCAGCAGGCGCAGCAGGCGCAGCAGGCGCAGCAGGCGCAGCAGGCGCAGCAGGCGCTCCCGGGCTCTGCCCGGCGCTGTCTGGGAACCCCAGCGGTGTCGGAGGCAGCGGCTCAGGCCCGAACTGCTGGCTACGCTGGGGGGTGTACCCCCGGCGCGGGGTACGGTCCACACCAGCCCAGCCGCTGCGGTCAGGGGCAGCGTTCTGAGAGGGCGCGGGCAGCATCCCTGACAGGCTCGGGAGGCGGGAGAACATGTCACCCAGCCAATTGTGCAGGCTGACGAGGTCGTCACCGAGCCCATGGCGGGCATGAATCTCGCCACCATCCCGTAGCCCGGCTGCTTTCATGCGCCCTTCGAGAGCACCGTTGCCGACATACCCGCTAATGCCAGTCTGGGCTGGAGCGGCGGGGGCAGGCGCTGGCGCAGCCCGGGTATCGGTCAGGTACTGCTGCTTGGCGGCTTTCTCGGCGTCTGTGGGCATCACTGTCTTGCGCAGGTTGCTGAAGAACCCGTCAGACGCGTGGAGTACCGGCTGGCTCCTGGCGAATCTGCTAATCAGTTCGGCTCCGTTGGCGGCTCGCAGGGATTTGGCTTTTGGTTTGCAGCTCATGGTTCGATCTTTCTTAGATGGTAGATTATCGCAGCTTAGGGGTTCGCAGCTTTTTCTTCATAACCGTGGCTCTCGGTGAGCGAAGCGCCCAGAGAAGCTGTCCCAGATACACCGACTTGGTAGTGCTGCTGATTCAGGTAGGAGCTGATGAGCTGCGCGTAAGTTTGCGCGGATGTCTTGCCCGCATCAAGCACCATGGCCTTCTGAGCCTGCAAGAGGTCAAGGTTCATCTTCTGCGTCTGCGACAACACCGTCTGTGCGGATATATGGGCCTGACTAGCAGCACCCCATACCTGGGCCTGGATGTTGTTGTACGACGCGATGGCACTTGAGTGTACAGAATTTGACTGGTTGTTCACCGTGGCGAAACCGATCTCAGCCTGGGACTTTGCGGACATGGCCTCTATCTCGACCTTGTATGCCTCCAGCTTGGCCTTGTTGAGTTCCTGGACGAGTCTGATGCCGGTGCCCTGGACCTCAATCTCTTTGGCCTTCGCCTCTACCTCGGTGCTGTAGGCCATCACCTCAGTCTGGTAGGCTTTGACTTTCTCACCCCATCCTTGGGTCTCGGCGGTTTTGCCCTGAATCTTGGCTACATGCGCCTGAATCCTTGAGTTGTAAGCGGACACCTCAGCCTCAAACATCTTGACCCTCAAGGCCTCAAGCTCGCCCTCAGCCACGGTGGCAGACACCTCCGACTTGTAGGCTTCGAGCAGCATGTTGTTGACGCTCAGCTCGGCTGTGAACTGGTCAATGAGGGACTTGTTGACATCGAGCTTCTTGCTCTCTGCTTCGATCAATGCGACGTGCGCTCTGATCTTGGCCTCGTAAGCCGCTATCTCTGCCTGGTAAATCTGTACCCCGAGCTTCCTCATCTCCTGGTTGGCCAGGAACATCTTCGTTGTGAGGTCGAACACCTGAACCGCAACCTCGTTGTTGGCCTTCACCAGATTGAACGCCCGCTGGCGTCTCTCAAGGTCGTACTTGATCCACTCCTGCTCAATGGGGACGATCAGCTCCAGCGCCTTCTGGATGTTGTCGAGTTCCAGCTGGGCCTGCTTGATGGCGATGTCGCGCCCCAGCGAGATGATCTTGTTGCTGTACTCGGTGCGCACCTTGAAGAGCCGTGCCTGAGCCGTGCCCGTGGGGGTATAGAACCCCTGGGCTGCGTCCTGGCGCAGGGCGTCTATTTCGGCGCTGCGCATGACACCCGCCTCGCGGTCGCGCTCGCGGTTCCAGATAGCCGTCTCGATGGCAACGGGGAGGCCTGTGCCGCCCTCTGTGACCCGCAGCATCAGCAGCTCATAGTGGCTCTGCAGGGCCAGCTCAATCTCACCAGCTGGCAGCTCCACATAGGCTCCGAGTCCTTGGAAGAAGTCGAATGACAGGGTCTCGCTGGGACTGTAGTCAGGGGCTGTGTCGGTGAACGACTGGAAGTGAGGAACGAGCATCTCCCCCAGGTGGGGGGTATTTAGTACCGCTTTCGGGGGCATGGCCGGAAAACTGATAGGCGGTGCTGCTCCCGGTGCCCCACCTGCGTAATCAGCCACCGGCATAGGGGCGGCACCAAATTTTGGTGTGACGGGAGGGGGCAACACAAGGGGGGCCAGCGGGTCGGGAGGGTCCAGCTCCGGAGGTTCCCCAGGTTCAAACCGTGTGGGGTAGAACGCGGTAGGCGGCGGCGGCGGCATAAAGGCCGGAGCTGCAGGGACCGCGATGTTGATTGACACCGTGCCGGGGGTGCCCCTCGACTCGGTTTGCATTTTTTCCAAGACCCCTGACATGCCCGTAAGGTCAGATAGGAGGTCGTCGATCTGCTTTTCACCATCTATAGAGGCCTTCTCGATCCTGTCGACCGCCGCCTGGACATCAGGCAGGGGCACAAAGGGGTTGCTGGTTGCCATGATTTGTCTCCTTAAATTATTCCGACCGAATAGGTGTCTTTGATGCGCTTGGTCACACCCTTGCGCGACACCAGCAGCGCGTCTGACTTGATGCCGTTAGGCTGGGTGCGCAGGACATAGTCGCCCTGGCTGTTGGTCACTGCGTAGAACCAGTTGCTGGCAGCGTTGCTACCAGTGAGGACGTTCGCCCAGGCAACGCGCACCACGGCACCGTTGGCATCCAGAACGACCTTGCCCGCTTCGTCCAGCTTGTCCTCCATGCCGCCCACGGAGATCGCCCGCCCAGACACGACAGCTGATTCGTCGGGCTCAAACGCCCCGTACTGCTCGTAGTTCTGGGTGGCGACGTAGCCGATGGACCAGGCGCAGCGGACGTAGTCACCAGTGTCATAGTCCTTGTACCAGTACAGCTTGTTCTCATCTGAGATGGTCATCTGGCTGACTGTGCGCATCCAGGTGTAGGCGGTGGTGGGGTAGAAGCCCTGGAACACAATGATGGGCTTCTTGATGACCGTACACACGCGGGTCTGGTCGTACTTGCGCTGCCAGTCGGGGTTGTCGGGCACCACCCAGCCCGGTTTGTAGGAAGCGTCAAAGTAGTCGCGCTGCTCGGTGCGGTGGCCGTAGGTGACGACGTTCCAGGGGTTGTTGTCCCAAGGCAGGGTGTACTCGCTGAAGTCGTGTGGGCAGAAGTTTGTCATCCCCCCGGCGTTAGCGGTCTCTGTCAGGGTGAACTTGAGGTCGTTCCCCTTGAACCCCGCGCGCACGACTCTGTCGGCGGTCGCGCTCTGGCTGTTTTCTGCAGGGACGATTTGGGTGGTCTTGAAAACCTTGCCCGCCGAGAATGACCCGGTGAGCTCAATGAGCGTGGACAGCACCACGCAGCTCTTGAGGTCTTCGCTGAAGTTCACCACGCCCTTGACGGGGACCTCAGCTTTTCCGAGCATCCCCACATAGCCAACAGACCCGTCGGCATTGACAGCCGCCTGATGAATCCTGACCGTGGTGTTGTCGGCAAAGTCGGCCAGGTAGATCGTGCCGCCGTTGGTCCGCATGCCATGAATCAGACCGTCGAGCACATGGTGTCTTTTACCTTCACAGTACAGGTCGCCGGAAAGAGACGCGTAGGGCATGGAGAAGATGCCTGGGTTCACAAGCGCTGTCTGCCGCGATACCAGTCCAACTAATTTTGCCCTCTCCAGTGTGCTCCTTGCGACTATCACTTCCGGGGAGGATGAGACGATCTGAATCTGGTTCAGGTCTGCGGGGTCTTCTTGGTCTGCAATCGCCTTGGCCACGGCATCTGTCCATGCTTTCTTTTCTGCTTCCGCCAGGGATGTCTCAGCGGTGGTGATCGCCGCAGACCGGGTGAACTCTTCCTCATGGGCCAGGTTGCCACCGCCTGTGCCATCCCAGGAGATGTACTTGCCCTGTGTAGCAGCGTGCCGCAAGTCACCCGCGATGAAATCTGGTGCGACGTAGCTGGAGAACTTGGAGTCATCAAACCCGAACCTGTAGACTTCGGCGAGCGAGCGGTCAGGCTCAAGCGGCTTGGTCGTGCTCATGGGGGTGATGAGGAACCCTTCGATAATTTTCGGCGGGGTGTATTTTGCCGAGACCACCGTGATGGTCACGAAGTCGCTGCTGCCCTGGGAGATGACCGACATCGTGTCTCCCGTCGGGAACGAGAACCGCCGCATGGGCGAGCGGTGAACGGTGTGCCGACCGTCTGTGTCGACATAGCGCTTGTAAGCATTGGCGAACTGATGCCACCGCTGCTCAGCCACTGCCATGTCGCCCAGGATGTGGACAACAGGGTGCCGACCGAGCACACTGTCCCCATCGGCCTCAGCGCGCTGCGTGAAGGGTGCGGGCAGGAAGCTCATCGCTGCAGCTTGCGGCTCATGTCTGAGGTGACAAACTCAACACTGTCCAGGTCGAAGTCCTGCCCTGTGGACTCCAGCGAGAACGTGAAGTAGCGCGTGCGCAGGCCGCGCCCGAACACCACTCGTGAGGTTTCCATGTTTGTCGCGTTCAGCGTGTAGTTGTAGGAGCCACCAGCTTCGTCGGTCACTGTGACAGCGAACTGCCCGTTCCCGCGCATGCCGAGGTAGGCATAGAGCACACCCGCGAGCTTGTTGCCGTTGGGCTGCAGGATGCCGGTGGTGATGCGGCTGTTGAGCGGGCGCGTCGCGTCGGTGTCACCGTCCATCCAGAACAGCCCCTGGTCACTGGCCCCCAGGTAGCGGTCGCCCATCTTGGCAAAGCTGTTGTACTGGAAGTTGCTGTACTGAGTGACAGAGGCATTGCGCAGGTTCATGGCCCACGCGGTGAATGCCGGTGAGGCAAAGAACGAGCTGAACTGCACGCTCTCCTGCATGACAGCCTGGTACAGCCACTGCTGCACTGGGAGGTCCGCCAGAGCGACATCTTCTGCCACGGTGATGTACAGGGTGAGGGTCGTCCCTGGCGTACCGCTCAGCCGGATGTCTTCCGCCGCGAGCACGCCGAGACTTGCCCGGCTCGACGCAGAAGTCTTCAGCCCGAGACCGTCAGTAGCCACACGGTGCGCAGCATGACTGATGCTGGCAGCCAGCGCCAGGTTATCTCCAGTGGACGTGAGCATCGACACGAGGCCGACCGGCATCGACAAGCTGAGCAGCTCGGCGACATTCTCATGCCACGCACGCTCGGCGGCGTCGGCGATGGCGATGCTGACAGCGATGTATGCACCGTGGGACGCAGACATCGACGACCCTAGCTCGACGGACTCTGTGACGGGGGCAGCAACCAGGCTGATTGGCGGGGTCGATGATGTGAACACCACAGACTCCAGAATCCCGACTGAGGCGAGCATGGCCGAGGCCAGGTCGTTCATCGACAGCGCCGAGGCGATACCCCGAACAGCCTGGGCAATAGCCTCGTCGTTGACGTAGTAGACCTGTTGCTGGTTGAGGGTCTGCCGGGTTATGACAGTGTCAGCGAACCCGACGTTGCTGACAATACCCTCGCCACCCTTGGCGTCGGCCGCTAAGACACTCGCCACGAACTGCGAGAAGGTCGGCCCTTCGACTGACGGTTTGCCAATGATGCTGGGCTGGATGACTGTGTATCCAGACTCAGCGATTGGCCCAACTACTGTCGCAGCCAGCCTGACCTGGGCCGGGACAAAGGTGTAGAAGCACGCCGCCGTGGCTGCGCCATAGCTGAACGCTACCTCTGGGAACTTTGCCACAGGGACTTTGAAGTCAACCGGATAGCGTGCGGTCCTTGTAATCCGAAACTCTTCCACCCGGTTGAATGCAGAGGTCGATGTGCTGTTGCCGTACCCGACAAGGTAGACGGGGTTTGTCGAGATTCTTGGCCGTCTGGTTATCGTCGTCGCTGCCCCCACGCCGTCGACGTACAGCGTGATGACATCGCCCTTTCTGACCACGGCAAGGTGATGCCACCGAGAGCGCTCACCATAGAACAGGTACAGCGGGCTGACGGCGATGTCCTGTACGCCCGACGAGTTCCACTGCGTCCACTGTATGACGCCCTGGCTCCGTGTGGTCGCGGGGTTGGCTATTCCTGAATAGCTTACTTGCCACCCGCTTGAGTCGGTGCCGTGGGTGTTGCCACACCACTCGCCACCGCTCAAGTCACTGACCCACGCCTCGATAGTGAAGTCCCCGGCTGAGAGGTCGAACTCAGCGCCGTAGGGCACGCTTACCGTGCCGTAGCTGGCTCTAAAGTAAGACCCTCCATACTGCCCGCTCGAAGTCACATAGCCTGGGCCTGACAAGGCCAGTACATGGCCCTTTGCTTCCCTGACGTTATAGATGGTGCCCTCGGGCTCATCGAAGTGGGCCAGCAGCACAACGTCGGCCCAGTAAGGGTCGCCTGTAGCACCAGAGCCAGACGGCAAGAACGCAGCGACGGGTGTTGAGTACAGGGCGAGGTTTGAGTAGCGCGCAAAACCGTTGGTGATGCGCACGTCCTCCATGTAGCCCTGGTAGTAGCTTCCTGGGTATGCGCCGTCTTCCGCATTCGCGCCGATGATCAGGCAAGTGTCCCAGCTGCGCATGTCTCCGGCGTAACCACCACCCTGGAACATCCGCGAGGCTTCGCGCCATGGTGTCTTGGCAGTAGTGCCCGTTGTGCCACCAGTGCCATTCACAGAAACACGGTAGTCAGTCCCGTAGTGGCACACCGATATGAACGACCACATGTTGGCAATGACTGGGACCGGGCCGTCGATAGTCGTTGTCGTCCCGGTCGCTGCATCCCGGAAGTTGAACCTGATCACGCCGTCGGCATTCAGGTACAGCGCAAAGCAAGCGGTCGTATCGCCCCAGCGGTCAACCAGTGATGCACTGAATCGAGTCGGGTAAATCCACATCTCAATGGTGAAGTCGCCGTCGATCAGGTCGAGGTTTCTGGAGGGCTCAATGGTCAGCTTGGCAGAAGACCCGTTGAAATACAGGCTGGTGAGCCCGTTGCGGCTGTGCGCATCCGAGTACACCACGTCGGCCTGGTTGAACAACCTGCGGCCTTTTGAGTCGGTGATATTTTTCGAATTGAGCGGCCCTGCTCCGGGGATCAGCAGCACAGTCTTGTTCCACTGGCTGTCGCCCTCAGTGGGTGTGATGGTCGACCCGATTGCCTCACCAGTCAGAAGGCTGTAGTTCTGGGTCATCCGTGCGCCAACAGACGACGGCACGTTGTAGAACGGGATCGTCGACCGGGTGAAGTCCGACGTGTAGTATCCGAGCGTGCTGGAGAACCCGATGGAGTCCATGTAGAACGGGACGTTGGTACTATTCCCGTTCATCGTCCCGAACCCGACAAGATCAAAAGCCGATAGGCTCAGCGCCTCGTAAATCTTTGCGCCGTTGACAAAGTAGCGCAGGATGTTGAGCCCAGGAATATAGTACGGGAACCCACCACCACCAGGAATGTTCACCCAGAACTCGAACGTGAAGTCCGAGTAGGCCGCGATAGCCCCAGAGCCAGCGGGCAGGACGACCCGGCTAGATGTCGGGAAGAACATCGACGTGCTACCGAACGCGGCTGCGTACTCACTTGGAGTAGCGCCGTAAGTCAGATACATGGCCCCGCTAGGGAAAAACGCAGAGCCCTTGTCCTCAATGGCCCATTGGCTTGTCGCGGCATCATTGCAGCTGAATGACCAGTTTGTCGCATCACCGTACTTGAAGCCCGTCCAGAGATTCGCCAAGGCGTATGCGTAGCCGGGGCGGAACGAGGTCGCGTAGCTGACAGTCTGGGTCTGGTCCGGGTCGATGTAGCCTGGCAAGAAGCCGGGTGGTGTGAAGTTCGCTGTGTATTCGGCATAGTCCTCAAGGATGCGAAGGTCTGCGATGTAGCCGGTGAATCCGAGGCCGATCAGAATCGGGAACGAGTTGTTAAGCGAGACGGCGTCGTTGAATGGGCCGTCAAACTCAAGTTTCACCATCGACAGCGAGATACCGTCCTTGAATATGCGCCAAGTGTTCGTCGCATCGCGGGTGACAGCAATGTGCTGCCAGACATTGTTCGCCAGCAGAGTCTGTGTGTCACGGACGTAATGATTCCATCCTTGGTTGCCGTAATAGAAGTTCAGCCCCGTCGCGCCGTGCCATGCCGCGTTTGCCCCGCCAAGAGCCCACTGGTATCCGGCGTGGCTTCCGTATGTCCGCGTGCCGAAAACCCCTACGGAATTAGCCGTAGGGTAGACCCACGCCTCGATAGTGAATTGCCCTGTTAGCTGGACATGAGCTGAGTCTGGAATGCTGATGTAGCTTGACCCATCGAAGTACATCGAAGAGTCGCCAAACTTGAACTGGGTGTTACTGATGCGGGCGTTCCCGAAAACGGTAACGACGTGGTTTAGGTAGCTGCTCTCATAGAACGTCGTTTCACCA
>JFJP01058895.1_pt1 | contig 12155 bp, 11 predicted proteins | sample 431651 | NCBI WGS metagenome assembly JFJP01 (sample SAMN02602958, study PRJNA72255) | Microbial mat metagenome, whole genome shotgun sequencing project. | biome: fresh water; feature: sink hole; material: water; isolation source: purple microbial (photo- and chemosynthetic) mats found in... | reverse complement strand
TAGTGACGAAAGATGTCCCTCCTTTCGGTATAGTCGGCGGCAACCCAGCTAAACTTATCAAGGTGCTCGAACCCAAATTTCCAGTCGAAACATTCGATTGATTTTTTGGCAACTGCTCGGTTTTGTTTTGGAAAAACCAGTTTTTTTCTGCAGCCGCAAAATTATGAATACTCCTGTAACCCTCTACGACACCACTCTGCGCGACGGGACGCAGGGGGAAGGGATAAACCTTTCTCTCGGCGACAAGCTCCGTATAGCGGAACGATTGGATCAGTTCGGCGTGGACTACATCGAAGGGGGATGGCCTGGCTCCAACGAGAAAGACATTGAGTTTTTCAGGGCTGCTGCCAACAAGACATGGAAGCACGCACGCATCGCTGCTTTTGGTAGCACGCGGCGGGTCGGCGTTCTGGCCAAGGAAGATGCGCAGGTGCAATTACTCCTAGACTCACTTGCCCCTGTGGTGACAATTTTTGGGAAAACATGGTTGCTGCATGTCTCGGAGGTGTTGAAGACTACGCCTGAAGAAAACTTAGCCATGATCCGCGACACCGTGCAGGTTTTGTGCGGAGCTGGGCGCGAGGTTGTTTACGATGCCGAGCACTTCTTTGACGGCTACAAGGACAACCCTGAATATGCCATCAAATGTCTCTTGGCCGCACAGGAAGGTGGGGCGGGACATGTGATTCTTTGCGATACCAATGGCGGAACGCTCCCGAACGAAGTCGCCAAAATCTGCGCTGATGTGCGTGAAAAAATTAGGGTCAAGTTCGGCATCCACACGCACAACGACGGCGGGCTGGCCGTGGCCAACGCCATAGCGGCCGTGGAGAAGGGCGCGGAGCAAGTGCAGGGCACGATCAACGGTTACGGCGAGCGCACGGGTAACTGCAACCTCGTCACCATGATCCCCAACCTACAGCTCAAAATGGGAAGGCCAGTAGTTTCGCAGGAAAGCCTATCAGGGCTGCGGGATTTGTCGCTTTTCCTCGATGAGGTGGCCAACCAACGGCACGACACGCGGGCGCCGTTCGTTGGAGAATCCTCTTTTGCGCACAAAGGAGGGATGCATGTCAACGCAGTCAACAAGCTTGCCAAAACATTCGAGCACATAGACCCCGCCACCGTGGGGAACCACCGCCGCATTCTCGTTGGGGAACTTTCCGGGCGCACCAATGTTTTCATGAAAGCCCGCGAAATGGGGATTGCGCTCGATGAAAAAGACCCGGACACACGGGAAATTCTCCAGCGCATCAAAAGCATGGAAGCAAAAGGCTACGAGTTTGAGGCCGCAGACGCCTCTTTCGCCCTGCTAATCAGGCGCATCAGAGAAAAGACAGAGCCCGCTTTTTATTTGCAGGAATACCATGTTTCCATGCGCAATAGCCCCGTGCGCCAATATCAGGAAGCAGAGGCCACTGTCAAAATCCTCGTGGGCGGCGAACCCTTCTACACCGTGGCGGGCGGCGATGGCCCTGTGAACGCGCTAGACAACGCTATGCGCAAGGCACTAGCCACGGCTTACCCGCAAATCCAAAACATTCGCCTGACAGATTACAAGGTGCGCATACTGGATTCGAACCGTGGCACAGAAGCCAAAACGCGGGTGCTCATAACCAGCGCGGACGGTGCTAAAGAGTGGAGCACTGTCGGCGTCTCGGACAATCTAGTGGAAGCCTCATGGCTCGCTCTGGCCGACAGCATCGAATATTATTTGCTGGATCAAAAAGTATCTGGAAATTGAACGGAGTGTGGGCTTCCAGCCCGCTTCTTTTGCGGCGGAGGAAGACGCATCGCCGAAATCTGAAGAAGCAGGCATGGGTGCCCGCACCACTCTCATACACACTTCATCAGCCATCTTTGCCAAGGAACTCTCCAACCAGAATGTAAACTCGGGAGTCAGCGCAGCTCTGAAACCTTTGGCTGCCCGGGGGCGGTAGGGGCGTCTAACCACCCGTAAACCAATCTGGAACCCAGTAGCGGAAGGAGTTGGCGGGATTCGCGGGCGCATTTGCCCATTCCCATGAGAGCTAGATTCTCTTTCTTGTTTTCGAGCTGAAATGCTAAAAGTCGCGCAAGCTCGTCAACCGTATCGCAGCGGACGGCCATTTTGATGATTCCAGAGGTCTTCGCAGCTTTCATTGAAACCAGCCGTTTTTTTAGTGCGGCAGGCTTCGGGCACTGCTCGAAATCGTGCGTGGAGAGTATGACAGGCAACTTTATTTTTTTTGCCTCTTTCAATATCGGCTTCATGGCGATGCGATCTGCCCACTCTATATCCACGGCATCGGCCATCCCGAGAAAAGCGAACAAGATGGAGCGGCGTTCTGACTCGAACAGGTCGGCCTGCCCACCTTCGCGCGGAGAGCGGAGCGTGATTAGGACTGGGCACTTTCTTTTTTCTATGCGTGCCAACACTTTTTCCAGCGGAGCCTGCGCTTTCATCAGGTAATCAAGGCGCACCTCAGCCATGTCGCACGGGAGCTGGGACTTATTGAGATGCGACAGCCCGTGGAAGGTGCTTATCACGCCCACGCGGCAACAGCCCGATTTGGAAAATGGGTTAAAGTGGTGTCTCATTGTTTTAACTCCATACGCGCAGCCACCATTTTGCGAGCCACATCGGCCATCTGAGTTTGCGCTTTCCAGCCAAGTTTTTTTTCGGCTTTGGCTGGGAGCGCACGGCTCACGGTCAGATCGGTAGGACGGAACAGGCTTTCGTCTATTTTGACATGCTCTCTCCAGTTTAGCCCAAGGCACTCGAAAACGGATTCCATGAACGAATGGAGCGGGTGCGAAACGCCAGTGGCTATCACATAATCGTCCGGCTCGCTCTGCTGTAACATGCGCCACATGGCATCAACATATTCTGGTGCCCACCCCCAGTCGCGCTGGACGGATAGGTTTCCGAGTGTAAGTGTCTCGCGCGAGCCACCAGCGATGCGGCAAGTGGCGGCTACGATTTTGGAAGTTACAAAACGGTCAGGCCGCAGCGGGGATTCGTGGTTGAACAGGATGCCAGAACACGCGAACAGGCTGTACGCTTCGCGGTAGTTGGAGACCTCCCAAAAAGCTGCGGCTTTGGCAACCGCGTATGGGCTTCTCGGACGGAAAGGCGTCTCCTCAGTGGCTGGCGTATCGCCGATATCGCCGAAACATTCGCTGGAGGCCGCGTGGTAAAGGCGTATAGGCACACCCATGAACCGTATGGCTTCTAGGAGGTTGAGTGTGCCGATGGTGATGCTCTCCAGCGTTTCCACGGGCTGCGCGAACGAGAGTCCGACAGAACTCTGCCCAGCCAAGCTGTAAACCTCGTCAGGTCGTATTTTTGAAAGTGTCTGTATCACGCTGCGGAAATCTGTGAGCGTCATGGATTCGAGTTCCACGCGATCCCTGATGCCGAGACGGGTGAGACCCGAAAACGAACCCATCTGGACATCGCGCGAAGTGCCTGCCACGCGGTAGCCCTTTTCCAAAAGGAGCTGAGCCAGATAAGAGCCGTCTTGGCCAGAAATGCCGCAGATAAGGGCGGTTTTCATCCCTGTTTCATCCAATTTTTTCGAGCCCGATAAAAGGCATCTCCTTGAGAAACTCGAACCACCCGACATCTTCGCCGCTTCCCACGGGCGGGTTCTTGAGTGCCATCACAAAGGCGCACTGGATATCCTCGTCGAGCTTTTCTGGACGCCCCATTTTTTTCACGCCCACCTCGGCCACCACTTCCACTTCGCGCAAAACGCACGAGCCTGCCTTGTCAAACGGGTGCCCGGAAAAACGGATATTACTCGCTTCTGCTGTCAGAATACGGGAGCGGGACTCGTCGAAAGTCACCTCGAAAAAAGGCGGTATGATGCGGCAGTCCAACTCTGGGTTTAGTGAGGAAAATGTTTTTTGAGCTTCCTCTGCGCTGGGGCGTGCGCCGCGCAATTCGTAAAATTGCGTCGAAATATACCGTATCTGATAAATGGGCAGCCCAGTCATGTTTCGGGGAGCTTTTTAACACAAACTCGGAAAAAGTCTATTTCATTTGGCGGGGATTGTCTGGGCTCCTCTGAAAACAGAAGGGATCGGTGGCATCTTGCCCCCGAAATCGAAAGAAGCGGACAAGAAAGTCAGCTCTCTCAATACTGGCTTTTTTTCTGCCTGCTAAGAAATTCGTCCGCCAGTGCGCGGTAGGCCACCGTCCCGGTGCTGTTTTTGTCGTAGGCGGTGATTGGCAGACCAAAGCTCGGCGCCTCGCTCAGGCGGACTGTGCGCGGGATTATAGTCCTGTAAATCTTGTCGCCCATGTGCTCCTTGACCTCGTTTATGACGGACTGCGAATGTCGCGTGCGTGCATCGAACATGGTCATCAAAATGCCTTCTATGTGCAGTCCAGGGTTGGCCGCATCGCGCACCCTGTCTATGTAACCCACGATTTTGCTCAACCCTTCCAGCGAGAGATATTCGCACTGGAGCGGGACGAGGATCGAGTCGGCAGCGGCTAGAGCCTGCGTCATCAGCGTGCCAAGGCTAGGGGGACAATCCATGATCGCGAAGTCGAACTCGTTCTGTCGCCGCAGCGGCTCCAGAAGCTGGCGCAGGCGCAAAAGGTTATCGTCCATTTTGGCTATTTCGATCTCAATGCCTGCGAGGTCTTTTTCCGATGGTATGACGCACAGGTTCGGGTAAGTGGTAGTCTTGATCACGGACAAAATATTACCCTCGCCGATGAACGAAGTGTAAAGGCTGCAACCGGGCTGCTCCTCGAACCCAAGTGCGCTCGACGCACTGGCCTGCGGGTCAAGGTCTATCAGGAGCGTTTTGACACCCTTTTCGGCGAGGCACGCCGCTAGGCTCACGGAAGTCGTGGTTTTACCCACGCCCCCTTTTTGGTTGGCAACAGCGACTATTTTCATGTGTTTCGGATTGCGATGAGCATGGTGCAGGAGACCTTTTCAAGCAAGCAACTTCTTGGGGTATTCGTCAAAAAGTGCTGCGCTTGAAATCGCAGGATTGATTCTTTCACGCCTCGGATGTAGAGCCGCTCCCGCACCAGATCCCCGCCACCGAGTGTGGCATGGTTGATCGAAGCCAAGGATTTCCGGGTCATTACGCAACCACCCAAGTCATCAAATATCGCAGGCTTGGCGCAGTTCGTAGCGGACAAGGCGACCCACACACTGGCTGGATTGGCCGATGCCAGTGCGAATGCCGTCTCGACAGGAGAGATGCAGCTCGCCAAGGAGGTGCTCGCTTCAGCAGCACGACGCGTTGTGCTGCATTTGGAGCCGCATACTGGAGCGCACAGCGCACTTTTCCCAACGGGATTCTCAGCCAGTGTGATGCAGGAACTGCGTCGTTTGGTGAGAACAATCGACCCCAATGCCTTGGTTCTCAACATCGCCAATACACCCGCCTCTGGAGTCCCTTGGACTGTTAGCTAACCAATCAAAATATGAGCCTAAAACCATGGAGAGAAATCATCGTGAAAGAAGTTTGAAAAAAAACAAAATCGTGCCAGCATCTGCCCATGAACATCGAACTCTTGAAAAAGAAAGCCGCGTGGCTGCGCCGCGAGGTGTTTGAACTCGTAGCCGTCCATAAAAAAGGCCATGCCCCTTCATCTTACTCTTGTTTGGACATCATAACGACCCTGTTTTATGGCGGACACATGCGGGTGAATCCGAAAAATCCTAAGTGGGAAGACCGTGATAGGATTTTTATCAGCAAAGGACATGCGGGCATGGCGATGTACCCAGTTCTGTGCGACCTCGGTTTTGTTCCGTTCGAGGAGTTGAAAAAATTCACCAAACCCGATGGCGTTTTCCGTTTTTACCCAGACCCTTCCATCCCTGGAGTAGAGGCCATCACAGGCTCTTTGGGACATGGTATTGGCATCGCTTCGGGTCATGCGCTCGCTGGACGGCATGCAGGGAAAAATTATCGCAACTATGTCATCCTAGGAGATGGCGAATGTTACGAGGGATCAATATGGGAGTCGGCTCTTTTTGCCGCACATCATAAACTGAACAGTCTAGTGGTTTTTGTGGATCGCAACCGCTGCTGCATCTTAGGCCACACGGAAGATTGCGTGCAGCTCGACCCGATGGAGGATAAGTGGCGGGCGTTCGGGTGGAACGCTATGACGATTGACGGACATGATTTTGCCCAGATCGAAAAAGCTTTGCAGTCTGCCTACGACCCTTCCAACACGCGCCCGACGGCCATCATTGCCAACACGGTCAAAGGCAAGGGAATCTCGTTCATGGAAAATAAGCCGGGCTGGCACAACCGCATGCCGAACGATGAGGAAATACGCCAAGCCCGCGCCGAGCTAGACGCCTTGCAAACCGCATAACCTGAGGAAAAAACATGAAAAACGAAGCATTGCCGAGGGATGTATTTATCAACGAGATTTTCGATGAGGCAAAAAGGAACCGTAACATTTATTTCATAAGCGCGGACTTAGGGGCGCAGGCACTGGACGCTTTCCGCAAGGAGTTGCCCGAGCAGTTTATTCACGCGGGCATTTGCGAGCAGAATATGGTGGATGTGGCCACTGGCCTTGCGCAGAACGGGAAGACTGTTTACCTCTACGCGATGGCACCGTTTTTGACTTTCCGCTGTTTCGAGCAGATTAAGGTCAGTCTAGCATCCATGCACCTCCCGGCAACTCTGCTGGGCGTGGGCGTGGGCTACAGTTACGATGATGCGGGGCCCACGCACTACGCCACTGAAGACATCTCTTGCATGCGCTCGCTGGCGCACATGGAAATACTTACTGCATCGGATTCGCACGCTGCTCGTCTCATGGCGCGGCTATCATACACCAGTCCTGCGCTCCGCTACATCCGCATGGATCGCCAAGCACTGCCGCCGATCTACACTGAGGCAGACACATTTATCATTGAGCAAGGTTTGGTCGAGGTGCGCCCCGGCAAAAAAATTGTCCTCTTCACTAACGGGATAACCATGAAGATGGCTTTCAACATTCGCGAAAATCTCCTCGCGCAAGGCGTGGAACTTGCGTTGGTGGATGTGGTCAAACTCAAACCGATATCGCTAGAGCGCATTCGTGAAGTGATTTCGCCTTACGACAAAATAGTGACTTATGAAGAACATTTTCTAAGCGGCGGCCTCGGCAGTTGCATCTTGGAAGCCATGGCCGACGCGGGCATTTGCAAACCAGTCCTGCGCGTTGGTATAGCCGACAACTACCATTGCGAAAACGGCGGGCGCGGCAGACTCCAAAAACTCGCTGGCATAGATGTTGAGTCGGCTACGAAAAAAATTCTAGAGTTTTCGAACCGCGCCTGAACGGCTCGCAGTCCGACATGCCCGACACAGGAAATTCGCCAGGACTGGATTGGCCCCTGATGAGGAATAACCTCGCTAGGGAAGACTTGGATGCCGTATGCCACCTGCTGCAACAGCAAGACCCGATACTTACGCAGTCCAAAAATGTAGCTTCTTTTGAGGGTGAATGGTCGGCGTGGCTCGGCGTGTGCCACAGCGTCATGGTCAATTCTGGCTCTTCTGCAAACCTCCTCTCCATGGCCGCGCTCAAAATTTTGAAAGGGGGTGGCGAAGTCATCGTTCCCCCACTCACATGGGTTTCTGACATTGCCTCGGTTTTGCACGCTGGTCTGGAACCCGTTTTTGTGGACATAGACCCGCGCACACTTGGCATGGACAACAGGCAGGTCATGGAAAAAATCGGCCCGCGCACACGCGCAGTTTTCCTCACGCATGTCCTCGGGTATAACGGGCTGTCCCAAGAGCTGCTAGACGGACTCGCTGCGCATGGGATACCTCTGGTGGAGGATGTCTGCGAATCGCACGGCGCAACATTCTGTGGACGCAAGCTTGGCGCGTTAGGGTGGATGTCGAACTTTTCATTTTACTACGCGCACCACCTCACGACGGTGGAAGGCGGCATGATCTCGACCAATGATCCAGATGTTTACGAGGTGCTGCGCATGTTGCGTTCGCACGGTATGGTGCGCGAATGTCGCTCGCAGGAGACCAGAGTTCAGTTCCACGAAAAACACCCTGACCTCTCACCCGATTTCATTTTCGCCTATCCCGCCTACAATGTCAGAAGCACCGAGATAAACGCGGTGATAGGGCGTTCGCAACTCAAGCGTCTGGATGCTGGCAACGAATCGCGGCGGCAAAACTTGGCTCTCTTTTTAGCCAATCTCGACTCCGCACACTATTTCACGGATTTCGCAGTGGAAGGGAGCAGCAACTACGCTTTCACGCTCGTGCTGAAACGCCCCGACACGGTGCTGCGTGACGCAGTTGAATCCGCCATGAAAAAATGGGGCGTAGAGTTTCGTCGCGGGACTGCTGGTGGCGGCAACCAGCTTCGCCAGCCGTATCTCCAGTTTTGCCGCGACCGTTTCCCGCTGGAAAAATTTCCGAATGTGGAGCACATCCACTCCTACGGCTGGTACATAGGAAACTACCCGGGGTTGCCACTAGAAAAAATCACAGCACTCTGCGCCGCGCTCAATCGCGTAGCTTCTGAGAGTGAATAAGGCACAACGCCGTGAAAATTTTGTTTCTTGTTTCCGATTTTCCAAAGCCTGATGGCGAAGCCGTCGAGATGATCTGCTTCGAGATGGTTCGTTTCCTGCTCCAGGCAGGGCACGCGGTGCATGTGCAGGTTTTGATAAAAGGTGATTCCTTGCCTCCGCACTCAGAGAGGCAAGAGATGGTGCGTGAACACTGGCCTGGCGTAGCCATGGAGCCATCCATTTTTTTAAACCCTTCGGGAAAAAGAGAAAAAGCTGGAAAATGGAGCCGTTTTTTTCGCAGCCTGCCAATCATCCGCAGTAAAATATATCCGCCGTTTTTTCTTGGAGCGCAGGTTGCAGAGCGCGTGCAAAGCACGGTTGATCGTGTCTGTCCTGATATTTTATTGAGTCTCTGGAGCAACGAAGCTCTCGCGGCATGTCATGCGGTCAAGGGGGTGCCAAAATGGATTTATTACGGCAACCCAGACCCCGTCCCGCAAGCGGCTAGATTGGCAAGGCCAGATTTGTTTGGCTCACAAAAAAAGGGTTTTTCCGCATGGATCGAAGGGACGCTGGCTCGCATGGAAAACCGTGCGAAAGAAGTCCAGCACTTAGCCATGATTCGTTCCTGCGATGCGGTCGCCAACGACTCCACGCTGTTCGCCGAATACTACGCGGCGCATGGTCACAAAAAAACTTTTTATCTCAAACTGTGGCATCCAGCTCGTTCCGCTCCTGTCTTCGGCGGCGTTTCGTGCGACACGCCCAAGATTGTGGCGAGCGTGGGACATCTCGGAGCCACGGGCAATACATTCGGACTTTGGTATCTTGGACGCGAGCTTTTGCCGTTCCTTGAAACGCGTTTCGGAAAAAGCGGGCTAAAAATTGCAATCATTGGGAAAGGCGAACCTGTGCCGACTGTGAAGCCGTTGCTGGAGCATCCCTTGATCCACCGTCTCGGATGGGTCGAAAATATCGAAAAAGAAATTTGCGGTTCAGCACTCTTCCTCATACTCACCAACGCCACTGGATTTCTGGTGCCCAATACGCGCATACTGCTCGGCTGGTCACTTGGGGCGTGCGTGCTGGCTCACGCGAATAGTGCGCTGTCCATGCCTGAGATGCGGCACAAAGAAAACTGTCTTCTGGCCGCAACGCCACAGGAAATGGCAGAGACGATCGCGTGGGCACTAGATAATCCCGATGAGAGAGAGCGCATAGGCCGAGCGGGGTTCGAGTTGTTCAGCGACCGTTTTCACATTGAAAAAGTCATGCCGGAACTCATAGACAATCTTGAGGTATGCGCCTGTGAATTTCGCTCGAAAAAATTGGCGAACAGGCCATTTTGGAGGAGAGGGGCTTTATGCTAATAGGAATTTTTGGGACAGGGCGTAACGGGAGCACGCTACTAGGGCGTCTGCTAGACGGACTGGGAGAGACTTATGTGCATCCCGTGGAAGAGAATTTTCTCTCCGTTTTCGACGATATTGCAAAGCTAGGCAGGGTTCGGGGCGAAACCCGTTTCAACAGCCGTAGCAGGGCATTGAAACATTTAAGCGAGCCCGTTTCATCGGAGCTTTTGAGAAAATATTACGCCCATAGCGTGAACGATCTTTTCGGAAGGTTTGTGAGCAAGTGCGCCTGCACTGCGAAGCAGCAGCCATTCGGAGTAGAAGATATTATCCCTGAAGGCAGGCATCTGGCTGCCGACTTTTATCCAGCCTATCTCCAAGCTCTCGCCGCCCGTTCACGCCCCGATGTTTCTTTTAAACACCACTCTTTCAAAACCATTGAAACCCCGTTTATAGAAGATTATCTTCGCGTTTTTCCCGGCATGAAGTGCCTCCATATTTTGCGCGACCCAGTCACGACTTGCTCATCTGCGAAACGGACGCTTATGGAACGGAAACATTACCCCGCCAGCTACCTCGGGATGGATTGGCTCGTCACCATGATAGATAAAAGATGGCTCCCGCACGCCCGCGCTATTTTTAGGCACAAAGGTGACAGCGATCATCTAACGGTTCTTTACGAAAACCTAACGAAGAACCCCGCGCACGAAATCAAGCGCATAGCAGACTGGTTGCAAGTGGGGATGCCACCGCATCCTACCGAGTTGACTGTCCTGCACGACTGCGATCTGCCGGAAGGCGATATGAACCCGAGCCGCGCTGGCGTTATAACACCGAAAAAAGCTGTTTCTGACCTACAAAAACAGGCGGGCTACCAAGAGATTTTGACCGAAAGAGAAATCGCCTACATCAGGTTCAAAACAGCACCTTTTTTGGCAGAGTTCCGTTATGATGTTAGTGGTGAATCCGCTCCAAGTCGGTTTTCACTGGCCGCTCAATATCTCGCGGTGGACGAATGGGAATTTATGCACTGCCACAATATGAAATGGCGTCTGCGAGGTTTGCGCGGCGCCATCTATCGGCGTGCGCACATATTGGTTTAGTCACCCGTACGCGAGGGCGTGATTAAAAGTGGGTGAGGTATAATTAATCAGTTCCAGATAGACATCTTCTGAAAATAGAAGGGAGCGGCGGCATCTTGCCGCCGAAAGATGCAGGCAAGGATGCCCGCACCACATTTTTATCCCTTGCGGCGTTCGAGGAACGAGGTGACTCACCCACTTTTAATCACACCCCGTGCGCGAAGTGAGCATGGAAATGTAATTTTTCGGCGAAAATCCTGTATGCATTTTGAACTGCTTGGAAAACTGGAAAGGGTCAGAGTATCCCAATGCGTTGGCGGTCTCTTTGACATTCATTTCTAAGAGGAGCTTGCAGGCTTTTTCAATCCGCCGCTTAACGATGAAGTCTTTCGGTGAAACGCCCATTTCTTTTTTAAAAAGCAGGCTGAATGTGTTGTCTTTCATGTGCAGACTGGAGGCTATTTCTCCAATGGTGAGATCGCGCCCAGCAAATTCTTCGATGCAAAGGAGTGCCTTTTGTATCAAGGGATGCTTTTTTTGGTCGGCCACACCGAGCTTGGCCAGCGCATTGATTATGTGGACGGATAGCTCGTAAGCTGACCTAGGCATTTCATCGTCCGCTTGCATCATACGAGCCAACAGTTGGTCGAAGAGGTGCAGAGGCGAAATGTGCAGCCCTGGATGAGCCACTGGTTTTTCTGTGTCCAGAATGTGGATGTCAGCTAGGTGTGATGCCGTGGTTTCATCGAAAGTCAATATCTGTTGAAAAAAATCATCACCATCTGGGGTAATTTTGAATTTGGCCGTGTGCAGAAGGAATGTGTCGCCAGTCTGCACACGGTGCGTTTTTCCTGTCCAGTCAGTGTATTGTGCAGAGCCTCTCAGGACATAGTGGAGTGTCATTCTTTCTGGATGCTTGCGACCTTTTGGCTGCTTCCAGTCGTTGTGCGGACAGCGGCATGCGAATATAAATCGCGGAGATTTCTCATTGCAGCGCAAAAAGCAGAAAGCATGAATTGGAATCAAATAAGGCGCAATTAGCTCCCGCCTATTTTGTTCGAGGAGTGACCGCATAGTCATATGGTATATCGTGCCACATAAGGAGGCAACCAATAATCCCAAAAGCAGACGGGGTGTGATTAAAAGTGGGTGAGGTAGAGCAAACCAGAGTTGGGAAATAGCGTGCTCTTTGTCTGGCAGTGTGGGAGGTATGGAAT
>JFJP01041510.1_pt1 | contig 12156 bp, 8 predicted proteins | sample 431651 | NCBI WGS metagenome assembly JFJP01 (sample SAMN02602958, study PRJNA72255) | Microbial mat metagenome, whole genome shotgun sequencing project. | biome: fresh water; feature: sink hole; material: water; isolation source: purple microbial (photo- and chemosynthetic) mats found in... | reverse complement strand
ATTAGTTGCACTTCCTGCCGATGAAATAGCCACATAACCTACACCAGCGGTCATAGCGCCTGTATAATCGTCAATCCAAGCGCCTCCCACTATAATACTCCCCAATATTAGGACCATTAGTTAAGCTAAAAAAAAATGATTAAATTTGTGGTCATGAAACAGACAAGAAAAAAGTACACAGCGGCATTTAAAGCCGAAGTATCTCTTGCAGCAATTAGAGAGCGCGAGAGTTTATCAGAAATTAGTTTGCGCTATGATGTGCATCCAACTATGATTTCGAATTGGAAAAAGGAGTTTTTAGAACGATCTTCAGAGGTCTTTAGCAGTGCTGTGGACAAGAATAAGATTAATTTTGAAGTAGAACGAACCTCCCTTTTTGCCAAAATTGGGCAATTAGAGATGGAACGTGACTGGTTAAAAAAAAAGCACAAACAACTCGGTCTTTAATGGAACTTAGAGCGTTAATATCTGACAATGAACAGATAAGCGTTCGCAGACAATGTGAGCTTCTGGGTGTGAACCGTTCAGGCATTTATTACAGCCCTAAAGAAGAATCAACCGAAAATCTATCCATCATGGAGTTGTTGGATAAAGAGCATTTAGAGCACCCAACGCACGGGGTATTGCAATTGCAGGACTATTTGTTTAGCATGGGTTTTTTGGTCAACCATAAGCGTGTAAGGCGTTTGATGCGCGTAATGCGTATTGTGGCCAATTACCCACAAAAAAACCTAAGTAAATTAGGCCAGGCAGCATACATTCATCCCTATCTTTTACGCGGTTTGTGTATTGAACGTCCCAATCAAGTCTGGGCTATTGACATCACCTATATTGCTATGCGAAAGGGATTTATGTATTTAACAGCAATAATAGATGTGCATAGCAGGTATATAGTAGGCTGGGGCTTACACAATACCTTGCAGGCTGAAAATGTAAAAGAAGTACTCGAAAATGCGATAGTTAAGTATGGTAAGCCTCAAATAGTTAATTCGGATCAAGGAAGCCAGTTTACATGTCCTTTGTGGATAGAAACTTTAAATAAACATTCGATTCGAATAAGCATGGATGGTAAAAGAAGAGCCATTGACAATATTTATATTGAGCGTTTTTGGAGGACAATTAAACGCGATTATGTCTATTTAAACCCATGTGAAAACGGGTTGGAACTATACAAGGGCATTAATTGGTTTATGAAGTATTACAATACAATTAAAACGCACCAAGGTATTGACAGGCAAACACCTGAAAGTATTTATTTAAAGCCCTGTGCTTAACTTTTTCAATTTGTAAACAAAGATATATTTCGTAAATGAAAACGCAAGCTCAAGCCCTGCGGGTTTTTTAAAAAATCTCCACCCTACGGGTAGTATTTTTCAAAAAAAGCTTGCGATATTCATTTACTTCATATAAGAAAGGTTTACAAATTCAAAAAATTAAGAATAATAAACAGTTAAATTAATAACAACAAATTAGCTTAACTTTTGATATTAATGGTCTTACAAATGGGTAGTACTATAGAGAGTTCCGGATGACCAAAACTGTTGATTGCAATTAAATCAATAATTGAAAAATCAGTTGCTTCATCAATAGCTATAACAGGTTTACAATTTTCTTTAAATCCTTTTAAGTAAGAATGATTTATACTTTTATATTCAACTTGTGATGTCTTATATATTTTTAAAGCAACTTTATTTACAAATGAAAGTAGCAAAGCCTGTTCATCCGAATGAATACGACTGTTTTTATCCTTCTTAACAAGATCTTCCAACATTTTCAATTTCCAATTCCTTGATTTTAAGTTGAGTTGTTGCCTTCTATATTTCTTATAAATCATTGGAATTTCACGTAAAATATTTACTGAAATTCCCTTGGTTATTCTTTCAAAGAATTTTTTAAAAAATGCGGTTTGGCCTAGCAAATTGTATTCTAATTGATCTGACACTTCTGGAATTAGAAGTATTAATTCTTTGTCTCGTTTACTTAACTTAGTATTTTTGTCATATTTGCTAAGCGCTTGTTTTCTACAAATTGATTTAAGTTTTGTAAATAATTCTCCTTGAAAATCAAATGTACTAAGGTCTTCTTTTTCATCAAAATCGTCTTGATCAATTTCAATATCATCATCATCGTCATCATCATCATTATCTTGTGCCTCCGATTTCCACTGTTTTAAAAGTACCGACAAGGTGTCAGTTCTCTCTGTGTCTTTTAAAATTATCACTTGAATTCGGGATGAAACTGTTTTTATAAGCGTTGTATATTCTTCGGCTATAGCTTCTGTTTCTTCTTTGAAAATTTTGGTCAAATTGATATAAAGACGTATCAAATCTTCAATGTTCTTTATATCACCTTTGCCTTTGATATAATCTTGAATTGATTTTCCAACTATTTTCCAAGCAAAAGTAGACACATCAATCTCAGAAACTTTATTGAGTTTGTCTTTTTGAAAACTCAGGTAAAACTTGTCAAGATCTTTGATTATTTTTACGACCTTAGTTGAACTATTTGAAAATAGATTTACACCATTCGATTTGTTGTAAATTAGAAATGGTCTTTTCGTCTCAGAAACGAAACGATAAGTTTTAATAAGTTCATTTTTGTGAGATGACCACACCTTGACTCTATCTGAGTCAGCAGTAAGTTCTTCCAACTTCATACTATTACGAAGAAACAATGCTAATAATTCATTTGGTGAGTAGAATATCCAACTTGTTTTTTGATTGTATAAAATTTCTTTCTGACTACGAGTAAGTTGCTTATATTCTTCAATTGACGTTGAAATTAGAAACTTTATTCTTTGAATTAAAGAGGTTGTCTTACCTGTACCTGGACCACCATTTATAATTAAAACTCCATTATAAATTTTTGACCTCTTAATTGCTTCTTGAAGTGGATCAAGAATTGGCTGGTAACGTAGTTCTGCATATTTGCGAATAAATGTTTGTGCTTGGTTTATAAAATTCCTTTTTTCTTCTTCTTTTTTAGCAATTTGAGTGATTAATAATTTTGCTTCTTCTTCCGTTGCACTTTCCAATTGCGCTTTTGATTCGTCAATATCTTTTTGACGCTTTAATATTTCAGAAAGTACACGATATGAGTTTATTTTTATATCATTTGCACGTCGTATTATAATATCAGTAGCATATTCTCCTTCAACATTACTCGGTTTATAAGTTGCCCTGTTAAAAATTTCCAAATCAATTATTCCATTTCTCGTATTAAGTTGATGTACACCCTCATGATTTTCGATAAGAATCTCACCAATCTTTAAATTTTTGTAAATAGTTTTACCATCACCTGTATATGTTGAAACAGATCCTGATTGTCTGCCTATAATGCTATTGTTGATGTCTCTAATTGGTGTGCCACTACCTAAATTTTCAGAATTTAAAAGCCAAAACTGCTCCATTACATTGTTATAACTCACATAGGAACGACCAATAGCACTATTGTTGGCACTAATGATAATTTCTAAATTTCGGTGGCGTTCTATTTTCTTAGCAATATCGTCTATTTCTTCCATAATACTTTTAAAGTTATTTGATTATATTTATTCTTTTGGCAACAGTCTAAAACCTTATGTGTTTTTATTTGATTTTTTCGCAAACTTTGAATTATTTACATTTCTACTTCCCCATATCTCTCCTCGCTAAGCCAAAAATCTGGACATACCACCAACATTTCGGCATACGCTAAATCGTAAAGTTTTAAAACCATTTTTTCAATTTTGTGCTCTGAGGTAAAATGCTCCTCATTACCTCTCCAACACCCTCCCCAAATGATATTCCACCAATTGATTTTCTGTATCATAAGTTGTATCGATTATTTCTACTAAGGCAGTTTGGCGGTCTTTGTTGTAGCCAACATAAAAACGTATAAGGTCGTATTTGGTAAGATAACGTTTCCCATCTTCGTTGCTAACCCATGTATATTTGCCTAATTGTGTTTGTTTTAGCTGACGGTACTCAACGGTTTTACGACCGGCAAGTATTTCGTCTAACCACATTTGTTTGATAATGAGTGTCAATACTTTCAAACCTTTGGTATCATAACTTCGTTTTGAATCTTCTTGCTCCTTTTCGGGTAATTGTTCGAGACTGATTAACGCCGGATTGTAGCGGTAATGAATAATACTGCCATCGATTATTCTATTTATTACGTTTTCGACAATGCCAAGGGGAACCACATACCATTCGAGAGCCGTAAATCGGGAACCTGCGGCATCAACTAATTGCATTCGGAACTGAACAGCACTAAAAAACGAATGAATGAGGGCCTCCAGCTTTTGTGTGTTCATATTGTAAGTTTTCCAGATGGCTACAATTTCCACTTTGTCCATCAAGTATGTCGATTCATTAGCCGCGTTAGCTATTCGTTTTTCAATCGGGGTAATAGTATATCCAATTTTATATAAGTCTTTTTGATTGCTAATTTGTGGGTTTGGCGACAATGAGCGCAAAACATATATCCAACCATCTTGTTTATCGTCAACAGTTACATCAAATTTGGTGTCAAAAACTGTTTCGTTGGTGTCGCTGCTTTCAGTTACAAAATAGCCTTCAGCGGTTAGCGAACGCCTTAATGTATCCAGAAATATATCCGATTCAGTACCATTTTCGTAAATGCATCGGGTTCGGGCATCTTTCTTTTTCCGTTTGGTTTTTTCAACTAAATCATCAATATAGTCCAGCAACAGGATAACCCCACCAATAATATAATAATTACCGGCCTTGAGTGCATTTGCTTTGAACTTTTTAATACTTCGTTTGCCTGTTTTAAGTTCCTTTTGCACCAACTGAAATTCCGCTTCGTAATCTGCAAAATTGGCGCACGGCACGCGACGAGCCACATAATCGGGCTTGTCTTTTTCGGTTGGTTTAAAACTATCCGGCACATTGAATAGGCTTAAATCTTCCCGGCCAATATCATCCAACAATGGGTCATTAAAGAGTTCTTCTAATTCTTTATCAATTGGCATATTTTCAATTAGTTAAAAGGTTAGCTGTATCGTGATTTTTTAGAAATGCGCTTTGTTCTTCATCGTTTCTTATACTTAATAAACGGCGGTAATACTTTCGTTCCATAAAATCGGCACCTTCCTCACGGGGCTCATAGCCATTGGATAGTACCCATTCGCATACCTCTACAAACGATTCTACCAATCTATCATCGCTTGTTATCCTTTCAGCATAAGGTTTTACATCTGCTAAAATAGGGTCGTTGAAAAGTTCAATTAAATCTTCGTTCCAATTCATAGTTATCAATTTTGTTTCGACTGACTTAAACCACTCAAATGTCTGCGTTTTTCGTTGGCTATAATGGTAAATGCTTGCGCTAATTTGCGCACCTGAGGCGAACCACTATCTTTGGAGGGAAGCATTTTATTATTTGCTACAAGGTATTCTTGTAATGGTCCTTTAAAAAGTATCATCGCCTCTTTAAGTGTCATATCGTATTTTTGCTCGGCAATAGTGTCTTGAATGATTTTGAGAATAGGTGCTGAGACGTTTTTGGACATAATTTCGTAAGCGCGCTGGAATGGATTAATACTATCAATAAGTGTTATATTCAGATTGTCGATATTAATAAAACGGTTGGGTAGCTTCAAAAAGCGGTTGCCTTCACTTTCTACAATATCATTACCCTTAACAATTGTGTCTAACAATGTTCGTTGACGAACTTCTTCCACTTCCATTTCGGACAAATCGGGATATTTTTCACGTATAATTTTTGGAATAATTACCTGATTGATAACTTCGGGTGGCGTATTTCCATCGAGTGCGCGAACAATCATATTATTTTGAAGAATGGTAGCCTTCAAATCGTCCAATTGTTCCGAAACAATCATATTGGTTTTTGCTGATGATAGTGGCTTCAGCCCCTCCACAAACAATTCACGTGCTCCTGTTGGTTTTTCAAAAGGGTCTTTTTGTGTTTTAAAATCCCACGAAGGCGACATTACTTGCTCCATCAATAACGAAGCTACAATGGCTTTGAGCATATCGTTAACTGATTTTGCCACATCATCTTGTTTGGCATCGGGTGCAGCAATCAGGTTAGTAAATTGTGCATGTTCTTTACCCTCGCAATCGCGCGTACAGCGACCAATAATTTGCACCACTTCGGTTAGTGAACCGCGTACACCAATTGTAATGCATTGTTCGCACCATTGCCAATCGAAACCCTCTTTGGCAGTACCGAGCGCAATAATAACGTCCACATGGTTTTTATGACTTAACTTTTGGAGATAGCCCTGTAATGCAGTCCGTTCCTTGGGATTATCTTCCACCAAATCGGCAAAATGGAGCGTGTTTCCTTCGGGCGTAACTACCGGAGTAATGCCTGTATCGTAATTTTTATCGCCAATTGTGCCGTATAGCTTCATTATTTCTTCTACCTCAGTCATTTTGCCGGTGCCGGTGGCAGCTCTCGAATTTACCGAAGGAATGTGTATTAATGTTTTTTTAGTGGGGTCTAACAATGGTTTTATACCAGCAATAAAATTACCATTGGAATAAAAATGATAGCCTAACCCCAATGTTTTCAGGTATCTATAACCATTGAGTTGTTGATAATAATTGTATGTAACTGGAAAGAAACGTCTTTCGTCTTCGGGGCGCAATACAAAATCGCCATCGCCTCGAAAATACGAACCCGTCATGGCAATAATGTGAGCCGAGGTTTCGGTCATAATATCGCGGACTATATTTCCTAAACCGCTATCGGCCGAAGCTGATGCATGGTGAAACTCATCAATAGCCAGCAAACAATCGTTGAACACTTCATTGTTCATTTCTTTCATGCCATTGCGAAGTGTGGCGTGTGTACAAACCAATTTGTTGGCACTTTTTTGAATGAAAAATTCTTTGAAACGACCAATTTTATCGCGCTCGTTTTCGGTATCGCATAAGTTAAAGTACTGCGCCACTTCCCAATCGTACGTAAAACCTTGCTTTTTTAGGTTTGTATTTTGAAACGACCGACCAATTGTTTTTTCGGGAACAACAACAATAATTTTATTAACGCTCTGAGTGGCAAGTTTATGCAGTGCCACATACATCAACGCCCGCGATTTGCCCGAAGCCGGAGGTGCTTTTACCAGAATGTATTGTTCGTCGCGTGCGTTATACACTTTTGCCTGCATTTCGCGCATTCCCAGCTCGTTGGTGTTCGACGAATTACCTGTTTGCTCGTATTTAATTTCTACAATGTTGTTTTGTGTCATAGTATTATTTGTAATTTCTTATGTGTACGTTTTTCGATTATTTACCCACGTGTACATTATCATGTGTAAAATTTAAAATCTTGTTCGGGAAGTTCATTTCCTGAACATCCTAATTGTAAGTTTGTAACAAAAAGTTAATCAATACATTATCTCCGATTTAAGCGTAGCTATTATTCGTTTTTTTTATTCATTTTTTATGTTGAAATTTAGTGCCGTGATTTTCCAATGAAATAAACAAACAGCTGATATATATGCAATTATATGAAAAATGTGACTGAAATATTGTTTTGAAAAAAATAAAGAATAATGCCCCAAAAGGAAAACAAGAAGCATTAATGATTATTCACATTTAAGTGTCGTTTGTTCAAAACCTTTGGACAATTTATTTTGCTGTAATATTCTGTAAATCAATATGTATAGAATAATGAGTTAGAAATAAACTGTTAACTTGGACAAAAGTTTGGACAATTAATTTATTTCACCTCTTTTCTTTAATTCTTCAAAACCAATTTTCATTGCTTTATCAATAATAATGCGTCTTTCCCGGTAATCATCACTTAGAAAATAATACGTTCCACTACCTGTGCCAGTTGAGTTTAATAGTTTAGCTTCATCCATTTTCGCGATAAAATATTTTATTTTTCTGCGCGTTATATGACCTTCAAAAAGTTTAACAAAGTCACCCATTTTTGCTTTGTGGTGCTTTTCTAAATACATTTGAATGATAGAAAAGGCTTGGTTTGCATCCCAATCTGTCAATTTAGAATACTCCACTTTTTTATCAGCAAATTCATAATAGTCTTTACTAAGAATATAAGTTTGACCTTTTGTTTTTCCAATGGATTCAATAAGAACTCTTTCTTTGAGTTTCTCCACTATTAACTTATCTAATTCACTTTTATCAACACCCTTTCTGATTTTGTTTAAAGTTACAATTTCAAAAACTGAAAGTTTATTTTCATCCGACAAAGAATCCTGAACTGTTTTTATGAATAAGGCAAATGCTTTGTCTTCTATTTCGGCAGATAAAGAAAGCGTAACTGTAAAAGCATCGCTTTTTGAATAATCAGGGTCGGGCTTGCCTTCAGAAAGCGTATTTAAGAAAATTCTATCAACACCTTGTCCTGACCTTTCGACCAAACCCGTTTTGGATAATACATCTGCCAATAATCTATTTCTGGGAGTGCTTGGAACAGTAAGCAAGTTTACTAATGAAACACCATGAGGAAAACCACCCATACTGGTAATAATCATTTCGAGTGGATACTGTTTTATTATCGTTTCGCTTTGTCTTTTGTAATCTCTATGAGCTATGGCATTGTTAAGTGCTTCACGAATTACTTCTTCATTAAACAAAGGGATTTCGAATGTATTAAATATACCTTCGCGAACAGGAATTGAGCCATTTCTTAGATTAATCAAATCCCATAATTTTTCAATCATTACAAAAAACGGTTGTTGAAATTTTATTCGTTTATCGAAATGAATTTGAGATTCATTGGTTCGATATTCGTGCATAATGGCAGCTTGAGGAAGTCTTTCTTTGATAACACTTTCTTTTGCCAACAGAATTAAAGCAGCATTTGTTAAGTTTCCAGATTTCATTAGGTCTAAATCAGAAAGCACTTGTTCTGAAGAAAGGCTTCTAAATCCAGGATTTTTTTGTTTAGTAGCATATTTATCTTTCATGATATCAATGGCCGATTGGTCTAAATCGTCAATTGATAATCCTTCGCAAATTTGTTGCGAAAAATCTGGTTCCTGTTCCTGAATAATTTTGAGGTAAACTTCATCGGACATTGGTTTCAATTCTTCTCCCACTCGCATTAAAGCAATATCCTCAAATTTAAAGACCCTACCTAGCGGACGAGCTACTACATCGATAACAAGAACGCGATTGTTCGTTTCATCAAACAATTCATACACATCTGTGCGGATACCAGTATCATTATAAATATCAGATTCTAACTTCCCTATTGCTCCTTCGCATTGCTTTGTACCAATTACTTTATGTGGAAAATTATCATGAATTCCAATAACAAGCGAGCCGCCTCCCTCGTTACACAAAGCTGTCACGTAACCTAAGATACATCGTCGTCTGTCTTTTGGTTCAGACCTACCACCACCATTGTAGGCAATGTTACCACCTTCACCTTTTTTGAATTCTACCTTATCTTCAGATTCCTTCAAAAATTTCAGTTGTTCTATTGTTTTTCGCATAACTGTTAACTTGGACAATTTTTGGACAATTTAATTTCGTATATATAATTGATATTCAGCAATATATTTTTTTGTTTTGTTCTAAACAGAACAAAAGTACAATGTATTTTGGACAATTAGAATTTATTTTTTTATTTCGTCATTTTCTCGTACAGCTTAAACAAAACGGTGCGGACTGGTAGCAACCATCTACCGCCATATCCAGCGCATGGTGTGCAGCGCGCAAGTCAGCTGGCATTTTGTCGGGGTCGTACATTTCGGCAAGGGTTTTACCGCTGTGGTGCTCCCTTGTTAGTAATACTTCTTCGGCTAAGGCTTCTATTATTTTACGCTTGTTGAGAGAGATTTCGGGGAAAGGGAAAGTGTTGTAACATAAACCAGCAGAATACCTATAACGAGTTTCTAATTTACCACCAACTGCATTAACCCAAACCATGTGTATTTTGGAAGTGAGAATACCGAATAACCAACAGTCATTGATAGCAACTAACAAACAACTGTCTGAAGCAATTAATTTTTTATCACAATATCCCATTGGGATATATTCTCTGTTTTCAGAAGAATGCCGAGGAATTAAAACAAAGTCAAAGCCTTGTGGCTGAGTGATTTGAGCAAATAAATGTGGAGTCTCAGCTAATTGAGGACGTGAAGATTTTAGTCGAACTTCTCTTAATCTATCTATAATTGCAATAATACTTGGAAACTTCAAATATTCATTTTCATCAACTCCATGTAACCATAAGCACCATCTATTTTTGCCATTCAAAAACTCATCTGCACTTAATATTTGTTTAAAAAACTTTGCCGTTTCAGGTTCTTTCTGAATAAATTCCTTTTTTTCTTGATCAGTAAACAATAGACAGCCATTGTCGGCTGGCATATTCCCAAAATTCATTTGTGGGAAATTGGAAATAGGATTATTTGCACTATCAACAAAAACGGTTTTTGAATTTGTTAGATATGGTGAAATGTTTTCAGTAATTGAATATGTATTATTATCATATAAAATCTTTTTGCTTGTTGAAATATTTCTTAATCCGACTATTATCACAGTAACTCCAGCATTAAATGAAGCATTATTTGCCCATTTGAAAGAATTATAAGCAAAGAATATTTCTGTTTCAAGATTAAAAATTTGTTTCCAAATCAATGATACTTGCTCTCCTTGACAAATTGAATTTGTACTTACAAAAGCAAATTTTGAGTTAGATTTATGGATAAATTTAGCCCCAAGATAAAACCACGCAGCTATATAATCTACACTTTTATATTCACTACCATATACAAATTTTAAATCGTCTTTGTGATATTCCTCTTGTTTCCTACTTCCCAAATACGGTGGATTTCCCATCACAAAAACCTCTTCGTCAGCAGTATGCGGGCAAACCTCCTTCCAATCTACGCGGCAAGCATTGCCTTGGCGAATATGGTCGATGTTTTTGAGTGGAAGCGCATCAATGTGTACGTTGGTAAATGCTTTGGAGAAAAGCGCATTCATTTGGTGTTCGGCAAGCCACAATGATAGCATAGCTACTTCGTGGGCAAAACTATCAATCTCAATACCATAAAACTGCGTAATGCTGATATTGGTGTAAGGCAAAGCGTGTGAACCAGTAAGTTCGGCAATGCGCTTCCAAATTCGGATTTCTAGTTTTCGCAATTCTTTGTAGGTAATAATGAGGAAGTTACCACTACCACAAGCCGGGTCGAAAAACTTCATTTTCGAAATGCGTATCAGCAGGGCGTTGAGTAGCTTTTCGTTGTCCCAGCCTTTCGCGAAAGCTTCCTCCAAGTCGTTGAGAAAAAGTGGCTGTATCAGTTTCAGAATGTTAGGCACACTGGTATAGTGCATCCCAAAATCGCCACGCAACTCGGGCGTAACCACCCCTTGAAACATGGAGCCAAAAATATCAGGATTAATTTCGCCCCAATTTAGTTCGGCGCATTCCAGAATTATTTTGCGTACTTTGTAGCTGAGTTGTGGTATGGCTATTTGTTGGTGAAACAAGCCACCGTTTACATACGGAAATTGGCGGATAACACTTGGCAAATCCGTGCGCGAAGTTTTGTCCATCACATTGAAAATAGTATCCAATGCTTCCGATAAATCACTACCATCGTCCTGCGTACATTGCTGTATGTAGTTCGAGAAAATATCCTTTTGGAAAATACCTGTATCTTCGGCAAAAAAGCAGAAAAGCAGGCGGGTCATAAATATATTTAAATCGTGCACATCCGATTCGGACGAAATCTCGTTTTGTCGGCGTATTTCGCTGTGCAGCTTTGCCATTTTTACGGCAGCTTTTATGTCGGCTTCGGCTTCTTCGGCCACATAGAATTTATCCACACCGGCCAGTGGATAAAAGAATTGAAAATCGAGCCAGATTTTATCTACCTTGTTTTCGTACGATTCTTTTTCTTTTGTATCGTAAGCGAGCAAGGTGTCGCCATCGCTCACGGCTATAATGCGCGGATATTGTTTGGTTACTTTGGTATCTTGTTTCAGGGCTTCGAGTTCGTCGGTAAGTTTTATGGTAGTTACAGGCTTGTATGCCAGTTGTTTTTTGGTAAGTATGCCATCGAAAGTCGAAAAATTGCCTTTACCGGCTTTGTATCGTTTTATGTAAGTATCGCTTGTGCCAAATGCCTTCATCAGATTGTAACCAATTTCTAAGGGAAGTGTTTCTGAACTAAGGTTTTTGAGTTCTTTT
>JFJP01027460.1_pt1 | contig 12156 bp, 15 predicted proteins | sample 431651 | NCBI WGS metagenome assembly JFJP01 (sample SAMN02602958, study PRJNA72255) | Microbial mat metagenome, whole genome shotgun sequencing project. | biome: fresh water; feature: sink hole; material: water; isolation source: purple microbial (photo- and chemosynthetic) mats found in... | reverse complement strand
ATGAAGGATTGTTTTTATCTTATAAATCTACAAAAGAAGAAAACAGTGTTCAAATAGCTTTTTGTATTGATTCAAAATTTGATGATTTCAAAAAAAAACCTTTGTCTTATTTAGGCAACTTGATTGATAATGAAAATCCCAATGGATTTTCTGTATTTTTAAAAGAATCGGGCCATATAACTTCTCTTAAAACCATTTTGCAATCAAAGAATCTGAACTTTAGTTTATTTGTGATTCAACTTGATTTAACAGAAAAAGGATATTCTGAGGTAGAAGATGTTCTGAAATATGTTTTCGGCTATTTGAGAAAAATAGAAAAAGAGGGTATCAGTCTATTTAGATTTGAAGAATTCAAAAAAATATATGCTTTTAGTTTTCTCTATAAGGTTTTTGCTTAAAAATTATAGAAATTCTTACATGTTTTTAGGAGAAAAAAAAAGATTTAATGGAGGAAATCAAAGATTTATCCTATGCATTAAATACTTATCCCATAGAAAATGTATTAAATGCAGATTATATCGTTGAAAATTATGATGAGAACTTGTATAAATCTATCATTTCTTCATTCACTCCAAAAAATAGCATGATAATTCTTGGTTTCATTTTTTTTTTTTTAAATTCAAAAATAATTTTTTAATTAGGAAACAAAGATTTTATATACGTGAATCAAACCGAAAAAAATTTAACAGAAACCCCTAAAAATTTTTTTCAAGATATCCATTTAAATAATTATTCAGAGACTTATAAATTCGCTTATAATTTTAAGAAAATTCCTGATCAAAACCTTGCAAAACTTTCAGAATACAATGAAACTGCTTTTCAAACAATCCTTCTTCCAGGCAAAAACCGATATTTACCAGAAAATTTCTCAATGACTCTTTCAAATCGTGAAAGTGTCTTCGAAAATACAGTTCAATCTGATGGCAATTTTCAGAGTGCAAATGTTTTTAAAAAAGGAAAAAAAACCATTGATCTCACTCCTTTAATCTTGATAAATAACAATAAATATTTAGTCTGGCATAAAGGGGATGAAAGCTTTGCATTACCAATGTATGTTGTTCATCTTTCTTTCGATTCCTCAATAACCCATCAATCTGCTAAAAATTCTTTATTGATGTTAATTTTAATAGAACATTTGAAACAAGAGACTTTAAAATATTTATATGATGCCCTTTATATTGGATATAAAATTGAATTTTCAAACAGTGGAAAAGGTTTAGAGATTCTGATTAAAGGTTATTCAGATAAAACAGATTTAGCTTTGTTGGAAATTGTCAAATTAATTAAAAATATTTCATTTGATGCAAAAAAATTTGATTTCTTACAAAAGATTGCTTTGCAATGTTTAAAAAATAATCATAATGAACCAGCTTATGAACATGGTAAGCAAATCCTCACTAAAATCTTAAGAAAATATTATTATACTCCTTTTGAACTCGAAACACTTGTTGATGTCATAAAATTAGAAGATTTGATTCAATTCTTGAATGAATATAAATCAAAACTTTTCATTGAAATGCTTGTTTATGGGAATGTCAACCAAGAAATAACAGAGAATTTAGCTCAAAATTTGAGTGTTTTGCTAAATTTTGAGGAGTTACAGACAGAAAATTTGATGAAAGAGGAAATCTTAAACATAAAAGATCAGTTTTATCAATATCGCGATTTTAATGAGAATGCTGAAGATAAAAACAATTTGCTTATGAATTATTATCAATACGGTCCTTATGAGTTAAACTCTTCAATCTTATTAGGACTAATCAATGAAAAAATGAACAATGATGCATTTAACTATTTAAGAGGAGAGCTTCAATTAGGCTATATAGTGGCTTCTTCGAAAGTTAATATGTTCGGAATTAATGCCATTAGATTAGTGGTTCAAGGCTTAGTTGCTGATCCATTAACTATGGATGAAAAAGCTGAGGAGTTCCTTCATATTTTTTCAGATTCAATGTTAGGAATGAGCGATGAGGAGTTCGATTCCATCACAACAAGCACGATCAAAATTTTGGAAGAAGGTGATAAAGAAATTGAGCAAACAGCTCAGTTTCTGTGGGGAGAAATTAGATGCCAATTTTATGAGTTCGATAAAAGAAGAAAAGCCATAAATTTTATGAAAAATCTAAAGAAAGATGATATGCTTCACTTTTATAAGTCATTTATAAGCCAAAATATCGGAAAATTAAGTGTTCAACTATATTCCCAAGCTAAATATAGTTTTCTAGACAATAAGACTTTAGATAAAGCTAAAACTTATTTGAAAATGAATGGCACGACAAACATTATAGTGCAAGATTGGGAAGGTTTTAATGATGTCTCAAGATATCAATCCCAATCACGCCAAGACTTTCAAAACCTAACAATATTCATGAGATAAGAAATAAAAACTAAAAAAAAAAACATTAATTTCTGAAATCGCAATAAATAATAAAAATAATTTTTAATATTATATATAATCGATGGAAAAAGCAATAAATTTCTTCAAACGTTCTTCTTTAGACAAATGCAGTCTTTTTTTTTCTAAATCAATTTCAAAGAGACAAAAATCATCGACTTTTCAAGATGATTCCTTTCGTCAAGTAAAAAAGCGTCTTTTATTTGAAAATTTTGCTGAGGATCTCTTGAATTTGGAACTCGATATGGAGCAACCAATAGTTGATGTAAAGGCTATTAACAAACTGCTTGAATTGTATGCAAATGGGGTTGAGTATTATGAATCAATCAGAAGTAATCGATATGTTGTTTTTCAAGAAAAAATGAAAAACTTACTAATGAAACCAAATGTTATTGAAGCTTTGACCAAATATAATAATAAAGAAGAAGAAACTGTCAGTGTTACATTAAAGGAAGAACAAAAGATTTCTCAAATCAAGCTAAAAGAACTTGAGAAAAATTTGTATATAATTAAGCAAAAGAGTAATGAGGAAGATATTAAATATTTGGTCGAAGAAAAGAAAAACACAATCGAGGAGATTAACAAGTTTATTTTTATTTTTTAATCAAAATTAATAAAAATTTTTAGTATAATTACTCATGAAATAACTCATCAAAAACATTCAATTATGGATAGAATAGAAATAAGGAAACAGAATAAACTAAATAAATCCACTTCTGAATGTTTTTTTGCATCTCCTCAATTGTCCCCAAAAGCTAGCAATAGGAAAAAATATTGCAATGAAATTAGTGAAACTGAAGATGAAAATAAAGACCACATTAATTTTGAGAGCAAAAAAAAAAAAGGAAAATCAATTTTAATGCTGAGAAAGGTTTCAAATGAGTTAAACAATATGATTGAAGGTTTAAACTTTAGTAAAGATTTAAGAAAAAGCAGCGGTGGTAACAGAGATTCTATTATTCTCGAAAGTATAAACAAAGAAAATAAAATTTTTAATATTTATGAAAACCTCATCAAATCTAACAAAATTGAAGAAGATAATAAAGTTCAAAATAAACATGAAATTTGGATAAAATCGACCGCGATTGAAACAAAAATTGATGAAATCACAGGAAATAAAAAGGAAATGAATTTAAAAATTGAAGAAGCTGAACGAAAATTCCAGGATGAAATTGAGAAATTGGAGAAAAAAATCGGACAAAATAAAAATAGCATATTAATTTCAAAAATGATAGAAAAAACGAAAAAAGACAAAGAGAAAGCTATCAATGCCATTAGAATGGAGTTTAACGAATCAAAATATTTTTAAATTTAACTTAAATTTTAATAAAAACTATTTTGAATTTCATTAATAAAAATAAAATAATAACAAAGGATATTTTATAGAAATTTTCATTTCTAATTTAAACTATAAATCAAACTATGTAAGAAATAGACTTCATTCAAAAGTGATCAGACTTGAATTCTATGAATAATTTAATCAGAATTCAAAATATTATTAGTTTAATTACCATGCATTTTGATTGTTTCTTCTGATAAACGAAGAGCTTCATTTATTTTTCTTTCAATCTCATCTAATCTTTCATTTTCTGCTTGCCATAAATCAACATGGACTTGCTCTTCTCTTTTATTTATATTAATATAATCATCATAATCATTTTGAGCATACATGTTTATGTTTTGATAAGCTATTTCGTTTTTCATTTCATTATGAATAAATTCGTGCTGATAAACAATATTGTTTTCTTTTAAAGAAAGTGGAAAAGCTTTTTTAGAAGTTTCATTTTTTAAATTACTACTATCTTTCATATTTTTGTTATTATTCAAAGAAACATGTAGGTTTTTTTCATTTTCTTTCAAAAAAATCATTTGTTTCGAGCTTGCCTGTTTTGCATTAATTTTTTCATTTGAATTTTGGGAATTTTCTTTATTTGAAGCAAATGGACTTATGGAGTACTCAAATTTTTTTGCTTCTTTTTTTATATTTATTTTTTGAGATTTTTCTTCATTACTTTTCTTAGGAGAGTGATGTTTTTTATCATTTGTCATCAATACATGATTCTTTGTTTTTTCTGATTGAAAAGGCAATAACAAGGAAAATAAATCATCAAAATTGGGTCTATATTTCTCTTTTTCTTGCAACAAATCGCTGATGAAATTAATGAAAAATGGTGAATATCGGTTAGTCAAAGCATCCAAAACATTTTTCAATTTGGACATATTAATTGAAAATTTGTCATAATCATAACAAATTGATGAATATTCTAAAGAAGCTGCTTCTAAAATTGTCATTCCAAATGCAAAAACATCATTTTTATGAACATCATAATGTGGATTAAGTAGTGATTTTTTTAGGGATTCAATGATTTCAGGAGAAACATAATGATTTTCTATGATTGAATGAGAAAATAATTTATAATAAATTGAATTCTCCTCATTGATCAATGTAATATCAGCGATTTTAACAACTCCTTTAATTGTTAATATGATATTCGCTGGTCTGATATCTCCATGATGGATTTTTTGTTTTTGTAAATAGAATAAAACAGAAACTAAAGAGTCAATTAAATACCAGAGCTCCTCTTCTGAAAAATAATGCTTTTTTTATTCAATAATAATCAGAAAAATAGAAAGGAAAATTTAATTTTTTTTACATTATCTTTTCTTCGACTAATAATCTCCTTGAATAAATCGTGATGGTGATATTCGTAATAAATAAGCAATTTATTAAAATTTCCACACATAAAATTATCCTCTATTTTCTCATAATCGATAAATTGAATCAAATTTTCGTGAATCAGACTCATTCTTTCTCGAAATTTCTCTCTTTTCATATAAGAATTACAAAAATTTTATATAAGAAAATTTACTTAAAAATTTTGTGATCTTCATTTGATCTACATACTTTTTCTTTGAGCATAACATATTCATTAGTTGAGAAATTTTTATAAATTTGAATGTTTCCGAATCTAGGGTCTTCTAATTCTTTTTCAAAAATATGATTTTGACGAATATTTTTGGCAGTTAATTTTGTTTCAGATGCACCCATTCGAAATTAAAGTTCTTTTTAAATATTAAAAAATTTTTCAGAAAAAACGTTTAATATTTGATTTAAATTGTTTTTATCATTTAATTCGTTTTCCGTCAAAACAGGGAAGTCCTCTAAATATTCATATCTCTTTTTTATGATCATCATAATTTCTTCAGGTGCTAACAACATGCTCACTAATTCTAAAGAGTCTAATTTCAATTTATTTTTCTCCTGATGACTAATTAAAAAATATAATGCATGCAAATTTTTTGGAAAATTCATTTCATTATTTAAAATCTTTAAAAAATTTGATTTATTTTCATTTTCATTTTCATTTGATGTTTGATTTTCCTTTTTAAAGATTTCTTTGATTTGACTCATCAGCGAAGTAGATTGGGTTTTTAATTTCATTAGGCCATCATCTTTATTTTTCAGAAAGCACTCTTGCAAAAACAAAATTGTCATTTCATTTAAATTATCTTTGATTTCTTTGAGAAAATCTTCAGAATTAATTTCTTAAAATTTTATTTATCATTTTAAATAATATCAAAAATAATTCAGTTACCATTTTCAGATATAATTTTTATGAATTTCAAATAGAAAATATTTAAAATTTCTTTGAAAGAATCTGAGTTCAATTCATTATTATAATGAGAAAAAAATAATGTTTTATCTATAACCAAAAACATTTTTTTGTCTTTGATATAATCATTCAAAAACAAATTTAAATCGTTAGATTTGCTATAAATCAAGAAATGAAACTGCCATAAATTTTTCATTAAAATCCATATTTTTAAAAAATTTGAGAAACTTTCTTTAGTTTTAAAGAAATTCTCTAAATTTCTTACATTTTCCAGATTCTCCATTAAAAGTAAAGAAAATTGTAACAAAATTTCATCAAAAGTTTTCAGAGAGAATGTTTTGAGAAAAGCTATATCATTAAGAAATTGAGGGAATCTTTTTCGAGAAGGAGTTATTGAGATATAAATGTTGCAAAGAAATTCAAGTGTTTGAACAAAAATTTCTATTTTAATATTCAAACAATTTGTGTAAAAAATTGGATCAAAAAGAAATTTTTTCAAATTATTCTCGATTCTTTTCATTTTGAGGCCCCAAACAATCAATCCATTTGAAATGATTCTTTCGTCTTTATTTGAAAGAAGATCAATTTTTTTTGGAAAATTTCTTTTCTGCAGAAATTGATTAATTTCTTCATCTTTATTAAAAATCAAATGAAAAAAAAAATCATTTTAAAAATTTATTTACCAAAGATCTTCGTCTGTAATTCAGAATGATGGTGGGTCCATGAAATTGTTGCGATACTAGATAAAGTGAATCTTTTCAATTTCGTTATATAGTAGGTAGCTACCATAGATTCAACAGATTTTGTATTCAAATTAAACTTTTTGTCATATTCTAATTGTAATTCTGATGAATTCTTTTTTTGTATTTTTTCAAAAAATAAAAAAAGTTTATTTTATAAAGAAAATCACCTTTTTGAAGAAAAAGTTTGAAAATTGATCTTTTTTTTTATCAACAAAAAGAAAATCAGAGTAATATTCATGAATTTCGTAATTCATCGTTTTTCCCACATCACTTGAAACAAAACATTGAATCTAAACAATAATCTCTAAATTCATAAAAAAATTTGAGTATTTTCTACATTTTCTTTTAATTTATTAGAGATATTCACAATATGATCGAAAAAGCCTTTAATAATTATGTTATTGTCTTTGGGTAAAGAGCCTGAAGGAATGCTTAGGTATTTTTGCACAAAATCATTCAGGATCTCACTGAAATAAGTAAAGATTTCTTTGGAACAAACACCATTAATCTCATCCTTTTCATTAGGAAAACATATTTTGTTATTCAATTTCGGGGAGTTTATTTGTGAATTTATTATGTAATTTATGAAATTATCTTTTTTTTGTTCGTGAAAAGATGTAAAAATTATATTCTCTAATTGGATTTTTGCTTTGTGTTTCGAATCTTGTGTCTTTTTATTTTTTTTGAAAAATAAGCTATCTTTCAGAATGAAGTTCAAAGAATTTATTTCTGATTCGTCAATATTTTGTTCTGATTTATTTGTGTTGGTAAAAATTTTCCTTTGCATCATTTGCAATTTCTTAATTTTTGGATTTTCAACTTTTCTAAAACATAGCTTTGAGAAAAGAATTTTCTCATTTTCTGCAAATGCGGCTTTTTCCAAAAATTCATTTGCATTCACAGGCTTAAAATTTTTTCTTTGAATAACATTTAAAAATAGATTTTTCTTTATAATTTACTCAATTTCTCCATTTGAAAAAGAAATTTCATTCTTTTTATTGCCTTTTTCAAGAGAATCCTTAATTTCTTTTATTTGAATTGCAACTTCTGTTTTCGTTAAAGTCTTGTTTGAAAGTTTACTGAGTATTTCAATTTCTTCCAAAGAAAATAAATCCATCAAAACAATATAAAATGGTTTCAATAATTTAATTAGTTGTTATTTATTATAAATATTTACAAAAAGAAAATAAAAATTGTTTTTGAATATTAATTAACAATAAAAGGAAAAATCATGTCTATTTTCAAATTAAATTTTAAATGCCCCTGATAACCATTTTTCATGATTTTCATCACGATATTTAAAGTTTTTTATATTTGAACTTGGACCCATGTTCAGTAATTCAAGATTATCAAACACAGGTAATTTTGTGGTTTGGTGTTTTTTCTAGAGAATTAAAAATAAGCTAAATTATAGAAAAAAATAACAACTAAAGAGTTGCTGCGATTCATGTATTCATGAGTCACACTAAAATCTTTTCTCAAAATTTTTGTTTCATGTTTTTCATTGTTTTCTAGCATTTTATTGCTTTTTGTTCGTTTTCTTAGCAAAAATTTTCCTTTCTCATTCAAATTTCCAGGAACCTAATTAAGTTTAAAAAAGAAATTAATAAAAAGAATGTTTAAATAAAACCCAGAGTTGTTCTCTTTTCGGCATGCCATCAGTCGAAATATGAGGATGCAACATTCTTCTTATTTCACCCTGTGTAAGATCTTGCCCACATATTTCAGAATCTTTCTTTTCTGATGCGAATATATTATCGAATATTTTAACAGGTTTTGTTTGAGAAAATTCAAATGGTTTAATTTTATTTTTGTCATTATGCATGCTTTTTTCACGCACTGTAATCATTGAGAAAAACTCTTTGTCAGTTTCTGATTTATATCTATTTTTTTTGGGATCATTTTGTATTGTTTTTTCTCTGATCATGTTTTTTTTGAAAATGGCTGGAACTCTAGATTTATTCGCTGAAAACCCCACATGTTTGAATTCATTTTCATTGTCTTCATCTTCTGAAGCGTTATTATTCTTCTTATTGAAATTTTTTGAAATGACATTAAAACATATGCTTCGATTTCTTTGTAATGAATTATTTTTTACATGATGAAATAAATTCTCTAAGTTTTCTTTGGTGGAGTAAAAATCTTCAATATTACAATTATGCTCTTTTGTTTGTATTTTGATCATCTTTATTGTGTTTTTGATGTAATTGTTCAAAATAGTCATTGTGTTATAATATTTATTGGAAATTTCAAATAAAACAGCAATGCAATTTTTCATTTCAATAACAACTGGAGCTTTATTATTTTCTGCTAAAATACTGAAAGTTTTTTCTTTATTGAGAAAATTAAATGTGTGTATATTCCAAGGACTTTTAGAACACATTAAAAACTCTTTTTCAACTTTTTCAAAGAGCCAATGACTCACATAGTTTTTTTTTATAAAGCAAACTGATTCAGTTTTTCTTGTCACAAACACATTTTTATCATCATTTAAATTCTTCGGTCGATAAACTGGCACTTTCAAAATATATTTTCCAATACTATGATATTCCTGGACAGTTTTTTCGTAATGAATTCCTGCATTAGCTTTTGCAACCCATTCATTTGTATCGTAATTATAAAGGTATAAATCTCCCGTTAGATTATCCAGAAAAAAATCAATGTTTCTTAATTTAGATAATGGTTTTTCTAAATCAACTATTTCTCCAATTTTTCCACCCTTGCCTTTGCCATTTATTATATGAATGTTCTAATAAAATTATTTATTGTCAATGTTCTTAATAAAAAGAATACTTTTTCAAAATTAGTTGAACACAAAAAAACTAAAGCTTGCATTGCAAAAGAAGAAAGAAAAACATTTTTCTTTACTCTGACACACATTCGAAGAAAAACCATTATCTATTATACAAAAACAAAACAGTTTGATTATTATTTATTATTAATATGATGTTACTTTTTTGGCTGAAGGAGCCCATGGCATCAAAAATGGATCTCCAGCAATAAAAATCATATCAAGATGATCAAATAATTTAGCTCCTTCTCTTTTTGCATAAGATGAATCCAACTCATATAAAAAATCATCAATGTTTTGACGATCTCTGATATAAAACTCTGTCTCAGTGTCCACGAGTTCTTTTTGAAGGTTCAAACCCTAAAAATCATCCTTATTTCATCATTTATGTTTTTACTTTTTTAATAGCCCATTGAAATTCACTAAATGCTTCCATACCTCTTGCATTTGGAGAATAGCCATTTATAATTAGTATTTTCATTTAAATTAAACAACTATTTTTTTTCTCTCCTATTAATATTTAATTTTCTATTGAAATTTCAATAATTTTTTTATTTATTTTTAATGAAGGTTGAACCTTATTTTTTATTTTTTTTATTTACTTATTTTCTTTTTATTTCTGCTTTTTCTTCTCCTTTAATGTTTAAATTGATAATATTTTTGAAGTTCAATAGCTTATTATATTTTTCTGGGATGGCCCAATCCATATGAATTTTCCAATTGAAAAAGCTCCGGTTTATCGTTCCTAATATGATGTCCTGTAAAAGTTTCGCGGCTTCCATATTTTGAGTTTCAATAAAAATTTGAATTTTGTCCTGAGTCAAAATAAATCTTTTGATTTCTTGTTGAAAAAAGTTGTTAATGTTTTGTTTCAAAATTGGCAAAAATAGAGTATCAAATTCCTGACGACTTTTATCATTAATACCTATAAATAAGACAGGGATAAAGGAATCATTTTGGCGGTTATTTGCTGGCTTGATTTTGGGGTTCATAGCTGGCTTGATGTCTGATTTTTCTATGCACTGTTTGTTAAATTTTTCGGGAAAATTGAGAAAATTGGCTATTTCGTTGGAGTTTTTGCAGGGATGATCCCATAAATTAAATTTTTTTGAGTTAGGAAAATTTTTCATTTTTATATTATGTTTTCTGTTCATCAACATTTCTGAATATTGGTTTTTTGAGTCTACGCCTATCTTCATAAATTTTGGAATCCCCTTTTCAGGTTCCACATCATTAAATTTCTGATTGTATTCAAAATTTGCTTTATTTTCATTTTCAGGAATTTTGCTTCTTTCAAGAATTTTTTTCTTCATTTCAGGAATCTCTATGATTTGATTTTTTCCAAATCTTCTTTCATATGTTAATCCATTGAAAGTAAAATATAAATCATTTAATTTCCCTCTTCTGACTATAATTTTCACAACATAACAACCAGGAATATATTCGTTTTCCTTATCAGTTTTTAACGGAATAAATTTAGTGACACATTCTTCTGGACTCACCAAAGGAGTGATTTCTTTCAATAAATCATCAATTGTAAGAGAAATATTGTCTTGATCTTTGGTTGTTAATTCCAAACCAATAACACATTGATCTTCATCGCGAATACCAATATAAATTCTTCCTCCATTTGTATTCAAAAATGCGCAGATTGTTTTTCTAAGAATCATTTTTTGCTTTTCACCGAAAGGAAAATAATAGTTTTTATATTCTGTTTCTAAGTCCTCTGGAAATTTAATATTACTATGAAAAATCAATGATAGGTACTCTTCTATTTTTTTCTCTTTCTCTTCTATTTTCATTTTTTTCTCTTTTTTAACTTTTTTTGATATATTTTCTTCGTTTTCATCATCCTCACATATTATCACAGTGTTGTTTTTCTTCTCTTCTTCTTCTTTTTCGTTCTTTAAATTGTTCTCCTTTGGGAAATCCAGACTCAAAATGCTTAACAAAGTTTCTTTTTCCTCCATCATTTCTTTCATTAGCATTTTTTCGCTTGTGTTCTGACAAATCTTCAAGTTGATCTCCTTTTTTTTAAGAAGATTAAAAATATGAAGATTATCTTCCAAACTAGAATCCCCTTGAATCTGACTAATTGCTGATTTGAATGAACTTTTTGAGGAATTATAGACCTCTTCAAAAATGTTTTTTAAGGGATTTTTATTCATTTCAAATTGTTCAGCAACAAAAAAGTCCAAATTTTTTTTGAATATACTAAAATAAAGTGTGGTCAAATAATCAACCATATCCAGATTTGAATCCTTGATTGTATAATTTAAAAATTTCTCAAACATTTTCTCAAAAATATTCTGAAGCCAAACTCGTTCTGCAGGCTTAAATCTCTTGATTCTGTTCTCAATCAAAAAATTAAATTCTTGGCAATTTAAATATAAAATGAATGGAATTCTAAGATGATCGACTGCAAAATTGAGAACAAAGAGAAATGAATAGTCGGAAAGCAAATTATTTTCATAATGAAATAGTTTGTCGACAAATGTTTGTAATGATGGAATGTCATTGAGGAGTTGAACTGCGTAATTTGTCATTTGTTGAGGTGTTGAGGAGGAAAGACAGTTACAAAACTTTAAAATGTCAGGATCATCGTTAAACTTT
>JFJP01006432.1_pt1 | contig 12156 bp, 12 predicted proteins | sample 431651 | NCBI WGS metagenome assembly JFJP01 (sample SAMN02602958, study PRJNA72255) | Microbial mat metagenome, whole genome shotgun sequencing project. | biome: fresh water; feature: sink hole; material: water; isolation source: purple microbial (photo- and chemosynthetic) mats found in... | reverse complement strand
TTCAGACCCCTGAAGAATGTGCCCGTCAGGCGATCGAAAACGATGTGCATGCGGTGGGTGTGTCAACACTGGCGGCTGGGCACAAAACACTGGTGCCGGCCATCATTGCAGAGCTCAAAAAGCAGGGTGCCGATGACATTGTGGTGTTTGTCGGCGGCGTCATTCCACACCAGGATTACGACATGCTGTATGCGGCAGGTGTCAAAGGCATCTACGGCCCTGGCACCCCGATTCCGGCGAGCGCCAAAGATGTGCTGGAACAGATAAAAAAGGCCTTGAACGCGTGAAACTGGTTGTTGATATACTGTAATACCGTATTTCAACCTGGAACTGATCATGGCTGTATCCGTTCGGATGGACCCTTTGCTTGAGAAGGAAATGGAGCTTGCTGCCAAGCGCCTGGGGCAAACCAAGTCGCAGTTCATCATCAACGCAGTGGAGCGCGCCTTGGGACGCAAAGACCCTTACGCGCTGTACCAGCAGGTGATGCGCGAAATGGCTGAAGAACCGGCCAACCAGCGGGTTGCGCTGGCGTTTGCCAATGAGCCTCAGGAACCTTACGACACCGAGCGTTCGCGTGCCGCACTGATTGCCAAACTGCGAGCAAAACATGGCCTCAGCGCTGCTTGATGCCAGCGTTATGGTCGCCGTGTTTGGGCTGCGCGAGCCGCAATCTGATCGCTATTGCGACTTGCTGGCCCTGGCGGCGCTGGAACATTGGTCTTTGTCCACCACATGGCCGTGCGTCGTGGAAGCCAGTTATCTGGTTGCGCCACCGCAGCGATTTGCCTTGCTGAACTGGATAGGAAAGGGCGGTGTGATGGTTTTCCCGTTTGAGCAGAGTGCCTTGATCGACTTTGTGCCGCTGATGCAGCGCTATACGCAGCGGCCACGTACCGAAATGGATCTGGCCGATGCATCCTTGCTCGAATTGGCCGTCCAAACCGGAGTCACCACCATCATGACGCTGGATGTGCGCGATTTTTCGCGTTACCGCCTGCCGGACGGGCGTGCCTTTGAGATTTTGTAAAAATATGCCTGTAACGCCCGTCCAGAAAGCGCTGGAAGCTCCTGATTTGAGAGTAAACGTGAAGTCGAATGCGACAAGTGTGGGCAGCATGCTGACGGCCATCACACACGGCCAGGCCCTGTTGCAACGTCGCGCCATCGCCAAAGCCATCACGCTGCTCGAGTCCACCCGCCCCGACCACCGGGCGCAGGCAGACGAGTTGCTTACCGCTTTGCTGCCGCACACCGGCCAATCTTTTCGACTGGGTATCAGCGGTGTGCCGGGGGTCGGCAAATCAACCTTTATTGAGGCATTGGGCCTGTACCTGATCGCCCAGGGCCACCGGGTGGCGGTGCTGGCGGTGGACCCCAGCAGCAGTGTGAGCGGCGGCAGCATCCTGGGGGACAAAACCCGCATGGAACTGCTGTCGGTGCATGACAAGGCCTTTATTCGCCCCAGCCCCAGCAGTGGCACGCTGGGCGGTGTGGCTGAGAAAACCCGTGAAGCGATGCTGGTCTGTGAAGCCGCTGGTTACGACGTGGTGATTGTTGAGACAGTGGGCGTGGGCCAGAGCGAGACGGCGGTGGCCAACATGACGGACATGTTCGTGCTGATGCAGTTGCCCAACGCCGGTGATGACCTGCAAGCCATCAAAAAAGGCGTGATGGAGCTGGCTGACCTGGTGGTTATTAACAAAGCGGACCTTGATGCCCATGCCGCGACCCGTGCGCAAGCGCAAATCACCTCCAGCTTGCGACTGCTGGGTTTGCACGGCAACCCCGATAACGCACACCATAACACGCAAGTTTGGCACCCGCAGGTGATGCAGCTCAGCGCCCTGGCCGGCACCGGGGTGGATACCTTCTGGGCCAAGGTGCTTGAGTTCAAGGCCTTGCAGTCGGCGTGCGGCAAATCCAGCAGCCGTCGCCAGCGGCAAGCACTGGCTTGGATGTGGGAGCGCATCGACGCCGGATTGAAACAGGCCTTTGCGCGCCACCCGGCTGTGCAGACGCTGTTGCCACAGCTCACCATTGACGTGACAGAGGGCCGCATGGCAGCCTCTGTTGCAGCAAGAAATCTGCTTGCAGCGCAAGCTGGATAAGCGCACTGCGCTCTTTTTTTCATATTGACCAGGTTTACATCACAGCATCGAGAGACAACACCATGCACGACATCATTGCACTGCTTGACAAAAAGCGCGACCTTGCCCGACTGGGCGGCGGGCAAAAACGCATCGACGCGCAACACAGCAAAGGCAAGCTCACTGCGCGCGAGCGTATCGAGTTGCTGCTGGACGAAGACACCTTTGAAGAATGGGACATGTTCGTCGAGCATCGTTGTGTGGACTTTGGCATGGAAGACAACAAAATCCCCGGCGATGGCGTGGTCACTGGCTACGGCATGATCAGTGGCCGGTTGGTGTTTGTGTTCAGTCAGGACTTCACCGTGTTTGGTGGCGCTCTGAGCGAGGCGCACGCTGAAAAAATCTGCAAGATCATGGACCATGCCATGAAGGTGGGTGCCCCGGTGATCGGCCTGAACGACTCGGGCGGTGCGCGCATCCAGGAGGGCGTGGCTTCTTTGGGCGGTTACGCTGACGTGTTTCAGCGCAATGTGATGGCCAGCGGCGTGATTCCACAGATCAGCATGATCATGGGGCCATGCGCTGGCGGTGCGGTGTACAGCCCGGCGATGACCGACTTCATTTTCATGGTCAAGGACAGCAGTTACATGTTCGTCACCGGCCCTGAGGTCGTCAAAACCGTGACGCACGAAGAGATCACCGCGGAAGAACTGGGTGGTGCGGTCAGCCATAGCACCAAGAGCGGCGTGGCCGATCTGGCCTTCGAGAACGATGTTGAGGCGCTATTGATGCTGCGCCGCCTCTACAACTACCTGCCCCTGAACAACAAGGAAAAGCCGCCGGTGCGCAAAAGCGGTGACCCGGCCGACCGCCTGGACTTCAGCCTGGACACCTTGGTGCCCGACAACCCAAACAAGCCCTACGACATGAAAGAGCTGATCGCCAAGACCATGGACGATGGCGACTTTTTTGAGTTGCAGCCCGAATATGCCAAAAACATTCTGATCGGTTTTGGCCGCATGGAAGGTCATACAGTGGGCATTGTGGCCAATCAGCCACTGGTGCTGGCCGGTTGCCTGGACATCAAGAGCAGTATCAAGGCGGCACGCTTTGTGCGTTTTTGTGATGCTTTCAACATCCCGGTCATCACCTTTGTCGATGTGCCCGGCTTCATGCCGGGTACCGCGCAGGAATACGGCGGCATCATCAAGCACGGCGCCAAGCTGTTGTATGCCTATGCCGAATGCACCGTGCCCAAAATCACCCTGATCACCCGCAAGGCCTATGGCGGCGCATATGACGTGATGAGTTCCAAGCATCTGCGTGGTGATGTCAACTTTGCCTGGCCCAATGCCGAAATCGCGGTGATGGGGGCCAAGGGCGCGGTGGAGATCATCTTCCGCGAAGACAAGGGCAACCCGGAAAAGCTCGCCGCCAAAGAGGCTGAATACAAGGCACGCTTTGCCAATCCGTTTGTTGCGGGCGCGCGCGGCTTTATCGACGATGAAACCCGCAAGCGCATCTGCCGTAGCCTGGTGATGCTGCGCGAAAAGAAGATTGAGAACCCGTGGCGCAAGCACGGGAATATTCCGCTGTGAGCTTTGAGGGTGTGCTTATTGCTTTAACCCATTGATTCCCATGAGTTATCTTGACCGCATCAATCAAATCAAGGCCAAGCTGGAAGCCATGGGGTCCCCTGCGCGTCTTGACTTGCCATTTACCGAGGGTCGTCCCCCAACGCAGGCGTTTTCTGAATTTCTCACAAACAAAGAGCAAGGCGATTGGGCGGAGAAGACTTTTGTCGAGAACTTCAATCAGCAGCAAAGCCAATGGTGGGCGGTGAAATATGGCCGGTCCGAGGATCTTGTGGCTGGTGAGCCGGGTTTTGATGATTACTACAGAAGCTATCAAGAGGAGCTCAAGGAAATAGGAAAGCGTCCAGATGTGCTGGTGTTTCAGCGCCCGACGTTTTTGGCGGAATTTGGTCAGATTAAGGACATATCTACCTTGCCACGAGAGCAACTTGATGTCTGGGTTGCACAAGCGATCTGGGCGATTGAGGTCAGGTCGAGTGCATTCCTTTCTAGGAAATACGAGGGTGTTGCCGCGCTGACGCGCCAAGCTACAGAGAAAACAATTCGTGAATGCGCCATGCGCTTGTTAACCGAGTACCGGCAAGAGTTGTCTCGTTCCCCAGAGTGGGTGAAGTTTGCAGACAAGCTGGGTTATTCAGTGATCGACTTGCACGAGGCATTTCCTCGTGCGATGGGGCTGCGCAGTACGGAACGGCTTGCTCAAGCAAGTCAACTGACCAAAGAAATTACAGCAGGGCTACGTGCCTTGGCACAACGCGATTTTTTAAGTGTGACGCCTAAAGCCGAGGATTTAACTTTGGTTTATCGTTGGATACAGCGATATGGCGTCCCACACCATTATTGCCAAGTTTTCTTTGATCGCGCAGTGATACTGTCTTTTGAGAGCATTCTTGATATTCTGGCGAATCCCCTACTTGAAGGGCGTGATTATTTTATTGAGGCTGATGAAAAAAATCAGGGGAAAGTCACGTTTAAGATCAACATACAGCTTGGCAAGGATGTTCTCAAGGACCTCAAATTGCCGGAACACTTCAGCGCGCTGAGAGAATTGCCGAAGGGACGGTTGTTGTTTTACGTTCGATTCAGTACTTCGGAAGCGGTTGTGCTTTCAGGAGCGTTTGGTGACGACTGAGCTTGAACGTCTCCAGGACGATTACTGCGCCCGCAGGGATAGACAGTACCGGAGAGCCGCTGGTCAGTTTTTTACGCCGCGCTGGATTGCCGTTGGAATGGCGCGATGGGTGATCGCGACGAACCCAGTTGCCATTCTTGATCCGGCTTGCGGTTTGGGGATGTTACTGAATGCTTGCCGGGAACAAGGATATACCGGAAAACTGGTTGGTCATGAACTTGATCCGGAATTGGTTGGTCGCTTGAGAGATGCCAAGGACGTCCTTGGCGATATGGAGATTCAGCAAGGTGATTTCCTTGATATGCCGTGGGAGCCGCTGCCTGCTGCCATCGTAAACCCGCCATATAACCGGTTTCAGCGACGCGAGCTTCCGCAGCGGCTCCAACTTGAGCTTGCTCGGATGCTGGGTGTCACCGCAAGCGGTTACACGAACCAATATGCTCTGTTCCTGTATTCGGTCGTATCCCGTCTGAAGCCGGGTGGACGAGCCGCTTTCATCGTGCCTTCGGAGTTTCTTGCCACAGGCTATGGGGTGCAAGTCAAAGAGTTTCTGATGCGTAACGGGCGATTGGAGCATCTCGTGCTCTTCGATCCAGCCATCAGAGTTTTTCCGGAGGCTGCGACAACTGCGTGCGTACTTTTGTTCGGCGCTTCGACATCGGAAACACTCAAGGTTTGGCACTTGCATGCCGAGAGAGAGTCCAATATTTTTGAGGATATTTGTTCAGAAGAAGAGAGACAGTTTCCCGATACGATGCTGGTTCGCTCAAGTCTTGACTCAAGGGCCAACTGGCAAGGTCTTGGCAAGGTTGGGGCTGATACCAGCAGATTTGTGAATTTTGGGACTTTTGGATCGATTAAGCGGGGCATCGCAACAGGCGCTAATGAGTTTTTTGTTTTGTCGGATTTGCGGGCAAAGGCGCTTGGTCTGAAAAGTATGGAGTTAGTGCCGTGCATCGCGAATGCTAGCTCTGCGTCTGGTTTCGTATTCGACGAATTTCATCTGGCGCTGCTAAAGAGCTTAGACAAACCTTGCTTTCTATTTGATGGGCAGGCTGCGCAAAATGAATCCGTCAGACGCTACCTTGAAGAGGGTGAGAGGCAGGGCTATCATCAGCGGTACCTCACAAAAATGAGAAAGCCTTGGTACAAGCTCGAATCGCGGCGACCGGCTCCGCTGCTATTGGCGGTATTTGGTCGAGAGGGTTTTAAGGTTGTTCTTAATCGTTCCTGTGCCGTTAATCTCACCGCTTTTCATGGTTTCTATCCGTTCCCTGAATTTGAGCGGCTAATCCCACTGATTTGGCTTTACTTACAAACACCAACTGCTCGTTCGATTTATATCGAGCAACAACGTTCATATGGCGATGGGCTAAAGAAATTAGAGCCGGGAGACTGGACGAAACTCAAAGTACCGGATTGGAGGGCTTGGTCGGAGCAAGATATTGAAGTTGGATTGTCTTGGGCGGCTGAGGCATTGAACGCGGATGCCAAATTTGAGCAGACGTCGTTGAACCTAGCCACGCAAAGGATGAACGGCCTGCTTGCCTGTCATTGGCAAGAGCTAGCGGTGAACACCGTGGAGCCGCAATTGAGTCTAATATAGACCAGAAGTAGTTGGATAGGACAACCGTTAACATTGTTTTGGAATCGCAGGTATGTTTAAGAAAATTTTAATTGCCGGATACGGCGTAGCAGCCAACCTAAATTTCATGGTACGCGCGGCGTGCTCAGGTGATTTCACTCCGATGGAGAAAGCTTATGTTTAAGAAGATATTGATCGCCAACCGAGGCGAAATCGCCTGCCGAGTCATTCTTACCGCTCGCAAGATGGGCATCCAGACGGTGGCGGTTTACTCCGAGGCCGACCGCGATGCCCGGCATGTCGAACTCGCTGACGAGTCGGTGTACCTCGGGCCAGCCCCCAGCCGCGAGAGCTACTTGGTGGCTGACAAGATCATCGCTGCCTGCAAGGCCACGGGGGCGCAGGCGCTGCACCCGGGCTATGGTTTTTTGTCCGAGAACGAGGCCTTTGCCAGGCGTTGTGAAGAAGAAGGCATCGTCTTCATCGGCCCCAAGCATTACTCCATCGCCGCCATGGGCGACAAGATTGCCTCCAAGAAGCTGGCCAACGAGGCGAAGGTCAACACCATCCCGGGCTGGAACGACGCCATTGAATCCGCCGAGCGGGCGGTCGAGATCGCACAAGGCATTGGCTACCCGGTCATGATCAAGGCCAGTGCCGGTGGTGGTGGCAAGGGTTTGCGCGTGGCGTTCAATGACAAGGAGGCGTTTGAGGGTTTTAGCAGTTGTCGTAACGAGGCACGCAACAGCTTTGGCGATGACCGCGTGTTCATTGAAAAATACGTGCAGGAGCCACGCCACATCGAAATCCAGGTGGTCGGCGACTCGCAAGGCAACGTGATCTACCTGAATGAGCGCGAATGCTCGATCCAGCGCCGCCATCAGAAGGTGATTGAGGAGGCACCATCGCCCTTCATCAGCGACGCCACCCGCCAAGCCATGGGTGAGCAGGCTGTGGCGCTGGCCAAGGCGGTGCGGTACCAGAGTGCCGGCACGGTGGAATTTGTCGTCGGCAAAGACCAGGATTTCTACTTTCTGGAGATGAATACCCGTTTGCAGGTGGAGCACCCGGTGACAGAGTGCATCACCGGACTGGACTTGGTGGAGCTGATGATTCGCGTTGCCGCTGGCGAGCCACTGCCTTTGCGTCAGGCCGACGTCAAGCGCGAGGGTTGGGCGATCGAATGCCGCATCAATGCCGAAGACCCGTTCCGCAACTTTTTGCCCTCCACCGGGCGCCTGGTCAAGTTTCAGCCGCCGCCGCAAAGCATGGCCGCAGCCGATGTGTCGCAGTGGTACGGTGTGCGGGTGGACACCGGCGTGCAGGACGGCGGCGAGATTCCGATGTATTACGACTCGATGATTGCCAAGCTCATCGTGCACGGCAAAGACCGACTGGAAGCCATCGGCAAGATGCGACAGGCGTTGAACGGTTTTGTCATTCGCGGGGTGTCAAGCAATATTCCGTTCCAGGCGGCATTGCTGGCGCATCCGAAATTTGTTGCCGGGCAGTTCAACACCGGTTTTATCGCTGAGCACTACAGCCAGGGTTTTCGAGCCGAGGATGTGCCGCACACGGATATCGGCTTTCTGGTGGCACTGGCGGCTTTTGTCAACCGGCGTTACCTGAGCCGTTCCAAAGCCATCACGGGCCAACTCGAAGGGCACGAACTGCGCATTGGCGACGACTTCGTGGTGGTCACCATGGGTCAGGGCGGCAATGGCACCAGTTACCCGGTGCATTTTGCCGAGTTCGATGACAAATCCCGCACCGGCCGAATGCTGATCAACGGCAAAAGCTACGCAATTCATAGCGAATCCAAGTTTGGCCAGGTGCGCATGTCAGGCACTTGCAACGGCGAACACTTTTGTGCCCAGGTCGAGCGCGGCATCGCCAAGAAGCCGCTGGCGATCCGTGCCATTCACAACGGCACCATGCTCGATGTGATGGTGTTGCTGCCGCGGGCAGCCGCGCTGTATGCACTGATGCCACACAAGGCTCCGCCGGACATGAGCCGCTATGTGCTTTCGCCCATGCCTGGCTTGCTGGTGGATGTGGCAGTGGTGCCTGGCCAGAAAGTGGTTGCCGGTGAGCGTGTGGCGACCATTGAAGCCATGAAAATGGAAAACGTGCTGTTTGCCAGCGCCGATGGCGTGGTCGGCAAACTGCTGGCCGCCAAAGGCGAGAGCCTGGCCGTGGACCAGCCGATCGTGGAGTTTGTGTGAGCTTTGCGCCGCACCGCAACTTGCTCAGGGCATGACCTGTCCAGTTGACAGCCGCCCGCCAGTTATGCCCTTTGCCAGCAGCGAGGTTGGGGCGGTTTGCCAAGCTGATGGGAATGTGCTGGCCCGTCAGTTGACGCACCGTCGTGCCGTCTGGCTGATGGTGCTGGTGACTTTTTTGTGGTCCACCGCCGGGGTGGTGACACGCCATCTGGAGCACGCCCAGCGTTTCGAGGTGACCTTTTGGCGCAGCTTCTTCACCGTGCTCAGCCTGCTTGTGTTGTTGCCCCTGTTGCAAGGTCGCATGGTGTTTGCGCGCATGCGCCATGGTGGTGTCGCGTTGTGGGCTTCGGGCCTGTGCTGGTCTGGCATGTTTACTTTCTTCATGCTGGCCATCATGCTGACCACGGTGGCCAATGTGCTGGTGACGCTGGCCTTGTCGCCGCTGTTTACCGCGCTGGCCGCCTGGTTGTTCATCGGGCATCGGATTTTGCTGCGCACCTGGCTGGCCATTGTCGTGGCCGGGGGTGGCATCGCCTATATGTACGCCGGCCAGGTGGGGCAGGGCGCTGGCAGCCTGGCCGGTACGCTGATTGCACTGTGTGTGCCGATATCGGGTGCCGCCAACTGGACGGTGACCCAGCATGCGCACACTCAGGGCAAGAACATCGACCTGATGCCGGCGGTGCTGATCGGTGGCGTGATTTCGTCAATGGTCACGCTGCCCTTGGCATGGCCGCTGCAAGCCAGTGCGCATGATGTGATCTTGCTGGCGGGCTTGGGTTTGGGGCAGTTGGCCATTCCGTGCCTGCTGGTGGTGATGTGCACACGGGTGCTGATGGCGCCTGAGGTTGCCCTGCTGGGCTTGCTGGAAGTCATTTTTGGCATTGTGCTGGCGTGGGTGGGCGCAGGCGAAGTGCCGGGACCCGATGTGTTTGTGGGGGGCGCGCTGGTTATCGGCGCACTGGTGGCCAATGAAATGGTGGCGTGGAGGAGCAAGACATGACAGGAACGCATGAAGTGATCGCAGAGATTCGTGGCCAAGTCGGTTGCATCACGCTGAATCGACCGGGCGCGCTCAACGCATTGAATCTGGCCATGATCCGGGCGCTGACGGCGCAGTTGCTGGCCTGGCGCGAGCAGCCCGAGGTGCAGGCCGTGGCTTTGCGCGGCCAACACAAGAACGGGCCTTTTGGCGTCTTTTGTGCCGGGGGTGACATCCGGTTTTTTCATCAGGCCTTGCACAGCGGTGACCCGGCAACGGAAGATTTTTTTACCGAGGAATACACGCTCAACCATTTGATCCACACCTATCCCAAGCCCAGCATCGCTTTCATGGACGGCGTGGTAATGGGGGGCGGCATGGGTTTGAGCCAGGGTGCCACGCACCGTCTGGTGACCGAACGCAGCAAGCTGGCCATGCCCGAGACGCTGATCGGCCTGTTTCCTGATGTGGGTGGTGGCTATTTCCTCAGCCGTTGCCCCGGTCACACCGGAGAATGGCTGGCCTTGACCGGAACCACGCTGGATGCAGCACAGGCGATCGCCCTGGGTCTGGCAGATCGGACGCTGCAGGTGTCGCAGCAGCAAGACGCCTGGGACGCCCTGGCACAGCTCGACTTGAGCGATTTATCGCGTCTCGATGCCTGGATTGCTGCGTTTTCAGTAGCTGCTAGCGCATATGATACAAGCGCTAGAGGCCAAATTGACCATTTTTTTTCTTTGCCGGGAGTGGCAGAAATCATCGCCGCGCTGGAAGCCGACCCGTCCGATTGGGCGCTGCAAACGGCACGTCTGCTGCGTCAGCGCTCGCCCTTGATGCTGGAGGTGACGCTGAGGCAAATCCGCCGCGCTCGCACCCTGTCCATTGCCGAAGACCTGCGCATGGAGCGCGATCTGGTGCGGCATTGCTTTTTTCCGCGCCACCTGGGACGCAGCGGCCTACAAACCGAGACCGCCGAGGGCATTCGCGCGCTGGTGATCGACAAAGACAACGCGCCACAGTGGCAACCTGCCCGCATCGAAGATGTCACCCCCGACATGGTGTCGCCTTTTTTTGTCAGCCCCTGGGCGGTGCATTGCCATCCACTGCGGGCGTTGGTGTAGCCACTAACCTGGTTTGAAGTGAAACACGCTCGTCTTTGCGAGCAAAGTGAAGCAATCCAAGGGTTTGGGCGTAGGTGGGTCGCCACAGCCTTCGGCCTCGCGACGACGACACGGTTTCATGTGTGCGGGCAAAACCGGCGTCGTCGCTGCTGGTGGCCATGTAGGTGGCCCAAAACAGGTCTTCCTTGTGCTCAACGGTGGTGTGCTTTCATGGCGCGTTCCACCTCACGCTTGCCTTCGCGGTCCTTGATGGTGTCGCGCTTGTCGTGTTCGGCTTTGCCTTTGGCGAGCGCCACCTCACACTTGACCTTGCCGTTCTTCCAGTGCAGATTGATCGGCACCAGCGTGTAGCCCTTTTGCTCCACCTTGCCGATCAGTCGTTTGATCTCTTCCTTGTGCATCAACAGCTTTTTGGTGCGCTGCTTGTCCGGGCTGATGTGGGTGGATGCGGTGCCCAGTGGGTTGATCTGCAGGCCGATGATGAACAGCTCGCCGTTGCGGATCACCACATAACCGTCGGTCAGTTGCACCTTGCCTTCGCGCAATGATTTGACCTCCCAGCCTTCGAGCACGATGCCGGCCTCAAAACGCTCCTCGAAAAAATAGTTGAATGCCGCTTTTTTGTTGTCGGCAATTCGGCTGGAGGTGTCGGGTTTTTTGGCCATGGCGGGTCTTGCTATTGTTGTGTATGCGAACCAGGGCTTGACTACAATCCCGCGCACCCCGCCATTCTATGAAAACCGTCAAAAAGTCTGTCCTGATCTGGTATAGCCCGGCTGAAATGTACCGATTGGTGGTCGATGTGGATCGCTACCCTGAGTTTCTGCCCTGGTGTGATCGCGCGCGCGTGGTGCAGCACGAGGACAACGGCATGCTGGCCGAGATCGGCATCGCGTTCAGCGGCATCAAGCAGACTTTCACCACCCGCAATCGTCATGTCACGGATCAGCAGGTGGTCATCAACCTGGTCGATGGGCCGTTTTCCAAACTCGAAGGCGACTGGAACTTCATCTCGCTGGGGGCTGAGCAGCGCGCCTGCAAGGTTGAGCTGACCCTGACCTATGGTTTCGACAACACCTTGGGCAAGCTGATCAGCCCGGTCTTTGACAAAATTGCCAGCAGCATGGTTGACGCCTTCGTCAAACGGGCCCAACAGGTGTACGGTGAGTGAATCGCTCTTGCGCATCAAGGTCGTGTATGCGCCTGCGCCGCGACAGGTGCATGAGGTGGCGCTGATGTTGGTGCCACCTGCCACGGTGTTGCAGGCCTTGCAAGGCAGTGGTCTTCTGACACGCTTTCCTGAGATTGACAGCACAGCCACCCCGGTTGGCGTATGGGGGCGCAAAGTGGGCGTGCAACACCTCCTGCGTGACCTGGATCGGGTCGAAATTTACCGGCTGCTCACGGTTGACCCCAAGGTGGC
>JFJP01002259.1_pt1 | contig 12156 bp, 10 predicted proteins | sample 431651 | NCBI WGS metagenome assembly JFJP01 (sample SAMN02602958, study PRJNA72255) | Microbial mat metagenome, whole genome shotgun sequencing project. | biome: fresh water; feature: sink hole; material: water; isolation source: purple microbial (photo- and chemosynthetic) mats found in... | reverse complement strand
ACGCGTTCTGTCACCTGCTGGTGCGCGGCATAGGTACCGGCTTGTTGCAGGAGCTTGTCGACCAGGGTGGTTTTACCGTGGTCAACGTGAGCGATGATGGCGATATTGCGGAGGGCGCGGGCCATTAGAGGTGTCCGTTCAGAAAAACGCAGGATTCTAACATTGCCATGTTGTCAAAACTTGACAGCGCAAAAATTCGACCATCAAGCAATGCCTCAATTCGCTTTTTTTCGCAACACCTCCGGCCTCGGCTTTGGCCCCAGCAACTTGCCCAACTCCCCGTTGCACATCTCGCCAAGACGCTGGTAGGACTCGGGGCTGTCGATAACCGGATGGCGCAATTCGCCCAGCGATTGATAAACGTAATTGAAGCGCTGAAAAAAATGATTGCGCCCGCGCACCTGATCCACGCCTCCGCTGCGTTCAAGCACATCAGGCGAAAACACATCCTGGGTAATGAAGTTGATCTCGCTCGGCAAGATGCGCAAAACTTCCAGATCGTATTCCTGATGTTGCAACTCGTGCCCCAGCACCAACTTGTAAGCGCAGGAATCTTTCGGCAATTCCTTGGCGACATAGATCACTGGCGTGGTGGAGATGACCGTACTCAACGACAACCGCTTGTTCGGAGGTGAAACCTCCTCGAAAGCCAGTTCCGTCTTGATCCGACTCTGAAACAGCCCGACCCCCAAATCAGCCGCAAAGCCCCCTTTGGCTTGCGCGGCGGTGATTTCCTTGACGTTCTTGCTGTGGTCTATCGACAACACGCCGTGTTTGATGACCACTCGATTGGAAACCCGCCAGACCGCGTTGACGGGGCTGCAAACCAGCAAACCGGCGACCAGAGCGAAAATTGAAAAACGCATTCGGTTCAGCCTACGCTGGCGCACCCGGCGCCCGCCTGGCCAAACGACCGGCGATCACGGGAGTTTCAATAGACCGCCCGTCACAGCAGTCGAACTCGATCAGCATGATCATGCTTCGACTGGCTGCGGATCCATCTGCGGCTGCGGCGGATGCGTTGTCATTCGGCCGACGCGCAAACCAGCGCGGTAAATACGCAATTCACCCGGCTCGAACGCTGTCCAGCCAGATGCCAGATCCAGCGGCTCGGTAGCGATCAAGGTGGTCGCATTTATCGCGTCCGCTGATTCCAGATAATGCAGCCGGTCATGACCATAAGCGATCAGATGATCGCCATCAGACAGTAAAAAATTGAACTTGCCATGGCGAGCGATCAACTCGCTGATGCGCCCCAGCGCAACCAGCCAGTCAGCCGCCGCATTGGGCGCGTGATCAAAGCGAGAAACGTAGCTGAGCAGATAACAGAAGGCGAATTCAGAATCGGTTTCGCCATCGGGCAGGCAGACGCGCTCCTGGTTGGCCAACTCCAGCACCACCATCTCCGGCACCATGCCGTTGTGGGCGAAAGCCCAGCGCCGGCCACAACACCGATGCAGGAAGGGATGGGTATTGTTCAACGTATTGACCGGCGGGTACTTCGCTTTGCGCACATGCGCGACGACCAGTTCGGCGCGAAGTTGCCCCACCAGGCCATTGAAAAAAGCGCTCTGGCTGGCTGGCTCGGCTTCTTTTCTCAGTTGAAAAGCATCGTCCTGCCGCCAGGCGATACCCCAGCCATCCGGGTTATCCGCCGTCAGACCGCCACGCAGGCGAAATTCGCCGATGGGCGTTTCCGTCAAAGCAACGGGAGAACGACAGGAAAGGCCGAAAAGTTCACACATGGTTATCGCGGATTAGAAGTTGGATCAGCGTTGAGATAAATATCGATTCAACGCGGCAAGAGCGCCAGCCGGCATCAAAATTGCCAATGTTAGGGCATGACGAACTTCAATCACTGAAAAACCCCCGGTTCAGCGCGTTGCAGAGCGCGACGCGCTGCGAATAAACCGCATTACAACTATCGTGCCGACCGGGCCGTACGCTCAGCCAACCAACCAGTCGATTAACTCCAGCGGCCAGCGCAACGCCGCAGCCACCAGCAAGGCGACACTGATCGACAACAGCACCGAGTAAAGCGCTTCGCGTCGGCCGAGCAACTTCAGCATCATCGCGAAAGTAGACACACAGGGAACATAAAAAGTCAGAAACACCAGGAAGGTGACGATCTGTGTGGTATCCATCACCCCCGCCAGCTCCTGCGTGCCAAGCGCTTGAAAAACCATCAGCAACGACAGCTCCTTGCGCAGGATGCCAAACAGAATCGGCACCCCGAGCGCCACCGGCAGCCCCAGCCACCAGACGGTGATCGGCGTCAGCGCCAGATTGATCCAGGCATCGGCGCCATAGTGGCCGAGCAACGCCAACACGACGCTGCCAGCCACCAGCAGCGGCAGCACTATGGTGACGATGTCGCGGCTGCGCTCCCAGGTATTGGCCAGCACGACATGCAATGTAGGCACGGCATAGGGCGGAATCTGCTGGATCATTCCCGGGGTGGTTTCCGGATAGCGACGCTTGAGCAGCTTGCCAACCAGGCTGACCACTATCGGCGTCAGCATGAACAAGGCGAAGACGCCAAAACCGCCGAGGTATTTGCCCCCCAGCGCCAGCAGAATCGCCGAGCGCGCCGAACAGGGCAGAAAAGTGATCAGCAATGAGGCCACGGTACGGTCGCGGCCATGCGTGACGGCGGCGGTCGCGGCCAGCGCCGGCACGTTGCAGCCCAGTCCCATCAGGAACGGCAAGGCGACGCCACCATGCAAACCCAATCGATGGAAGCCACGATCCACCACGAAGGCGACGCGGTGCATGATGCCGGACTCTTCCAGCAACACCAGCAACACCACCAACGGAATCATGTACGGTATGACGATGCCGGCAAGGCCGATGAAGCCATCCAGAATGGCGCGTCCAAGCACCCCGGTCAGATCGGTCGGCTGCCACGGCTCGGCCCAGGCAATCAGCCGCGCGACGGTGAGGCTGTCGAGAAACGCGCTGACCTCGAAGACGAAAAACAGGACCAGCGCAAACACCACCAGGCTACCGACAAAGCCCCAGCGCGGATGCAGAAAAAGATCGTCGGCAAGAATTTGCCAGCGCGGTTGTTGGCCTGCTTGGCCCGGGCGGATCACCGTCTCGTAACACAGTGCGGCGCGATGATGCCGGTCGGCATGTATTTCATCCGCCAGCGGGCGCGGCAACGCAGCGCTGGCGGCAGCGCGCGCAGCCAGCAAGGTGGCATAGTGGTCGGGGAAATGTGCCGCCAACTCCTGCGCGAAGTAATCATCGTTTTCCGCGAGTTGCAGGGTTAACAGAGATTCCGGCGAGGCAAACGCGGCAACCACCTCCGGCTGCCGGGCGATCTCCGCAATCGCCTGCAATTGCAGCGAAATGTGCGCGCTGGGCAAACATTCCGGATTCGGCGAGCACGCCGCATCTGCCCCGCGCGCCGCGCGCACCGCGGTGGAAAAAAGATCGGCCAGGCCGATGCCCATATGCGCCACGGTAGGCACCACGGGTGCGCCCAGCTTGGCCGATAACGCGCGCACATTGATGAATAGCCGCTTGGCGCGCGCCTCATCCATCCGGTTGAGGGCGAATACCATCGGCTTGCCCAATTGCATCAATTCCAGGGCGAGTTCGAGATCTCGCTCAAGCGCGGTGGCATCCAGCACCATCAGCAGCAGATCGGGGGCGGAGAACGCACTGACCGGCTGATGCGCTTCGTGATGCGCGATAGCCGGCCAGCGATCACCCCACAACAGATACTTCAAGACGACCTGCGCGTCACCATCCAGATGATGAAAACTGTCGATAGCCGGCAACGCGACCAGGGAAATCTGATCCATCCCCACCTCGACCAGACACTCTTCATACGCCGGCCCGATTCCAGCCAGACGCTCATGCTGCGACGAAGTACTGGAGGCGGCGCGAAAAATACTGCTTTTACCACTGCCGACACGCCCCACAATGGCCACGCGCGGACGTCGCGCACCACGCAGAACAGGGCCACGAAGGGGAAAAGTATGCGCGGGCAAGGTCATATATCAACTTTATCTTATATGAGAACGTTTCTCGTTTATAAGCATTGAGCGCCACGCTGTCAATTGAAAGCCTTTGCCACCGCCTTCCACGCTGCTACCACCCCCCCTTCATTTCCACGCTTCCAAGCATTTCTCCAACGCATCCTCTCGCACCGGCAAGATTAATGCGGCATCAATCCGAAAGCGTTCACGCAAACGTTCCAGCGCATGTTCATGCGCCGATTCATAAAGCACCATCACCTTTACATCCTTGTGCGACTGCGCAGTCGCGAGCAGCGATTCGAGATTGCTGACCCGATCACGAAAATCGGGCTGGAAGTAGAAATCGGCAACGATGACGGCCGGCTTTTCTTTACGCATCAGGCTGATCGCCTTGCGCACAGCGAACTCTGTCAGCACCCGATAGCCCATCCGCTCATAAATCGGACGCAGATTCGGATAACCCAGCAGTTCGATCACCGAAAGCAGGGTGGGAGGATTTGCGGATTCAGGGTGAGCGGTCATGAGATAAAGGCTGGCAAAAGCTGATTGAGCGTTGAGGGACTGAAATAAAAAAAGGGGCTAATCGCCCCTTTTTCACATTTCCAAAAACAGCAAACGAAGAAGAGGCTTACATTTCCTCGCCATGCTTGGCCAGATATTCGGCCACGCCCGCAGTGGAAGGCTTCATGCCTTCATCGCCATTCTTCCAGCCGGCCGGGCAGACTTCGCCGTGTTCTTCGACAAACTGTAGTGCATCGACCATGCGGATCATCTCGTCGATGTTGCGGCCCAATGGCAGGTCGTTGACCACTTGATGGCGAACAATGCCGGCGGTATCGATCAGGAAGGAACCCCGGTAAGCGACGCCGCCTTCGGCTTCGACATCGTAGGCCTTGCAGATCTCATGCTTGATATCGGCCACCAGCGGATAACGCACCTGACCGATGCCGCCGTTGTTGATCGCCGTGTTCTTCCACGCCAAGTGGGAGAAATGCGAGTCGATGGAGACGCCGATGACTTCAACATTCCGCTTCTGAAACTCGGCAAGGCGATGGTCGAACGCCAGTAATTCGGACGGGCAAACAAAAGTGAAGTCGAGCGGATAGAAAAAGATCACGGCGTACTTGCCCTTGGTGTAAGCGGACAAGGTGAAATTTTCGTTGAAATCGTTGTCGCCCATGACGGCGACCGCGGTGAAATCAGGTGCTTTCTTGCCAACCAGAACAGCCATGGTGTTTACCTTTCAATTAAGACGGGATGAAAAAACAAAAAATCAGCTCTACGCCGCTGGCAGCTACTTTCCAGCAGCCTTCAACGCCAACATCTCGACAGCCTGCTCCAACGTGACCGAATCCGGGTTCATCTCCTTCGGCAAGGTGGCATTGAGTTTGCCGTGCTGCACATACGGGCCATAACGACCGGACTTGAGCGCCACCGGCTTGCCGTCGGCGGGGTGGGCGCCAAGTGGCTTGCCAGGGTCTGCCGGCGCGCGCTTGCTGGCGCCTTCGCCGCGTGGTTCGAATTCAAAGCTGACCTTGCCGGCTTTGTCGCGCACCAGGAAGGCGGAAAATTTGCGCTTGGTACGGGCAGAGACAAAGCCATTCAACAGATCGGTCTTGCCTTCGGCCAGCAACTTCTGCATCTGCGCGCGTTCCACCGGTTGTTGCAGAATCAGCTTGCCGCTGCGGAAATCGCATTTCTTGTCCGGTCCGACGCTGTGTTCGCAGACATAGGAATTGCCGTGTTCATAAACCGCCGCGCCGCACTTGGGACAGGCGCCCAGACTTTCCTGAGCGGAGAAATCGACCGCCTCAGCTTCCTCGCCTTCGCGCGGCTGGCCGAAATCGAATTCAGGCGATTTATCGTCGTTGAGACGAATCTCGGCATCGAACGGACGGCCCATCTTGTTTCTGAAGCCAGTCAACGGGCCGATCTTGCCGATGCTCAGCAAAGCCTCCATTTCCGCCACTTCAAACTGGCGACCGGCAACAATCTTCCAGGCGCTCCAATCGCACGACTGGCAGGCAAATTTCTTGTAGTTTTCCTTGACCACGCCGCCGCATTTGGGGCAAGGCGTTTGCAGGGTGACGAAATCGCCCGGCACGGTGTCGGATTCATAGCGTTTGGCGCGCTCGACGATGTCCTGCGTCAACGCGGCAATGTGGCCCATGAACTCTTCGCGCGACAACTTGCCGCGCTCCATTTGCGCCAGTTTGTACTCCCAGCCGCCGGTGAGCTCGGGCGAGGTGAGTTCTTTCACCCCCAGACCACGCAGCAAGGTAATCAGCGAAAACGCCTTGGCGGTCGGAATCAGATCGCGGCCTTCGCGATGCATGTAGACCTCGGAAATCAGGTTTTCAATGATCTGCGCCCGCGTCGCCGGGGTGCCAAGACCCCGCCCGGCCATCGCCGCGCGCAATTCCTCGTCCTCGATCATCTTGCCGGCGCCCTCCATCGCGCTCAGCAGCGTTGCTTCGTTGAAGCGCGCCGGCGGCCGGGTTAAGGCCGCCTTGATGTCGACCGATTTGGTTTTCAGGATTTCGCCGGGCACGATGGGAACCAGTGAAGGACCACCGCCCTCCTCGTCCTCGATCGCGGCTTCCTTGCCATAGACCGCCAACCAACCGGGGTTGACCAACACTTTGCCTTCGGTTTTGAACGCATGTTCAGCGATGCGGGTGATCCGCGTGGTCACCGAGTATTCGGCCGCCGGATAGAACACCGCCAGAAAACGCCGCGTCACCAGGTCATAAAGCTTTTGCTCGATTTCATTCAACGACTTGGGTGAAGTACCGGTCGGAATAATGGCGAAGTGATCGGAAATCTTGGCGTTGTTGAAAATGCGCTTGTTCGGCGTAACCCAATTCTTTGCCAGAATGGTGCTGGCCAGCGGCGCATAAATCTCGGGCAGATTGCCGAGCACTTCCTTTACCGTGGGCAAGTAATCTTCCGGCAGCGCCCGCGCGTCGGTCCGCGGATAAGTCAGGACTTTATGTTTCTCGTAGAGCGCTTGCGCCAGACTCAAGGTGACCTTGGCGGAGAAGCCGAATCGACCGTTGGCTTCACGTTGCAAACTGGTCAGGTCATACAGCAACGGCGACAACTGGCTGGTCGGTTTGGTTTCTTCCGTTGCTTTCGCCGGCTTGCCCAGACACGCATCGCGGATGGCTTCGGCGCGCGGCTGTTGCCACAAGCGATAGGCGGTCGCGTGCTCGTCGTCTTCGATCTTCTTGAATTTCTCGTCGAACCAGCGGCCGGTGTATTCGCCTTTCTCGCCAGCAAAGCGTGCTTCCAGTTCCCAGTAAGCGCGGGGTTTGAAAGCGCGAATCTTTTCTTCCCGCTCCACCACAATGGCCAGGGTTGGCGTCTGCACGCGGCCAACGGTGGTGAGGTGAAAGCCGCCGGTCTTGGAATTGAACGCCGTCATGGCGCGGGTGCCGTTGATGCCGATCAGCCAATCGCTTTCGGCCCGGCTGATCGCGGCGGCGCGCAGGCCGGCCATTTCTTCGGCGGCGCGCAGACTGGAGAAGCCGTCGCGAATAGCGCCCTGCGTCATCGATTGCAACCACAACCGACGCACCGGCTTCTTGGTGCCGCTGTGCTGGGCGATGTAATTGAAGATCAACTCGCCTTCGCGGCCCGCGTCACACGCATTGATCAGACCCTCGACATCTTTGCGTTTGATCAAGCGGGTCAGCATCTTCAGGCGGTCTTCGGTCTTTTCGACCGGTTTCAGCGCGAAATGCGGCGGGATGACCGGCAAATGAGTGAACGACCATTTGCCGCGCTTGACCTCGTATTCCTCCGGCAAGGTCAGCTCCAGCAGGTGGCCGACGGCGGAAGACAAAACGTAATGTTCGGACTCGAAAAAGTCTTTTTCTTTGACGAATTTTTCGCTGGCCAGAGCCCGAGCAATATCCTGGGCGACCGAGGGCTTCTCGGCAATGATGAGTTGTTTGGACACAGGGGGAGTCAGTGAAAAGTGGGTTGCCAGCCGCTGGCCAAACTATCTTCTTGCTCGCCGTCTTCGTCGAAGCCGTCGCCGCCGCGAACCAGATCTTCCAGCCAGAGCACATCACCGGCGCCCTTCAACTTCCATAGCGCGAGCAACGCGATCCACTTGATGCGGTCGGCGGTCACTTCCGCGTCGGGCAAGGCCAGGGCGCGCTCGATGACCCATTCACGCGCATGCATCGGCAACAAACCGGAACCTTCCAGGAAGGTCAGGAACCCCCGCCCTTCGGTGGCCAGGCGACCCAATTCAAAGGCGCTGTAAATACGGACGGAAGGTTGTTTTTCGTCACTTTCGTCGGGCGCCAGATCGTCCAGCGCGGCGAGCCAGTCAAGCGCTTCGTCAATCGCCTCATCTTCGAAACCGGCGGCGGAAAGCTTGCGCGAAAGGTGCGCCTGGTCCGGGAAATGTTCGGACAAGAGATAGGTGTCGTAGAGATAAAGAAGTATGTCGAACATTTTCAAAACAGTCGTTGATAAAGGCCACCAGGCAGTTTGGCGACGGAGCCATCCATTTCGGCCGCGAGAAGCTTGACCGAGACATCCTCCACCGTCAAGCCAAGGCGGGAAGCCAGTTGGTCGAGAATCAGCGGGCCGCCGGCAAGCGTTGCCAGCAAAATATCGTCAACCTTGTCTGGCGCGGAGACCGACACGCCAACGGGCAATGCGGCGGGCAAGATACGCCCCAGCTCCTCCAGCACATCGGCGGCGGATTCAACCAGCTTCGCGCCCTGCTTGATCAAGCGGTGACAGCCCTTGGCGAGGGAAGAGTGAATAGAACCCGGCAGCGCAAAGACTTCGCGGCCCTGCTCTGAAGCCAGGCGCGCGGTAATCAGCGAACCGCTTTCCAGCGCCGCCTCAATGACCAGTACGCCCAGACTCAAGCCGCTGATGATGCGATTACGGCGCGGAAAGTGACCGCTCTTCGGCGGCGTGCCGACCGGAAACTCGGAAATGATGGCGCCTTCCGCCGCAAGCCGATGCGCCAACACCTTGTTGCGCGCCGGATAGACCCGGTCCAGCCCGGTGCCGACCACCGCGACGCTGCTCGCCAATCCGGCCAGGCCGCCGGCATGCGCCGCCGCGTCGATTCCCAGCGCCAGGCCGCTGACAATAGTCAACCCCGCTTCCGACAAAACATGGGCAAATGCTTCGGCATCGCGCAAGCCTTGCGGCGTGGCATAGCGGCTGCCGACGATAGCGAGCATGGGGCGAGACAGCCAGGCGGGATCGCCTTTGACATAGAGCCATGCCGGTGGCGCGGCCAAGTCGCGCAACGCCGCCGGATATGCGCCATCCAGGCAGGTAATCAGATGGTTATCCGGCTGCGCCAACCAAGCCAGGCCGTCTTTCAGCGCGGCGGCATCAGCGCCTTGTTCGATGGCCCGCGCCAAGGACGGGCCCACCACGAGTTCCAGTTGCGCGCGTTTAGCGGCAAGAATGGCGTCCGGCGTATCGAAGGCATGCAGCAAACGCTGCGCGGCATCCGGCCCAAGACCGGGAATCGCCTCCAGCGTCAACCAAGCCTGGGCATCGGGGTGAAGTGGCAATTTATGCGCGCGCTCAGGGATTGCGGGCGACGTCGCCGACGGTCACCGGCTCGACACCCTTCATCACCAACGCGTAAGACACCTTGTTGAAAACACGATACACAAAAGCCAGTCCGTTACGCGTTTCCGGCAGTTCGGTTCGGTCGTTTTCATTTTTTTTGCAATCTTCGGCGTAGCCACGCCCGCCACCCGCCAGGAAAGCGATCTTTTCGGCGCGGATGCATTTCGGATCAGCAACCGAACGGCCGGCACGGAACAGCGCCAGTACATGCCCTTCTTCGATACCGTCGCGCAGACCTTTATCCAACACCAGCGTCATCCAGGTGCCGGCATACACCGGGCCGCCCAAGGCGGCAACCACCTTGGCATGCACCTGCACCTCCGGCGCGTGCGGCATGTATTGGGGCAACTCGGCTTTCCAGGCCGGCACCAGACGATCGCGTTCCAGCACCTCCTGCTCGGTGCGCAAAATGCGCACCACTTGCGGATCGCCCGGCGTCTCGGTGTGCGCATTGCCGACATGAATCATTTCGTAAGCCAATATTTCTTTCGGGTCGTCCGGATTCTTCAACGCCTGCCCAAGCCGTACCACGCGCCAATCGACGATATCCGCATCCGCCTTGCTGGCGTAGACGCGATCACCCGGGCCGAACATCACGCGCGCATCGCTGGACCCCAGAATGATCGGTGCATTCTCCAGATCGGTCGGATCGCCGACGCCGCCCTTGCTCAGCAACGGCATGATCGCGCTGACCGGAATGGCGGGAATACCGGCTTCCTTGATGATGATCGGTTCGCCACGAATGGAAGGCGACAGCTTGACGGTTTCAGCAAACTGGCGACTTTCCAGCGACAAACGCGGCTTGCCGCCTTCCATCGTCAACAGCACCACATCGCCAGGATAAATCAGATGCGGGTTCTTGATCTGTTCCTTGTTGAATTGCCAGACCTCGGGCCACTTCCAAGGGTCTTTCAGGAAGGTTTCGGAGATGTCCCAGAGCGTGTCGCCCTTGACCACGACATGACGCTCCGGTGCGTTTTTCTGCAAAAGAACTTCATCGGCCCTGAGCGAAGCGCTCAGTCCAACACTCAAACCCAAAGCAGCGATCAACAAGAGTGTGCGCATATTCCTGCCCTTCATGGTTGGCGGCGAGCCGAAAATTTCAGGCCCGTTATAATTCAATTGCGAAAAGCTTAAACCACTTTTCTGGAATTTGACGCTGTTCAGCCCCATATTTACATTCCATTTATAGATCTCGCATTCTGCAAAGATATTCATCATGGCCCTGCTGAAAATTCTGCATTACCCGGACCCTCGCCTGCATACCGTCGCAAAACCAGTAGAGGCGGTTACCGACAAAATCCGTCAACTCGCTTCCGACATGGCAGAAACCATGTATGCCGCCCCCGGCATCGGACTCGCCGCGACGCAGGTGGATCGTCACATCCGCATGCTGGTGGCAGACATCAGCGAAGAAAAAAACAACCTCCTCGCCTTGATCAATCCGCGTATTTTGATGAAAGAAGGCGAAATTGTGCATGAGGAAGGCTGCCTCTCGGTGCCCGGCATCTATGACAAAGTCACCCGCGCCGAGCATATTCGCGTGCAAGCGACCAATCTCGCTGGCGAAACCTTCGATCTTGAAGCCAACGGTCTGCTCGCGGTCTGTATTCAGCATGAAATCGATCACCTCAATGGCAAAGTATTTGTCGAATACCTTTCCCGCCTCAAGCAAAGCCGCATCAAAAACAAGCTGACCAAGCAATCCCGGGAAGCGATGTAATGCGCTTGATCTTCGCCGGCACGCCCGAGTTCGCCGCGCTTGCACTGCAAGCGCTGATTGATGCTGGCCACCCCATCCCGCTGGTGTTGACCCAACCCGACCGCCCGGCCGGACGCGGCATGAAGCTGAAAATGAGCCCGGTGAAAGAAATCGCTTTAGCACACGCTCTCAGTGTCGCGCAGCCGGAAAGCCTGAAAACCGAAGCCGCCCGCCAAGCCATCCTGGAAGCAAAAGCCGATGTCATGATCGTCGCCGCCTATGGCCTGATCCTGCCGCAAAGCGTGCTCGACATGCCGCGTCTCGGCTGCGTCAACATCCACGCGTCTTTATTGCCGCGCTGGCGCGGCGCCGCGCCCATCCACCGTGCCATTGAAGCCGGCGATATTCAAACCGGCATCACGCTGATGCAAATGAACAAAGGGCTCGATACCGGCGCGATACTCAGCCGCGCCGGGCTAACGATTCTGCCGAGCGACACCACCGGCAGTTTGCACGACCGTCTGGCCGAACTTGGCGCGCGTGAAATCGTGCGCCTGCTGCCAGAACTCGAAGCCGGCTTGACCGAAGCCACCCCACAAGACGACGCGCAGGCCAATTACGCCGCCAAAATCAGCAAGGAAGAAGCGCGGCTGGATTGGACTCAATCAGCGGCGGAACTGGACCGCAAGATTCGCGCCTTTAACCCCTTTCCCGGCGCTTTCGGACTGTTGGAAGGCGCGCCGTTGAAAATCTGGCAGGCCCGGCCCGTAGCCGGCAACGGCACGCCGGGCAGCATCCTCGCAATCACGCATGGCGAATTGCATATCGCCTGCGGCGACGGCG
>JFJP01041351.1_pt1 | contig 12159 bp, 8 predicted proteins | sample 431651 | NCBI WGS metagenome assembly JFJP01 (sample SAMN02602958, study PRJNA72255) | Microbial mat metagenome, whole genome shotgun sequencing project. | biome: fresh water; feature: sink hole; material: water; isolation source: purple microbial (photo- and chemosynthetic) mats found in... | reverse complement strand
ACATTTTATAGTAAAATTATGAACATATTTCAGAAATCGGTTATAAATAAATATCTTAAAAATCTGGATGAACTAAAAATTCATAAAGCCTATGAGAAATTTAATAATTTTTACGGAAACAAACTTCGTTTGCATAATATTGTTCAGCTAAAAGAGGAAAATTATCAAGAAGGATTTTTAAGAGAAATTTTTGTGAATGTTTTAGGCTATACAATCAGCCCCGATGTAAATTTCAATCTAACAACAGAATATAAAAATCAAACAGATAACAAAAAAGCAGACGGAGCAATTCTTATAAATGGTCAAGCCATTGGAGTAATTGAATTGAAATCTACAAAAGATAAATTCTACTCAGATTACAAACAATTTAAAGACTCCATTTTTGAAAATCTCATAAAAAACAATCCTCAATTCGATAAACTCGAATTATTCAAAAAATCCCAAAAATTACTCGACAGATTTTTGTTTGTTTACTTTGCTGAAGATAGTGGGCTTTGTCCACCCAATTCGGTTCAAAAAATAATTGACCAATGGAAAATTCTAAAAGCAAACGATTCGTATTCACCGCTTTACAGTCGTTTTCAAAAATTATTTAATTACTTAGATGTTGGGAAAAAATTTGAAACTTTCGAGTTTCCGGGTTATAACGGTGGCTTGTTCAAACCCGATGAATTATTGGATAATGAAAAAACAATCATTGAAGATACTATTTTGTTGGAACATTGTCCAAAATTATCGGGTTATGATTTTAGTACAGAAATAGATGTAAATATTTTGGGGCACATTTTTGAACATTCATTGAATGAGATAGAAGAAATTACCGCAGAACTAAAAGGGGAAGCAATTGAAAAATCGAAAACTAAACGAAAAAAAGAAGGGATATTCTACACCCCAAAATACATTACCAATTACATTGTTGAAAATACCATTGGTGCTTTGTGTAAAAATAAACAATTTGAGTTAAAAATTAATGAAATCGTAATTAACGATTCATACCATAAAAACAGTAAAATTACGGCTGCGGGCAAAGAACTGTACACAAAATTATTAGATTATAAAAATTGGTTGTTTTCGTTAAAAATTCTCGACCCTGCCTGCGGGAGTGGTGCTTTTTTAAATGCCGCTTTAGATTTTTTAATCAAAGAACATCAACAAATTGATGATTTAATAAGCGATTTAACAGGCGATAAAATGCGTATGTTCGATACCGACAAAAATATTTTAGAAAACAATATTTTTGGTGTGGACATAAATGAAGAAAGCGTTGAGATTGCGAAACTCTCGTTATGGCTGCGAACCGCAAAAAAAGACCGCAAATTATCCGATTTGTTTCTAAATCTAAAATGTGGCAATTCATTGATTGATAACAAAGATAATGCGGGTGATAAAGCATTTGATTGGAAAGTTGAATTTGCAGAAATAATGCAAAATGGTGGTTTTGATGTGATTATAGGCAATCCACCTTATGTAGATTCTGAAGCGATGAGTAAATTTAACATCAGAGATAGAGAATTTATTTCAATGTACATTCCGTTTGTAGAAAAGGGCATGAAATTAATGAAGGAAAATGGATATTTATCGTATATTGTTCCCAATAAGTGGTTGTCTATGCCTTATGGTCTTGAGTTGCGAAAATTTGTGTTCGATTCTGTTATTCAATTATCCGATTTTCAACATTTAAAAGTATTTGAAAGTGCAAGTGTTTTCCCAATAACTTTTACAATTAAAAAGGAAGTTTCGAATATTTTAGATATAAAACTTTTTAATGATAGGCTCGAATTTGTAAATTACAGTTTGCAAAAAAAAGATATTAATACGTCAAATTTTGGTTTTGTTTTATCGAAAAAGATACCGCTGATTGTCAAAATAAAAAATCAATTTCATTCATTAAATCAAATTGCGGATATTAATGGAGCATTCACAACATCAGAAGCGTATGAATTAGTTCCTTACCTTAAAAATTATCACGGACAAGAAAAAGGTACGTTTTTAAAATTTGTAAACACGGGTACAATTGATAAATTTACAGAACTATGGAATTATGAAATAGTTACCTACCTAAAAAATAAATTTTCAAGTCCAATTGTTCATATCGGAGATTTTAAAGATAAATTTCAAAAGCGATTTCAAAAATACAATCATCCGAAAATTATTATTTCTGGTATTCGTCATTTTGAATCTTTTTACGACAAAAATAATGAATTTTTGGCGGGTAAATCCACCTCTGTTTTAATTAATTTGAAAAACTATAATTATGAAACAATTTGTTGTATGAGGCATTAATTTTTCACCCGATTTGATTCGTTCTTTACCTATACCGAAAATTGATGATGTTTTTTTGCAAAAAATGACATTTCTTTATAATGATTTAATTACTGATATTGATAATTTGAATAAATTGAAGTACAATTTTGTTAAAATTATATGCTCAGATTTTGAAATAACTCAACCGTCGGTAAAAATTCAAAAGTGGTATGAATTGAATTGGAATAATTTTGTTTTAGAGATAAAAAAATTGAAAGGCTCGATAAATAAACAGAAGCAATTGGAATGGGTTGATTTTTTTATTGAGAATCAACACAAATATATCAACCTAAATAATGATAAAAACAGTAAAACTAATTCGATTAACGAGTTGGTTTACGCTCTTTACAATTTAACAAACGATGAAATTGCTTTGTTGGAAGAATAGTACTGAAAATAACTTCGTTGAGGGTGAGGACAAGTAAAACGAATCCAAGCGTAAAACTTTTGATTGAAAATTATATTCAGTAATTTTGCGTTATTGTGAATTTGAAAATGGGGAGTAATTGTTCATTTTTCAATCAATTTTAAAAAAAATGTTTCAGAATATTGACATATTAAATATTTCTAAATCAAATGGTTTACTTTTAGTTTCGCAAAAAGATGATGATTCAATCTCCGAAACTGAACGTAAATTTTTATATACTGCAAAAGACGATTACCTTGCTGATGCTGTTTTTTTTCATCGAATCGAAAATCAGAAATCCATTCCTCAGTTTTTTGTGTACGATAACACTCACACTTTAAATAATAAATACGAAAAAATTTCAAAAGAAGAAATTCATAAACGGCTTTGGAGTAGTCAGATAGTGCCCATTTATTTTGTATATCATGCCGATAAAATTGAGATTATTAATGCCCGCCAAAAAGTTGACAATGTAAATGAAAATGATGAAATTAGTGTTACCGAAACCATCGAAATATCGAAAGCTATTGAAAAGGAATATAATGCAATAAAACAGTTATATTCGCCCTATTTGTTCGAAAATGGTTCGTTTTGGGATAGCGAAACTTCGTTGAAAAAATATCTGAATGATGCAATCACAAAAGAAAGTCCGTTGGATATTCTGATTGAAAATTTACAAAATTTAAAACTAAAACTTACGGATAGAAATGTAAAAACAGAAATTGCCAATCGCATAGTTGTTTTTTGCATTTTAATAAAATATCTGGAAGAGAAAAAAGACGAAACAGGCAAAAGTGTTTTTTCGGTAGAAGGCAATATTTTTCAAAAAAAATGGAAAGTCAAAAACTTTTCAGATTTAGTTTTGCAAGGGAAATTCATAAAATTGCTCAATTATCTTTCACAGAAATTCAACGGAAAAATATTTGAACTTTCCACTGAAGAAGAAAGGGCAATCAAAAATTTTTCGCCAGAAATACTACACCAGCTATCCGATTTTGTAAACGCCAACTACAAAGCAGGTAACGATAATTATTTTTTGTGGCAATTGTATTCGTTTCGATACTTACCCGTAGAATTAATCAGCAGAATTTACGAAGAATTTATTCCCAAACAAAAAGGGGTGGTTTATACGCCACCTTTTTTAGTTGATTTTCTGATAGATGAATGTATGCCACTTGAAGAGTACAAAAATTTTGAGAATGGAAAATTTAAAATTATAGACCCCGCATGTGGTAGTGGAATATTTTGTGTATCAACGTATAAGCGATTGATTGATTGGCATATAATAAACGAATATAAACGTACAAAAAACTGGAATACGCAATTGGATATTGAAACACTCAAAACTATTTTGCGCGAAAATATTTTTGGTGTGGACAAAGAGCTACAGGCGGTTCAGGTAACAGTATTTAGTTTAACCATAGCACTATTAGAAAAACTTACTCCAAAACAATTGTGGGACGATTTGGATTTTGATGATAAAGAGGATAAAAAAGAAAAGAAATTTGAAGATTTGAAACGCAGAAATATTATCCACTCCGATTTTTTTAGCTATTTAAAAAATGCTGATACCGATTTCGCTTTGGTGATTGGAAATCCTCCATTTATCAGAGGAAATTTTAACGAAATAAAAAACGAATTTTGTTTAGAATTCCCCAATAATATTCCTAAAAATTTAGCGATTTTATTTCTCGACCAATCAATCAATTTATTAAAAACCAATGGATTGCAATGCTTGATATTGCCATCTTCTGCCATATTGTACAACGAGGGTGCAATGAATTATCGCAAACAATTTATGGAGAAAAATTATGTTCCACAAATTGTTGATTTTACCCATTTGCGTAGAAAATTGTTTGGAAAAGATGTTGCCACCTGCGCATTTTTTGTAAAAAAGCAAGTACCAGATACAACATCACAAACTTTGCATTTAATCAGCAGGAATACGGCAAAAGAAGAACGAAAAATATATTTTAATTTCGATACTTACGATTTTCATTTTGTGCCTCAAAAAATTGCTTTAACACAAAAATATGTGTGGAAAGCAAATTTAGTAGGTGGAGGAAGGTTAAAACGCATTGCGGATAGATTGAGTAGAGTAGAATTAAATATTAAAAAATTTTTAGATGAAAAAGAAGAAAAAAGTGATTGGATGTATAAGAGAGGATATTTTTTAGGAAGTAAAAAAAATACTGCCGATTATATAACAGATAAATATTATATTCCAGAAAAATCTTTTACCAATAAAGGCATTGATTACAGCCAAATAAAAATTGAAAAAGAATTAAAATTTGAAAAAATATCAAGTAAAAAAGTATTTACAATTCCACAAATTATTATCAAAAGAGTTATTGCAAACGATGGAGTAATTCCTATAGAATTAATTGATTACAGCGAAGTACTAAAAAACACAACATCAAGAGTTATTACAGACAATCTATTGTGTTTTCGTCATGGCATAATTGGTATTCACTATAATGCTATAGATAAAGACACAGCCAGTCAATTTTTGAATTATTTCAAGAATACAGAAAATAATAAATTATTCAGTTTATTTATATATCTTTCAAGTGGTGCAACCCTTGTTAGAAAAGAAGGAACATTGGAAAAAATAGACATAGACAACCTTCCTTATCCACAAACCGAAACAGATAAAGAAAATTTGCAACTCAGCGAAGTAGAAAAAATTTGGCAGGATGATGTTTTCAACTATTATATTCATCAGGCAAAAGTATCGAAATCGAATCCTTTAAATGCTGAATTATTTCCGAATGGAATTGAAAATAATAAAGACAAAAAATTCATTTTGGAATATGCCGAAACCTTCACTTGGCTAATGAATATCAATTACCAACGTGTAAAAGGCAAAAGTTTCAAAACTGGGAAAATTACCATCACAAAATCGTACATTGCAGTTGAATTTCATTATTGTAAAGAAGATATAAAACAGCGATTTGAATATAAAACAGAAGAGGAATATCAAGATTATTTTGAGGAAACAACTGGAAATAAGAAAATTACACGTGTAGTCGAATTTATTGATTTTCACAACAATAGAATTTACTACATAAAACCACACCAAAAACGCTATTGGTTAAAATCTATTGCCGACCGCGATGGCATGAGTTGTTTTGCAGATTTTGGAAATAACTTAATTTGAATGAATTATGTACATAAATCAAATTGAGCAAAAGCCAAAACACAAAATTACAAGTGATTTTTCGGCAAGTGGCAAAATAGATTCAGTTTTGTTTTTTTTAGAAACTAATCTTTCGATTTTCGCTGAAAAAATTAGTATTCAGAGAAATACAGATGAAAGAATAATCAATCAAAAATTATTACGATTTATTGAAACTAAAAATTCATTTTTTAGTTTCATTTCTGAAAATATTGATGAATCAGGAATAAATAAATCAAAACCCGATTTAGGTGTTTACGAAAAAGTGTTCGATATAAATGGATTTGAGGTGTACGACGACAAAGCAGTACGATTTTTTGATGTAGAATGCAAACGCTTAAATTGTAATTTACAACACGTTAAGCAATATGTACATGGAGATACCGGCGGCATACAGCGTTTCAAAGAAAACAAGCATGGAGCAAATTTGCCACAATCGGCAATGATTGGATATGTTGAAACAAACGATTTTGATTTTTGGCATACAGAGGTAAACTCTTGGATTTCTGATAAGACAGAGCATCTCAAAATGATTGAAAAACAGAATATTGCAAAACTTAAGTCAAAACACAAACGAACAAATATTCAAGATTCATTTATCGAATTAAGTCATTTTTGGCTAAAAATGAATTTTATCACTTCTGAATTTAATTGAAAAAAATGAAACAATACCACGCACTTTTGCAGCACGTGCTCCATAATGGAAACACCAAAGAAGACCGCACCGGAACGGGAACTATCAGTATATTTGGATACCAAATGCGTTTCGATTTGCAGGCGGGATTTCCGTTGCTTACCACCAAAAAACTTCATCTAAGGTCTATAATTCACGAATTGCTTTGGTTTTTGAAAGGCGATACCAACATTAAATATCTACAAGATAATAATGTGAAAATTTGGAACGAATGGGCGGATAGTGAGGGAAATCTCGGACCCGTGTACGGGCATCAGTGGCGCAAATGGACTGCCGAAGGCGGCAAACAGATTGACCAAATAAAAACCCTTATCGAAGATGTGAAAAACAATCCCAATTCGCGGAGGCATTTGGTGAGTGCGTGGAACGTGGGCGATGTGCCGCACATGGCTCTGCCGCCTTGCCACATTTTGTTTCAGTTGTATGTTGCCAACGGAAAATTGTCGTGCCAGTTGTATCAGCGCAGTGCCGATATTTTTCTGGGTGTACCTTTCAATATAGCTTCGTATGCCCTGCTTACTATGATGATAGCGCAGGTGTGCAATTTGCAGCCCGCCGAATTTATTCACACGCTGGGCGATGCGCACATTTACCTCAACCACTTGGAACAGGTGAAGTTACAGCTTTTGCGCGAACCGCTACCGCTACCCACTATGCACATCAACCCGTTGGTAAAAAGTATTGACGATTTTACGTTCAACGACTTTACGCTCCAAAACTACCAAGCACACCCGCACATAAAGGGTGATATTTCGGTTTGATTTTTTTACCACATTCAACCAAAAATACATGAAAAACAATCAATTAAGCATTACAGGCAAAGTAAATTTCGTAGATATTGAAACGGGTTACTGGGCATTGGTGCACACGGAAGGCAAATACAGAATAGAAAATATGCCAGAGGATTTGAAAATTGAAAACTTACGTATAAACGCTACTATTGAACTGATAGACAACGAGATGTCGGTATTTATGTCGGGAATACCTGTAAAATTAATAAACTATAAAATTATTTAACACATGGAACTAATTACTAAGTACGTAGGATTTATCTACCCCATTACACTTATGGTGCTGATAGCTATGGTGATGCTGTGGTATAGTATTGATATGCTGAACAAAAAAAGCAAAATTGTAAATATGCTGCTCATTCTTTCGGTGGTGATGTATGTTGCCAGTTTTTTGGCAAACTACGCCTTTGAGTGGTTTGTAATTGTTTGGTTCATACGCGATTTGCTCATTTTTGCTGTGCTTGTAAAATTGTGGGAATTTTTTCTGCGCTACAAATACATTACCATTCCGGTTTTTGTGATTGGTGCCGCAGTGGTGATTTATTTTTACTACCGCGATGGCGAAGTTCCGTTGATGAAACGCGAAGTGGTTGATTTTAAATACGATGAATCGTCTGAGATTTTGTTCGATATAAAAAACAAAAGTCAGTTGGGGGTGATAGAAAATTTGCTTGCCAAATACAAACCCACTATTCAGTTGGCTTTTCCGCAAGTGGCAGACACTTCTATCACAGAACTCGATGATTACTACACACTTAACATAGCCGATAGTACAATGATAGATTCGTTGATGATGGAACTCAATAGCTCTGGCTTAACCGATGATATTGAGCGCAACGAAACAATAAAACTTTCGCCTGTTGAAACATCTTCCACCGAAACCAATGCGGGCAAACCCTTTACCTGCAATTCGCTCAACGACCCTGAAGTGCTGAGGCAGTGGGGATTTAGCTTTATGGAGGTGGACAATTTGTACAAAGCACTCCGCAAAAAAGAACCCGTTAAAAAAGCGCGAATATTTATTCTCGATACCGGAGTTGATGCCACACACGAAGACCTTGCCGACAATTATGTGTCGCTTTCGGCTCAGTACGATAAAGATACCGATAGGCACGGCACGCACTGCGCCGGAATAGCCAATGCCGTTTCGAACAACAAAATAGGAATTGCTTCGCTTAATTTTACCGGAGAGTTTACCACCATCACCAGTATTACGGTGCTGCCACAGGGTAGTGGCACACAGGAATCGGTTATTGACGGGATAATTATGGCAGCCGACAACGGCGCAGATGTTATTTCCATGTCATTGGGAGGTTATTCGAGCGATGCACGCCAAAGAGCTTACAATCAGGCTATAAAGTATGCCAACAACAAAGGTGCAATTGTGGTAGTGGCAGCAGGAAACGAATCGGACAATGCCCGCAACCATGTTCCGGCGGCTTGCAAAGGTGTGATTGCAGTTTCGGCGGTGGACAACGATTTGCAAAAAGCATCGTTTTCGAACTTTGTGAGCGAAATAGAATTTAAAGTAGCTGCGCCGGGTGTAAATATCTATTCTACAATACCTTCCAATAAATATTTGGCTCTCAATGGTACTTCTATGGCTACGCCGTATGTGGCGGGTTTGGTGGGAATTATGAAATCGTTGCAAACCGATTTAACCACAGAAACGGTTTATAAAATACTGAATACCACCGGAATAGATACAAAAAATACCGATTTGACTGGAAAATTCATTCAGCCACTTCCGGCTCTTGCCAACCTTAAGGCAAGTGGAATGAAATCGTCATTTAGCCGATTCTTTATCAAGGTAATGAGTTTTAAATCAACTCGATAAAAAGAAAATCGTGCAAAGAAGTAACCATTGAAAATTCAATGCTTTGCTTCTTTGCACGAATGAATAAAAAGTTCGGATTGTTGAATTAAAACTCAAACCAACTTTCAAAGTCGTTGGGAGTAAGCTGATTAGCTTGCTGGTGAAAAAACTCGTTCACGTGTGGGCTGTACACATAATCTTTTTTCCACACATCAATATTTTCAATCACTTGCCGTATAGAATGGGTAATGTACAACAGCTCTTGGTTGGTCATAGTGGGGTGAAGCGAGAGGCGCACCCAGCCGGGTTTGAGAGTGAGGTCGCCTTGGTCAATTTGAGATGTAATTTTTTGAGATTCAATTATATCCACCTCCAAAAGATAGTGTCCGTAGGTTCCGGCACACGAGCAGCCTCCACGCACCTGAATGCCGAAACGGTCGTTCAATAGCTTTACCAGCAGGTTGTGGTGTATTCCATCGGCATAAAACGAAAAAACACCAATGCGCTCCTCTTGAGCATCTGCCAAAATGTGAACGCGCGGAATGGCTCGCAACTCTCTGAAAGCTATTTCGATAAGCTCTTTTTCGCGAAGCGTCATATTTTCAACTCCCATCTGCTCCTTTAGTTTTATACTCAAAGCAATGCGAATAGCCTGCAAAAATCCGGGTGTGCCACCGTCTTCACGTATTTCAATGTCCTGAATATAACTGTATTCGCCCCAACGATTTGTCCAATTCACGGTTCCGCCGCCGGGTTGGTCGGGAGTTTGGCTATGGTACAATTCTTTGTTGAAAACCAATACGCCACTACTTCCGGGTCCGCCCAAAAATTTGTGAGGCGAAAAATAGATGGCATCGAGTCGTTCATCGGGATTTTCGGGGTGCATATTTATTTCGAGGTAGGGAGCCGAAGCAGCAAAATCTACAAAACAATACCCACCGTTTTGGTGCATAATTTTTGCCAACTCGTGGTAGGGTGGCACAATGCCAGTTACGTTTGAGCAAGCCGAAAATGCGCCAATTTTCATAGGACGGTCGGCATACTTACTCAACTCATTTTTAAGCGATTCGGTGCACACCAGCATACTTTCGTTGGGTTCGAGCACCACCACATCGGCAAGCGATTCGAGCCACGAAGTATGATTGGAATGGTGCTCCATGTGGGTAACAAAAACCACCGGACGATTTTTTTCGCAAATTTTTATCTCCTCGCAAAAACGCTCGGCAGCATCGGGAATGCGCAAACCCAAAATTCGCTGCAACTTGTTGATTACTCCCGTCATACCCGACCCTGCGGTTATAATCACATCGTCGTCGTTGGCGTTTACGTGTTTTTTGATAATTTTTTGCGCCTTGTGATAGGCGTTTGTCATGGCAACTCCAGTTTCGCTCGACTCTGAGTGCGTGTTGCCCACCATAGGTCCAAATCGGTTTACAATCGTATCTTCAATAGGGCGATACAGCCTTCCGCTGGCTATCCAATCGGCATATACCACCTTTTGCGTTCCATAGGGCGACTGAAAAGTGGCATCGTTTCCAACTATATTCTGGCGAAATTTGTCAAAATACGTTTCAAGGTTTTTCATAAATAGTGAAGTATTTATCTATTTTCATACATTGATTTGTGCTGCAAAATTAATAATTTACAAATAATATAAAACTGAAATTTGAGTATTGCAAAACCAGTTTTATTGCGTATATTGCAATCCATAAATATGGTTCGATAAAAACGAAATAACACCAATCAATCACGATGTTAAGCTCAGTAATTCGCCCAACTTTGCTCATAGACAAAGCCAAAAGCATAGCCAATATTCAACGAATGCTATCGAAAGCAAAAGCCAATAAAGCCACGCTGCGCCCTCATTTCAAAACACATCAGTTGCCCGAAGTGGGCGAATGGTATCGCTCGTTTGGCGTAAATGGCATCACCGTTTCGTCGGTAAAAATGGCAGACAAATTTATAAACGCCGGTTGGACAGACATTCTCATTGCTTTTCCGTTCAATATTCGCGAAACAAATTATCTGAATGAAATTGCCCCAAAAGCAAGCATCAGCATTTTGATTGAATCGGTGAAAACGGCGGAATATCTGAAACAACACCTGCAAAATACACACAATTTTTTCATAAAAGCCGATTCGGGATACCACCGCACCGGAATTTTGGCAGAGAATACCAAAATGATAAACGAAGTGCTCGATGCTGCTGCAAACAGCGAAAAATTGACTTTCTGCGGATTTGTAACCCATGCAGGAAACAGCTACAGCGCATCCTCCAAAACGGAGCTTGCTATTGCCCACAACACATCAATAAAAAAAATGAAAGTGCTGAAAAGCAAATATATAGAACAGTTTCCGAATGTAAAAATATCGGTTGGCGATACGCCAACGTGCAGCATTATGACCGATTTTTTGGGCGTTGACGAACTGCGACCGGGTAATTTTGTGTATTACGATGTAAGTCAGGCAGTTTTAGGTTCGTGCAACTACAAAGATATTGCCGTAGCCGTAGCCTGTCCGGTGGTGGCAAAACACCGCTACCGCAACGAATTGGTAGTATATGGCGGTGCCGTGCATCTATCGAAAGACCGATTGATAGACCAAAGAGGCAACGATTATTTCGGGCGAATTGTTGGCTTTACCCAAAATGGCTGGACAGAACCGTTTGAAGATAGCTATGTTTCATCACTGTCGCAGGAGCATGGCATTATTCGGCTGTCGGGGCATTATTTCGATAATTTTGAAATTGGCGATTTGATTGGCATTTTACCCATACATTCGTGTCTTACAGCCGATTGCATTGACGACTATTTGATAATAAATAAGTAACCTTATTTCTCCGGTGCAAAGTAATCAGAATGTGAGAATACTGAATTTCAGAAAATTGCGCACAGGGAGGAAATATTAAGAAAAATAATTTTGCAATATACCAATCAATTCACTACTTTTGTAACCGAAAAGTTCGGGGTG
>JFJP01010573.1_pt2 | contig 12159 bp, 8 predicted proteins | sample 431651 | NCBI WGS metagenome assembly JFJP01 (sample SAMN02602958, study PRJNA72255) | Microbial mat metagenome, whole genome shotgun sequencing project. | biome: fresh water; feature: sink hole; material: water; isolation source: purple microbial (photo- and chemosynthetic) mats found in... | reverse complement strand
CAGAGCATCGCCGTGCCGTACCAACCGATCATCGCCGCACCAATCGCACTGGTGATGTGGTCGTAGCCCGGCGCGATGTCGGTGGTCAGCGGCCCCAGTGTGTAGAACGGCGCTTCGCCACACTCGCGAAGCTGCTTGTCCATGTTCTCCTTGATCAGCTGCATCGGCACGTGGCCGGGGCCTTCGATCATGGTCTGGACGTCGTGCTTCCACGCGATCTTCGTCAGCTCGCCCAGTGTCTCCAGCTCGCCGAACTGCGCCGCGTCATTCGCATCGGCAATGCTGCCGGGGCGCAGGCCATCGCCGAGCGAAAAGCTCACGTCGTAGGCCTTCATGATTTCGCAGATTTCCTCGAAGTGCGTGTAGAGGAAGTTCTCGCGGTGATGCGCGAGGCACCACTTCGCCATGATCGAGCCGCCACGCGACACGATGCCGGTCACGCGGCGCGCAGTGAGCGGCACGTAGCGCAGCAGCACGCCGGCGTGGATGGTGAAGTAATCCACGCCCTGTTCGGCCTGCTCGATCAGCGTGTCGCGGAAGAGCTCCCAGGTCAGTTCTTCGGCTTTGCCGTCGACCTTTTCGAGTGCCTGATAGATCGGCACCGTGCCGATCGGCACAGGGCTGTTGCGCAAGATCCACTCGCGGGTTTCGTGGATGTGCTTGCCAGTAGAGAGATCCATCACCGTGTCGCCGCCCCAACGGATCGACCACACGAGCTTTTCCACTTCCTCGGCGATGCCGGACGACACCGCAGAGTTACCGATATTCGCGTTGATCTTCACCAGGAAGTTGCGGCCGATGATCATCGGCTCGAGTTCCGGGTGGTTGATGTTGGCCGGGATGATGGCGCGTCCGCGCGCGACTTCCTCGCGCACGAACTCTGGCGTCATCAGCTTCGGCAAGTTCGCACCGAAGCTCTCACCCGCGTGCTGCTTCAGCAGGTGCGTTTCGCGAATTGATTCCAGCTTCTGGTTTTCGCGGATGGCGATGTATTCCATCTCCGGCGTGATGATGCCGCGGCGCGCGTAGTGCATCTGCGTGACGTTGGCACCACTCTTCGCACGTCGCGGCAAAGCGCGATTCGGAAAACGCAAGGTGTCCAGCTTCGCATCGCCCTCGCGCACGCGGCCAAAGGCCGAGGAAAGCCCGGAAAGCACTTCGGTGTCGCCGCGCTCTTCGATCCAGCGCGCGCGCAAGGCCTCCAGCCCGCGAGCCAAATCGATATTCGCGTTCGAATCGGTGTAAGGGCCCGAGGTGTCGTACACCGCGAGCGGCGCGTTCTTCTCGAAGCCCACGGTGCGCGGCGTATTCGCCAGCGCAATCTCACGCATCGGCACGCGCAGGTCAGGGCGCGAGCCTTCGATGTAGATCTTGGTCGAGCCGGGAATGGGGCGGGTGACTTCGGAAGACAGCTGCTGGGTCTTGTCGAGCAGCTCTTTGGCGACGGCGTTCATGGCGATGTTCCTGCGTGCGAATACGAGTGCCCACACGAAAGGTGCGGGCAGAAAATGCAGGCAGGAGCGCTCGGTGCGCGGTCGAAGTCTCCCTACGGCGGCGTCACCCGCATCAGGTTCGAAGGGTGTTTCTCAGCCCGGCACGCGGGCACCCCTGCTTCCGCGCGCATTAGACCGCGAAACGGGGGGCGGCGTCATGAACGGCGCGCGGAAAAAGGGTTCGCTGCCGGGTCACCCGCCAACATCCGGGGGAGGGAGTCGGGTTGCGGGCAACCCGGCAGCGAAGTCTGGAACGCCCTAGTAACGCGGCGCAGGCTCTGGCGCCTTGATGCGGAACCAAGCGGCGTAAAGCGCGGGCAGGAAGAGCAGCGTGAGTGCCGTAGCCACGATCAGGCCACCCATGATCGCCACCGCCATCGGGCCGAAGAACACGCTGCGCGACAGCGGAATCATCGCCAACACCGCAGCCAAGGCCGTCAACACGATCGGACGGAATCGCCGCACCGTGGCATCGACCACCGCCTGGAAAGGCGCAAGGCCTTCCTTGATGTCGTGCTCGATCTGATCCACCAGGATCACCGAGTTACGCATGATCATGCCGCTCAGCGCGATGGTGCCCAGCATGGCCACAAAGCCGAAGGGCACCTGGAACACCAGCAGGAATGCAGTGACGCCGATCATGCCCAAAGGTGCGGTCAGCAAGACCATGAAGCTGCGCGAGAAGCTTCGCAGTTGAATCATCAGCAAAGTAATCACCGCAAACAGGAACAGTGGCACGCCCGCGGCCACCGACTTGCTGCCACGGCCCGAGTCTTCCACCGTGCCGCCGGTTTCCAGCAAATAGCCGGGCGGCAACTCCGCACGAATGGATTCGAGTTCCGGCAGCAGCTGTGCAGTGACGGTGGGCGGTGTCACCTCACCATCCAGATCGGCACGCACCGTCACGGTCGGCAGGCGATTGCGATGCCAGATGATGCCGGGCTCGAAGCCGTATTCGATGCGTGCAATTTGACTCAGAGGCACACTCTTCCCGCTGCTGGTGGGCACGGCCAGCGAGCCCAACAAGGACAGGCGTGAACGCTCTTCTTCAGGGCCACGCAGCAGAATTTCGATCAGCTCATTACCTTCGCGATACGTGCTCACCGGCGTGCCTGAGAGCGAGCCCTGCAAGAAGCTGGCCACTTGCGCCGAGCTCACACCCAAAGCGCGGGCGCGGTCTTGGTCGATCTTCAAGCGCACCACTTTGCTGGGCTCGTCCCAATCCAGGTTCACGTTGCGCGTGTGCTTGTGAGCCAGCACTTTCGCTTTCACTTCCTTGGCGATGCGCAACACATCATCGATGTGCTCACCCGACACTCGGAATTGGATCGGGAAACCCACGGGCGGGCCGTTCTCCAAACGCGTGACGCGCCCCTGCAAATCCGAGAACTCGGTGTCGAGCACGCCGGTGAGCCAGGCCTTCACTTCTTCGCGCACTTCCACGTTCGGCGTCATCAACACCAGTTGTGCGAAATTGGCTTGCGGCAGCTTCTGATCGAGCGGCAGATAGAAACGCGGCGAACCCGTGCCCACATAGGCCACGTAACTGTCGACGCCCTCATGATCCTTGAGCTTGGCCTCAAGACGCTTGACGGCTGCCTCGGTGGCTTTCAAAGACGCACCTTCGGCCAACTCCAAGTCCACCATCAGCTCAACACGCGTCGAAGACGGGAAGAACTGCTGCGGCACGAAGCGGAACAGGCCGATCGACACCACAAACGCTAACGCGGTAACGGCAATCACGGTCTTGCGATAGCGCACGCACCAAGCGACCAAATCGCGGAAACGCGCGTAGAACGGCGTGTCGTAGGGGTTGTCGTGATGCGTGGTATCCGGGGCCACCCAAGTGGCCAAGGTCGGCGGCAGGCGCTTCGCCAAAGTCTTGCGCAAGGCACCGGTAAAGCCGCCACCGTGGCTCGCCAGCATCTGCTCGCGATCGGGCAGAAGCTTGTCCCCGAGGTACGGGATGAACACCACGGCCACAATCCAACTGAGGATCAGGGCCAACACCACCACTTGGAAGATCGAGCGCGTGTACTCGCCGGTGCTCGACGCTGCCGTGGCGATTGGCAAAAAGCCCGCTGCGGTAATCAAGGTGCCGGTCAGCATGGGGAAGGCGGTGCTTTCGTAAGCAAACGCTGCGGCTTGCAGGCGGTCGAAGCCCTGCTCCATCTTCACCTGCATCATCTCGATGGCGATGATCGCATCGTCCACCAGCAGACCCAGCGCAAGAATCAGTGCACCGAGCGAAATCTTGTGCAAGCCGATGTTGAGGAAGTACATGCTGGCGAAAGTCATTGCCAGAACCAGCGGAATCGACAAGGCCACCACCAAGCCAGAGCGCCAGCCCAGACTCAAGAAGCTCACCAAAAGCACGATCGCGACGGCTTCCGTCAGCACACGCACGAATTCGCCGACTGAGTTGCGCACAGCCGCGGGCTGATCGCTCACTTTCTCCAGCGACATGCCGGCAGGCAGCGTGGATTGAATGCGTGCGAATTCGGTTTCCAAACGATCACCCAGTTGGATGATGTCGCCGCCCTTGCGCATCGACACGCCGATGCCAATGCCGTCTCGGCCCATGAATCGCATGCGCGGGGCCGCCGGATCGACAAAGCCACGATGCACATCCGCAACGTCTTGCAGTCGGAAGGTTCGATCACCCACACGAATCGGGAACTGGCGGATTTGCGCCACCGAATCGAAGGCGCCGCTCACGCGCAACTTCACGCGATCACTGTCTGTCTCGAAGAAGCTGGCACCGACGACGGCGTTCTGCTCATCCACCGCCTGCTGCACGGCCGACAAGGGAATGCCCAGCGTGGCCAGCTTGGTGTTCGATAGCTCGACCCAGATTTTCTCGTCTTGCAGGCCGATCAACTCCACCTTGGCCACATCGGGCACGCGATGCAGTTCCAGCTCGATGCGCTCGGCGTAATCCTTCAGCGTCGCGTAGTCCAAGCCATCAGCTTGCAGCGCATAGATGTTGCCAAACGTATCGCCGAACTCGTCATTGAAGAATGGCCCAATCACGCCTGCTGGCAAGGTGTGGCGCATGTCGCCAATTTTCTTGCGCGCGGTGTACCAGAGCTGCGGCAATTCGGCCGAAACCATCGAGTCCTTGGACATGAACATCACCAAGGATTCGCCCGAGCGCGAGTACGAGCGGATGAACTCGTACTGGCCGGTTTCCATCAACTTCTTTTCGATGCGGTCAGTGACCTGCGCCGCCACTTCTTCCGCCGTCGCGCCCGGCCACATGGTGCGCACCACCATGATCTTGAAGGTAAACGGCGGGTCTTCCGATTGCCCCAAGCGTTGATAGCTGAACACTCCCACGATCGCGAGCACGATCATGGCGTAAAGCACGAGCGCGCGGTTTCGCAGCGCCCAAGCCGATAGATTGAATGACGAGGCCATGTCGACTTACTCCGCTGCCGCGCTAACGCGGGCGGCGGTGATGGGGCGGTTGTCGCGGTCCACCGGCAATACCGGTTGATCGGCACGCATCAAATGCACGCCGCTGATCACCACCCAATCCTTGGCCTTCAAACCCGACAACACGGGGACGTCGGTTTCGCTGAAGGGCCCGGTTTCCACGACCACCGGCCTTGCGGACCGGCGATCCTCGCCGAGGACCCACACCGTGGGTTTGCCCGCAATTTCAGTGAGTGCCGAGAGCGGCACAGCCAGAGCAGCGACTTCACTATTGCGTGCATACACACGCGCACTCTGGCCAAGGCCGACGCTTACGCCATCCGGCAGGGCCAAGCTCACGCGTGCGGCATACGTGCGCGCCTGCGCGTCGGCGGCGGGCGAGATTTCGCGCAGGGTGCCGGGAATACGTTCACCGGGCGCTGCCCACACTTCCACGAGCACCGCATCGCCCACCTTGAAGCGCGACACGTCGGCTTCGGGCAGCGCAATCGCAATCTCGCGCTCGCCTTCCACGGCCAGTCCGAAAGCCGGTTGCCCGGCGGTCACCACTTGGCCCGCTTCGATCTGGCGCAGGGCGATGACGCCGGCCTGCGGTGCGCGCAACACGCCGTAAGTGGCCTGATTGCCCGCCGCGTCCAGCTGCGCCTTGGCCTGTTCAGCGCGCGAACGCGCCGCTTCGAAAGTGCTGCGTCGCGCTTCGAACAAGGAGCGGCTGACCAACTGACGCTCGAACATCACCTTGAAGCGCTCGAACTCGGCTGCGGCCAAGCGTGCGTCTGCCTCGGCCGCTTGGAGCTGGGCCGCCGCACCCTCTCGGGCCAGGCGCAAGTCCTGAGGGTCCAGCTCGGCCAGTGCTTGCCCGGCGGTGACCTTGTCGCCCACATCCACGAGGCGCTTGGCCACTTTGCCGCCCACGCGGAACGCGAGCTGGGCCTCGTGTCTGGCCCGCACCTCACCCGCGAAGGCTTGCACCGCGCCCGCACCGGCCAGCGGTTGCTGCACGAGCACCGGGCGCGCCGGGGGCGCCTCAGCGTCGCCGTTGCCACAGGCGGAAAGCAGCAGGGCCGAGGCACTGAACAGAAGGAAGGCGGTGACAGGCGCGCGCATGATGGGGGTCGCAATTGTTGAACTGGCCGGTATGCTATATTTGATGAACTCTTCAGTTCAATATATTTTTTGTGATGACCGCTGCCCGACCCGCCGCCCCCGGACGCCCTAAAGACCCTGAAAAACGCGCCGCCCTCGTGGAGGCCGCCGGCCGCCTGTTCTGTGAAAGCGGGTTCGAGGCGGTGAGCTTGGAGGCCATTGCCCAAGCGGCCGGCGTGTCAAAGCTGACCATCTACAGCCACTTCGGCGACAAGGAAGGCCTGTTCACAGCCGCGGTCGAAGCCCGCTGCGAAGCTCAGATGCCGCACGGTCTGTTCGAGCGCCCGGTGGACCTGCCCCTGCGTGATGCCCTGCTGCAGATCGGCCAAGCCTTCACCGACCTCGTTTACAGCGATGACGCGGTGCAACTGATGCGCACCATGGCGGCGCAGGCCGCGCAAGCCGCAGCGCCCACACGACTGGCCCAGCTCTACTTCGCCGCCGGCCCCAAACGCACGCTCGAAGAAATGGAAGGGTTTGTGGCGACCGCCCAAAAGCGCGGCGCCCTGCGCTCCGGGCCCGCGGGCGTGGCCGCTGAAGAATTCTTTGTGCTGCTGAAGGGTGTGGCGCACTTCCGCTGCCTGCTCGGCCTTGAATCTCCGCCCCAGGGCGAGACAAGGCGCCGGCACGTGGAACGCTGCGTCGACACCTTCCTGCTGGCCCACGCACCCAGCGCCGACCAGCCATGACCTTGGTTGCGGTGACCTTCGGCACTGCGTTCGCCCGCTCGCCTGCGGCACTCTGGCGGCGTCTTTTGGGCCGCGCGCTTACACTATGCGGCCCTGCCTCAAGGTAATCCGGTCATGCCCATCGACTTCAATCACGCTCGTCACGCCATGGTCGAACAACAGGTTCGTCCGTGGGAGGTCTTGGACAGCCGCGTGCTCGAGGTTCTGGGCCAAGTGCGCCGCGAGGATTTCGTTCCGGTGCAGCACCGCAAGCTGGCCTTCACCGACTTGCCGCTACCGCTAGAGCACGGCGAATTCATGATGAAGCCGGTGATCGAAGGTCGCTTGCTCCAGGCGCTCGACGTCGCCGAGACCGATGAAGTTTTGGAGATTGGCTTCGGCACCGGGTTTCTGACAGCCTGCTTGGCGCAGTTGGCGCGTTCGGTGCATGCCATCGACCTCCATGCGGACTTCGTCACGGCCGCGCAGCGTCGAATTGCGGAACGTGGTGGAAATCCACGCAGCGATTTGACGCCATTCTCGTGGGCGGTGCGGTGGCTACGTTGCCTGAATCGTTCACCCATTGGCTGAAGCCGGGTGGACGTTTGGTTCTGGTGCGCGGCAATGCGCCCGTGCAAGAAGCGATTTGTCTTCGCAATGACACTGCAGGCCGCAGTATCGACAGCCTGTTTGAAACTGATATTCCCTATCTGCGTGGTTTCGCTCCCGAAGCACGCTTCACCCTTTGATGCTCCTGTAAGGAATTTTCATGCGCCTGCGCCCCATCGCCTTTGCCCTTCTGCTTGCTGGCTTCGCCAGCACTGGCAGCGCCGCTGATTTGAAGCAGGCCTATGAACTCGCCCGCAAAGGCGATCCGCAGTTGGCCGCCGCCGAAGCGCGTGCCGAAGCCGCACAGGCCGGCGTGACACAAGCGCGAGCCGCTCTGCTTCCTCAGGTGAATGGCAGCGCCAGCCTGACCGAAAGCAAAGGCGACAGCACCTCCTTCAGCACCCGCCCCGCGGAAGGCGGCGGAGTGATCTTTGATCGCAATACGAGCAACTCCGACACGCGTACGCGCAGCGTTGGCGTGAATGTGCGTCAGACGATTTACGACCGTGCCGACTACACGCGATTGGATGCTGCAAAAGCCCGCGCTGCCGAAGCCGAGGCGCAGCGCGCTGCGGCCGAACAGGGTTTGGCAGTGCGCGTTGCACGGGCTTACTTCGATGTACTGACGGCGATTGAGTCGCTGGCTTCGGCGCGCGCGCAAGAGTCCGCAGCAAAGCGCCAGCTCGATCAAGCCGAAACCCGCTTGGAAGTGGGCCTCGCTCCCATCACTGACGTGCACGAAGCGCGCGCCAGCTACGATGGCGCACGGGCCAATGCAATCAGCTCGGCGACGCGCTTGGACGATAGCCGCGAAGCCTTGGCCGAAATCACCGGCGAGCCACTGGAATCGCTGAAGGGCTTGGGCACCGACTATCAGCCGAAGCTGGAAGACACGGATGGCCTGCAGGCGTGGGTAGACCGAGCGCTGAACGGCAATCCGTCGCTGCAAGCCGCCGCGCTGGCACTCGAGGGTGCGGAAGCCAATGTGAGCACGGCGCGTGCGGGCCACCTGCCGACGCTCGACCTTTCGGGCGGCTGGAATGACTCAACGACGTGGGGAGCGCGGAGCTCCGCCGGCACCCCCTTTCCGGCCAACAGCCTGTCTGACGGCCACAACATCGGTGTCACGTTGACCGTGCCGATCTTTGCCGGCGGCGCGACCCAAGCCGGCGTTCGTCAGGCTTTGGCGAACCGCGATGCGACGGCCGATGCGCTGGAACAACAGCGTCGCGGTGTGGTGCGCCAAACGCGCAACGCTTATCGCTCGCTCGCGGCCGGTGCCGCCGAAGTAGAAGCGCGCAGCTTGGCGGTGGTTTCGGCCAAGGCTGCACTCGAGGCCGGTGAGGCAGGCTTGGAAGTGGGCACGCGCACCATCGTAGACGTGCTTCTGGCCCAGCAAACGCTGTTCGCAGCGCAGACCCAGTTCGCCTCCGCGCGCCATAACTTCCTGGTCAACGAGTTGTCGCTGAAGCAAGCCGCTGGAACCTTGGAGCCCAAGGACATCGACGTCGTCAACCGCCTGCTGGTGCAAGACGCCGAGGCCACGCTCGACAGCACCAAGTAAGAGTTCCCTTCTTCCGGAATCCCAAAAGGCGGCCTGAGGGCCGCCTTTTCTTTTCAGGTCTGTGGGCGACCCAAACCACCCACTTCATCAATCAATGTGAGCGTGCGCTCAAGGGCACCGCGCTCGCGGTCAATGCGCTGCCGCCCTGCGCGCCCTCGTATGCGGGCTTGCTCAGGGTGTTGAATCAACCAACGCAGAGCCGAGGCCAATTCGACGGCATCCATCACCGTCTCCAGAGCACCCACTTCTTTCAGCAGCGCGGCGATCTCAGCGAAATTGAACGTGTGCGGGCCACTGAGCACAGGCAAGCCCAGTGCTGCAGGCTCAAGAAGGTTGTGGCCGCCCACGTCGGAAAGACTGCCTCCCACAAAGGCCACGTCCCCTGCCGCAAGAAAGCCCGGCAACTCGCCCAAACTGTCGATTAGGAACACGTCGCAGCGCGCATCCGGGCTTCGTTCGATACTGCGGCGACGAAGGGCCAAGCCCGCATCGGTGATGCGCTCGGCCACTGCACTGAAGCGCTCGGGATGACGCGGCGCCCAGAGCAACAATGTGCCGGGATGGGTTTCGCGAAGCAGAATGTGAGCTTCGAGTACGGCCGCTTCCTCATCGCCGTGCGTGCTGGCTGCCACCCAAACAGGGCGGTGTCCGCAGTGGTGGCGCCATGCCAAGGCTTCCTCTCGCGAGGCTTGCGGCAACGGTTGATCAAACTTCAGATTGCCCGTCACTTCGATGTGCACGCGATCACCGGCCAAGACGCGAAAGCGCGCTGCGTCGGCTTCGCTTTGCGCGGCAATCAAGCGCACGCCCGACAGCGCTAAACGAATGAGCGGCCCCATCCAGCGGTAGCCGCGCATCGAGCGCTCGGAGAGCCGCGCATTGGCAATGACCACCGGCACATCGCTGCGCGCACAGGCCACGAAAAGATTCGGCCAAAGCTCTGTCTCGATCACTATCGCGATGGAAGGCCGCACGCGCTCCAGAAAGCGCCGGACCATGCCGTGCAGGTCGTAGGGCAAGTACACGTGGTGCACTTCGTCGCCCCACAGCGCGCGAACGCGCGCCGAGCCGGTGGGCGTAATGGTGGTGATGAGGAGCGGGCGTTTTGGATAACGCTGACGCAGGGCATTCACCAAGGGAATGGCCGCATTGACCTCACCCACTGATACGGCATGCACCCACAACGCACCGGGCGCGAGTTCAGGAAGCGAATCGAGCTGTGCATAACGCTCGCTCCAGCGCAAAAGGTACTCGCGCTGCCGCAGGCCCCGCCACACGAGGTGGTAGAGCGTGATGGGCACGAGCAACCACAGCAACGCGGAATAGAACGCCAGCAGCAAGCGCCGGCCAAGGCTCAGAGACATGGCCGAAGGTTAGCAGGGGCAGTGCGGCCCGCGCTGCCATCGCCGCGTTCGGCACCTACAATACGGCCTATGCCTTCGCCCTCTACCGCCCCTGTTCGTCTTTGGTCTCCCTCGCATTGGCCGACCTGGCTCGGCATCGCCTTGGGCTGGTGCGCTGCTCGCATCCCTGCAGCGCTTCAGGCGAGACTCGGCCGCGCGCTGGGGCAGCTGCTGTGGTTCGCGCTGCCGAAACGTCGTCGCGTGATCGAGGCCAATCTCGCGCTCTGCTTTCCAGAACTGAGCCCAGCCGAGCGGCTCGCGCTTGCGCGCGAAAACATGGCGCAGACCGGCATGGGCGCGTTCGAATTTTTGCGCGCTTGGTGGGGACGTGTCAGCGAAGGTTCGCCGCGCTACACGGTGAGCGGCATCGAGCATCTGCAGGCTGCCCGCGAGCAGGGACGCGGCATCCTGTTGGTGTCGGCACACTTTGTTCACTTGGAGTTGTGCGCGCGCTTGCTTTGCGCCCATGTGCCGGTGGCGGGCATGTACCGCCCGCATCGTGGCGCAGCCATGGAATGGGCGGTGAAGGCCGGGCGATTGCGCTATGCCTGTGCCATGTTTTCGCGGGATGAGTTGCGGCCTGCACTGAAGCACCTGAAGAGCGGTGGTGTGCTTTGGTTCGCGCCCGATCAGGAAAGCCGCAAAGGCGACAATGTGTTTGTGCCGTTCTTCGGCCACCCGGCGTCAACGCTCACGTCAACGCACCAGTTGGCGCGGCTCTCTGGCGCAGCCGTCTGTGTGTTCTTTCACGAGCGTTTGCCCGATGGCAGCTACCGCCTTGAAGTGCAGCCTCCGTTAGCGGATTTCCCGAGTAACGACGCCACGCAAGACACCGCACGGGTGATGGCTGCCTTCGAGGCGATGATTCGCCGATCGCCCACGCAGTACCTGTGGCTGCACAAGCGCTTCAAGACGCAGCCGCAGGGATCACGCGGCGATCTTTACCGCAGTCCTTAGGCGTCTCTGCACTCACGCCAGGTCGGCGTTGCCGAGCGGGCCAGGCTCCCGCGCCATCAATGCGCCCGCATACAGCGCCGCAAGCAACAAGGTCACGCTGCCCCAGAACGTCGAGTACACGGCCAAATGGGTGTTGAGCGGGAAAACGGTGACCGCGAGCGCGAGGGCTGGCGCAGCGGCGCGATGCCTGGCTTCGGGCGACGCATAACGCCACGCGCGAAGCGCTAAGGCAACCGTCGCCAGCCAGAGCAGCAAGCCGATGAGGCCCGTTTCCGCAAGAATTTCGAGCACGATCTGATGCGCGTGAAAGGCGCCTGCCCTGCCCCACTCCACGAACTGATCGTTTGGCTCGGCATAAGCCTTGTAGGCGGCTTGAAAGTTATCGGTACCGACACCCGTGAGCGGATGGTCGATGATGATGCGCGCGGTGGTTTGCCAGAGCACGAGTCGGCCGGACAGCGCGAAGTCCAGCCCCTCCAGACCCTGCGCCTTCGTGTCCAAAACCGCCAAGCTGCGCTCGATTCGCGGAGCGAGGAAGTCGCTAAAGCTGGCGGCCAGAATGAAGGTAAGCACACCGCCACCGACAAGGCCAATGCCAGCGCGCTTCCAGCCCCAGTGCTGAACGCCGGTGACCAAAAGCACCAAGCCATACGTGAGCCACGCCGCTCGCGCGCCTGCGAGCAGCACCACGATACCCACGGCGGCCGCGGCGAGCAGCCATGGCAGCACGCCCAAACGCGCGGCCGGCAGCAGAACAAAGGGCGACAAGCTCGCCAGCACAATGCCGAGCTTCAAGTTGTCTGCGCCGAAGATTCCCGACAAACGATCGGCGATGGCCGGGCCACCCAGACTGTGGCCGGTGAGCGCTTGCAACAAGCCAT
>JFJP01030246.1_pt1 | contig 12160 bp, 9 predicted proteins | sample 431651 | NCBI WGS metagenome assembly JFJP01 (sample SAMN02602958, study PRJNA72255) | Microbial mat metagenome, whole genome shotgun sequencing project. | biome: fresh water; feature: sink hole; material: water; isolation source: purple microbial (photo- and chemosynthetic) mats found in... | reverse complement strand
ACTTTTAGCATGCTCTCCAACTGCCAGACTCTCGGGTTTCTCCTCGCCAGCCTCTACACCGGCGCCAGCCGGGCGCTTTTACCCGGTTTGCTGGATGCTGCTGTGCGTCTGGATGTCAACCTGATTAGTTTCCCCGGCGGATGGTTGGGCGCTTCGGCCTCCTTCGAAAATCAGCGCAACCGGGTCTTTGACCTGGCCAACGCCGAAGATCTGGATGGACTGATCACCTGGGCCTCCAGCCTGGGCGGGGTCTGACGACTTTCGACGTGCGCCAGCTTGGCGATGTTTTGTTCGAACACCTGCCCGGGCTGGGGATTTCGAAAAGAAGTTCTTGGTTTTCGCCAATTTTCTTTGCGCGGCCTGGCAAATGTTGCCGGAGAATGGTGTCTGGTGTGCTTGGCGTTCAATATGAAATGAATGCACACGCTTTTCCTGGCAAACTCGCTCTATTAATGCGCCTGCTGCACGATTTTACAAGCAATACAACCTGAATTTGGGCCTTTTTGACCGCTTATTTGCCGTTTGTTCCGCTGGCAAACTCACTCAGCGGTTAATTATCACGCTTTCCGACAAACTGCTAGGTGGCGCAGACGTGCTCGACCGGATGAGCGCTGATCCGCGTCTGCGCTCGGTGCCGGTCATCGTCTTGAGCAGCAAACTGCTCAGCCTGGAAGATGTCAAACGCCTCGAACATCATGCCCAGGTCACCCTCCAAAGCCAAGGCGTCTGATCGGAGGCCGAAACCCTGGCAGCCCTGGTCAAACGCGCCGTGGCCTACCAGCATCAAAATTACACCCGGCCGCTCGCCCGCCGGAAAATCGCGGAAGCCATCGGCGTCAGCGAAGACTACCTGACCCGCGTTTTCAACCGCGAACTGGAAATCTCGCCCTGGGACTATCTGACCCGCTACCGCATTTTGCAGGCCCAAAGCCTGCTGCGCGGCACCTCCCGTCCGATTGCCGAAATTGCCCGGATGGTCGGCTTCAAAGATCAGGCTTACTTCAGCCAGGTCTTCAGCAAGCCGATCGGGCAAGCCCCCCAAGCTTTTCGGGAAAGCCATCCATGAGCACAAAAATCCTGAATCCCAAAGAAAACCCCGCCCTGCAACCCGCCTACGGTCTCTGGCAGCAGTATCAGCCTGAAAACGCGCCTTACGCTTTCCGTGCCCAAACCCTGGCCGCCGCCCAGGCCTGGCAAACGGATGCGCGCGCCGCCCTGGCGCAGACGCTTGGCTTGCGCGGTGTCAGCGACCACCCGTTACAGCCAGAACTGATCGAAAGCGTTGATAAAGGCGATTACATCCGCAAAAAGGTTTTGCTCCAAACCGGCCCCCACACGCAGATGCCGGTTTACCTGTTAATTCCCAAGCGCGCCGAAAAACCCCTGCCCACCGTGCTTGCTTTTCACGGGCATGGCTACGGCGTTAAAGATTTGGTCGGATTGTGGGAAGATGGTCAGGAACGCGACTTGCCCGATGGTTACCATCAAGATTTCGCGGTGGCACTTTGCCGGGCCGGTTTTTTCGTCGCCGCGCCGGAGATTGCCTGCTTTGGCGAGCGCCAGACCGACTTCTCTTACCTGAACCCCATTCTGGAGCAGCCTGTTCCAAGTTCTTGCACCCAGGCCGCCATGCTAGCTTTCCATCTCGGCACTTCCGTTTTGGGGATGCGCGTTCACGATGGCCTGCGCCTGGTCGATTACTTGGAAACCCGCCCTGAAGTGGATCTCAAACGCCTTGGGGCAATGGGCATCTCGGGCGGCGGGATGCACACCTTTTTCTCCACCTGCCTCGATGAGCGGATTCGCGCCTGTGTCGTCAGCGGCTATTTTTCGACATTTCGGGATAGTATCCTGGCGATGGCTCACTGTGCCTGCAATTTTGTCCCCGGCCTGGGCCAGTTTGGCGAAATGTACGATCTGGTCGGGCTGATCGCGCCCCGCCCGATGCTGATTGAATCCGGCAGTTATGATCCCATCTTTCCACGGAAAGCCGTCGAACAGAGTGTTGCCCGCGCCGCCCAGGTTTACCAGGTTTTTGGCCAGCCGCCCCTCGCAACCGACTATTTCGAAGGCCGGCACCAAATCAGTGGCAGGAAAGCCTACGCGTTTCTGAGAGAAGTGCTGATTTGAATGGTTTTGGTTTTCCAGCGAAACATTTTCAACTCCGCCTGATCACGTTGTAATAATTCCACTCATCCAGCAGTTTGATCTCAGCCTCCCAATCTTCGGGATTCTTGCCGGTTTTAATGCACCAGTGTAAGCGCACCTCGATCCCGGCAAATGCCAGCTGCAGGTTATCTGCCCAGATGGCGAAGGGGGTGTGTGCCTCGCAACCCAACTCCGGGCCAGGGAAATGGGTGCGCAATGTGAGAAACAGCCCTTTGACTTGCGCTCTTTCAGCATAAGGCAAAATGCCTTCCGCTCAGTCAGTGTGGCTGGCTGGTCTGGTCATCCTTGAGTTCCTGCAAGAGAATCTGAAGCCAGCCCGGGCAGGGTATTTTCGGTGGCGTGGTTGCGTAAAACTCGGTTCTCGGGCAGCGGGCGCTCAGTCAGCAGAGCAGCATAGCGCTGGCGGATTTGTTCAGCCATCCGCCAGCGCCTGGGTTTCGCCATGTTTTTTGGGCGCGAATCGTTTGCTAGCCAGAAAAGCCCGGCATCTGCGGATTGCGACGCTTGACTCGCCAGACAATTCCAGCGCTTGCAGAGAGTGCCGTTAGAAACAGAAGCGTACTTTTTATTTCGCTTTACTCCACCTTTCCAAACCAACCCCGGCGCTCCATCCATTTGGCTGCTTCAAGCACAGGCATGACTGTGAAAGCCAGCCCAAAGACAATCAACCAGTCTACAAACGGCAGGGCATAGGTGCTGAAAGCTTCGTGCAAAAACGGAACGTAAATGATCAGCACCAGCAAAATCAGCTCCCAGCCGACCGACAGGTTCAACCACTTGTTCGCAAACGGTTTATTTAGCACGGAAAGCCGGTCAGAACGGAAGTTGTAGGCCTTGAAAAACTGGATCAGCACCAGCGAGACAAAGGTCATCGTCATGGCTTGTTCGAGACTGCGGCCCGAGTTCTGCGCCCAGACGAACAACCCCAGGTTGATCAGCGTTGACCAGAGACCACCCACAAGCATCAGCGTCACCACCGGACGGGTGAAAATGCCTGTGCGTGGGTTGCGCGGCTTACGTTTCATCAAATCTTGTTCGGGCGGGTCCACAGCCAGGGCCAGCGCGGGCAAACCGTCGGTTGCCAGGTTGACGTACAGGATTTGCACCGCCGTCAGCGGCAGCGGCAGACCCAGCAGCGCCGAACCCGCCATCAGACCAATTTCTCCAATGTTCGACGAGAGCAGGTACATCAGGTATTTCTTGATGTTGCCGAAAACGCCGCGCCCTTCCTCGACCGCGGCCACAATCGACGCAAAATTATCATCGGTCAGGGTCATGGCCGCGGCTTCTTTGGTCACATCCGTGCCGGTAATGCCCATCGCAATCCCAATATCGGCTTTCTTCAGCGCCGGGGCATCGTTGACGCCGTCGCCGGTCATCGCGGCGATATGCCCGCGCGCCTGCCAAGCCGTCACCACCCGTAGTTTGTGCGCCGGGGAAACGCGCGCATAAACGCTGATACTTTCCACGTCACGGTGGAGCTCTGCCTCGCTCATCGCCTCCAGTTCTGCGCCGGTTACCACCCGCCCGCCGTTGGCCAGCAGCCCCAACTCACGCGCCACGGCCTGCGCCGTCAGTGGATGGTCGCCGGTAATCATCACCGGGCGAATGCCCGCCTCGGCGCAGATGGCGATCGCCGCTTTGGCTTCCAGGCGCGGCGGGTCGATCATCCCAACCAGACCCAAAAAGGTCATCCCGGTTTGCGCGTTTGCAAGCGTGGCCTCTGCCTTCGAAGCAATCCCCAGCACCCGCAGCGCCTCGCCTGCCAGGTTTTGTGCGATTTCCAGGGCCTGTTTGCGTCCCACCTCATCCAGCGGTTTGACACCATCGGCGGTCAACTGCCAGTTACAGTTCTCCAAAATCACTTCTGGCGCGCCTTTGGCGTAGGCAACCACGCCTTCAGACGTTTGGTGCAAGGTGGTCATGCGTTTGGTTTCGGATGAAAACGGGATTTCCTGCACCCGCGGATGTTCGGCATCGAGGGTTTCTTTCTGCATCCCGGCTTTGGCTGCGGCCACTACCAACGCCCCTTCAGTGGGATCCCCTTTAATGTCCCAGCCCCCGGCTGGAAGTTGCACCAGGGTCGTATCCGAGGCCAGTGCCCCAGCCAGCAGCATTTGACGGAGTCCCGGCGTCGGGTCGGAGGGGCTGCCGCCATTGAGCGAGAAAACGCCCTCGGGGGCGTATCCCGCCCCCGAAACGCTGAACAGTTGTCCCGCCGCAAAAATCTTACGAATGGTCATTTCGTCTTTCGTCAGTGTGCCGGTTTTATCCGAACAAATCACCGAGGTGCTGCCGAGCGTTTCCACGGCGGGCAGGCGGCGAATCAGCGCATTGCGTTTGACCATTTTCTGCACGCCAATCGCCAGCGAAATCGTGACCACCGCGGGCAGTGCTTCGGGCACTACGGCCACTGCCAGGGCGATGCCAAAGATGAGCATTTCGACGAAGGGCTGCCCACGGAACAGTCCCAGGGCGACGATGAGCGCGACCACCACAAACGCCGCCCGCGCCAGAACGGAACCGACCTTGTCCAGGTTTTGCTGGAGCGGGGTTCTGCCGGTTTCAACGGCCTGAAGCATCTGGGCGATTTTGCCAAACTCGGTCTGCATGGCGGTGGCGGCGACCAGCGCCCGCCCGCGCCCGTAGGTGACGGCCGTTCCGGCGTAAACCATATTTTTCCGGTCACCTGTCGGCAGTTCGGCATTTTCCAGAGCTTTGATGTGCTTCTCCACCGGCACCGATTCACCGGTCAGGGCGGCTTCCTCCACTTGCAGGTTGACCGCTTCGAGCAGGCGCGCATCCGCGGGAACGCGGTCACCGGTGCGCAGCAAAATTACATCGCCGGGAACCAGCTCTTTGGCCGGGATTTTGACTTCGGCCCCCTCGCGCAGAACGGTGGCAGTGGGTGCAGCCATCTGCTTCAGGGCTTCGATGGCGCGTTCGGCGCGGTATTCTTGCACGAATCCCAGTACCACGGCAAAGAGCACGATGACCGCGATCACGATGGACTCAATGCCATGCCCGAGAAAGAGCGAAATCGCGGTAGCGCCCAGTAGAATCAGAATCAAGACATTCTTGAACTGCTCGAGCAGGATTTCCCAGGGTGAAACGCGGTGGGCGGCTTGCAATTCATTGGGACCGTATTGTTCCAGAAGTTTCGCTGCCTCGGCACGGCTCAAGCCGCCAGGCTGGCTGCGCAATTGCGCAAAGGCTTCGTCAGTGGTTTGGGTATGCCAGGGTTGGGTTTGCATCGGCTTACTTTTTTGCTCCTTGATCAGAAAAGTGCGTCACACCAGACGGGCAGGGAAAATCCCGATGGGTGAAACAAAATAAAGGGTGAATGTCTTTCGATAAACCTGGTGCGACACACATTCTCGCAACCATTTATTTCTGATCTAAATCCTCGCGCCGGGGCATTCGGGATTTGAAAATCAAAATATCCAGCAGGTAAATCACACCCGCCAGGATGGGCAGGAAAATCAACGCCAGGATTTCTGTGCCAAAGGCGAGTAGTTCCTCAAACCAGATGGCAATGGCCGTTCCGCCGGCGCCGGTGATGGCGGCAGGCTTCCAAAACCGCCGAAAACTAAGAAAACGAGGGGCATGGGTTGAAGGGTTGGACATGGGAATCTCCTTTCAGAAAAATCCGAATCTGATTGAACGGCATTCATGCCGAATGAGAAACGCCAGTTTTGCAGAATCTCAACCTAATCATCCTCGAATTGAACTGGCGCATAAGCTGGTTTCAAAGCCAGCCTGGTGAACCCAAAATAGAAGACAAGTGCCAGCAGGCTGCCGACCAATAAGTACGGCAGGGATTGCTTCAGGTATGCGCTAATCAGTGCCCACTCATGGCCGAGCAGATACCCGGCGCCGATCAGCAGAGTGCACCAGAGGTAAGCACCGATAAAAGTGGCGATGAAAAAAGTGACGAAGGGCATACGTGCCAGCCCGGCTGGGATACTCACCAGTGTACGAACGCCCGGGATGACGCGCCCAATCAGCACCAGTCCGGTTCCCCAACGGTGAAATTGGGTTTCAGCGCGGTCAAGATGGGTAGGATCGATCCGCACCCAGCGAGCAAGTTTGTCCACCAGCGGACGTCCACCCAGGCGCGCCACCCAGTAAGCGATGGAGGCGCCAAGAACGCTGCCAATGGCTGCGTAGAATCCCCCCAGAAAAATCATCGAAGGGGGTAGATGGTGTTCAGAGATGAGCATCCAGCCTGCCAAACTCAGGATGATTTCGCTGGGGGTGATACCAGTGGCATTTTCAAAAACCAGCAGTGCCGCCACGCCAAACCAGCCCCAGGTATCGTAAATGGTTTTGGCGGCGAATAATATGATGGTTTCAAGTTCGGTAATCAAATTTTCTCTCCATTAATTAATCAGCAACGTGCATTACGGGTAAGCAATTCAAGGTTTTTCATCTGTGGTTGCGCAAAATAAGCCATCACTGGCAGAATGAGCCAGTCAGCCTGTGCGTGCCCAGCAGAGTTGCAGCCGGTCACAACAACGGAGGTTGTGGCCTGAGACTGGAACTGAGCAGGATTAAGTTAGGCGTATTTTGGAGGGGGGAAAACAAAGGCCAAGGTAGCCGATTGAAAATCCGGATTGATGGTTCTGGATTTTGAAAAAATCAAGCTTGCGTTTGCCTGGCGTAAAACCGAGGCAATCACGAAATCATCCTCAGATTCGACTTGCTCGAGCAGATTGTAATTCTCAGAATCAGGTCCCAAAATCCCCGGAATAAAAGAACTATCCACATTCAGGATCGGCAAAAGCGCCAGACTGCCCAAACATAGGCAGAGGATCAGGGTTGTCAAAGTGATTCGAGAACTGCGTCGATTAGCCATTTGGGTGTTACCAACCAACAAAAAAGACCAACGCTGATAGAAAGCGATGGTCTTGCATTTTCCTTCAGACAGCCGGGAAATTTCTTTCCGTCTTGACGACTGTCCCTCCCGAAAAAACCGGGCGGCTACTCCCCATCGGAGTAATTTAAGTTTACAGGATATTGCTGGCGGAGTCAATGATTTTTCTGTCAGATCTCTTTCTGTTTTTTGTCGGCTGATTGGAAATTAATATTGGTTTCGATCCCACGAGGCGGATCCTGTGTGAGCTTTGTATTTTCTGCTGCGCGGATTCAAGCATCTGACCTAGAAGGTTTTTATCGATAAAGTTTTCCAAGTCTCGTGCTCTAACTCGCAACCATTGCAATTCGCTGCCCAACCGAATCCCAGGCAACAAACCTGCTTCGATCCACTCATGAACCACTTCAACTTGGGCAGCTAGAAGGATTACTTCTTCTGTAACCGAATCAAACTGCATAAAAGTAGGTAGTTCCGGGAGCAGCATAGGGTGGGGTAATTCTCAACGGGTATCGGCATTTAACCTCCTTGAAATGTAAGCTTTCTGCCTGCCAGGTCACCTTTCAAAGCGTCTAACCGGTTCCCTGGCGGTGATCGCAAGTTATCCAATTTGTGAGCGGCGTTAAGCGCATCTATTTACGGTATCTATGCCAAACAGCACAAGCTTTCAATCAATAAAGCAGGATATTGCGGGAACTTTTTGTTTTTCGAGGGGAGAGACTTATAATTGACTTGTGCTTGCACCCATTTTAGCCACAAAACTGTTCATTCCTCCGCCTCGGCCCGGTCTGGTCTCCCGCCCGCGCCTGGTTGAGTGCTTGAATGCTGGCCTGGCCGCGGGTCACCGGCTGACCATCGTTTCAGCCCCGGCCGGGTTTGGCAAAACCACGCTGGTCAGCGAATGGATTACCAATTGCAAGCAACCAGTTGCCTGGTTGTCGCTGGACGAAGGGGACAATGATCCGGCGCGTTTCATCACTTATCTGGTTAAAGCGTTACAAACGCTCAAGCCAGGAATTGGTGAGGGGCAGTTGGTTGCCATCCAATCCTCTCAGCCAGTGCAAATCGAAACGATTTTGACGGCCCTGCTGAACGAGATTTCAAGCCTCCCCGAATATTTCCTGCTCATCCTGGATGATTATCACTTGCTCGATTCTCAACCGGTCGATCAATCCCTGGCATTCTTGATCGATCACCAGCCGCCGCAGATGCACCTGGTGATTGCCACGCGCGAAGACCCACCCCTGCCGCTGGCCCGCTTGCGTGCCCGGGGCCAACTAACGGAGTTGCGCGCCGCCGATCTCCGTTTTACCCCCGCCGAAGCCGCCGAATTTCTCAATCAGACGATGGGACTGAATCTTTCGGCAGGAGATGTCGCGGCATTGGACAAGCGCACTGAGGGTTGGATTGCTGGTCTGCAATTGGCAGCTATCTCCATGCAGGGGCATCAAAACGCCGCCAGTTTTATCAAATCCTTCACTGGCAGTCATCGTTTCGTGCTCGATTATCTAATTGAAGAGGTTTTACACCAGCAATCAGAAAAGATTCAAGCCTTCCTGTTGCGCACCTCCATTCTTGAGCGCATGTGCGGCCCGCTGTGTGACGCCGTTCTGCTTGACCCCTCCGCTTCCGGGCAGGAAACCCTGGAATATCTCGAACGCGCCAATCTTTTTATTGTCCCCCTGGATCATGAACGGCATTGGTATCGCTATCACCACTTGTTCGGCGACCTACTCCGCCAGCGTCTTGGCCACCCCGGGGAACTTCCCGAAGACCACCTGCGCGCCAGCACATGGTATGAAACCCACGCCGACCTGGCCCAAGCCTTCCACCATGCCCTGGCGGCCGGGGATTTCGAGCGAGCGGCGCGTCTGGCTGAAGCGGCCTGGCAGGAAATGGAGCGCAGTTTCCAAACCACAGCCTGGCTTGGTTGGGTAAAAAAACTACCCCAGGCAATGCTTTATTCCCGGCCCTGGTTGTGTGTCCAAATGGGGTGGGCGTTTTCGGATGTCGGAGAGATTGAGCCAAGTGAAACATCCTTGCAGCATGCTGAGCGTGCGCTGGCGGGCAGAAAAGATCAGGATGAATTCAAGTCCATCCCAGGCAACATTGCCCTGATCCGTGCCAGTAATGCTCAGAATGAGGGTAACCTGACCGAAACGGTGAGCTATGCCGAGCTCTCCATTCAACTTGCTCCTGAGAATGATAATTTCCTCCGCGCCCAGGCGGCCATCACCCTGGGGTTTACCCAGTGGGCCACCGGCAACGTGGAAGCCTCGCTGCAAGCCATGCAGACCTGGATGGAGGATATGCAAAAATTGGGCAATCAAATGTATGTGATTGCCAGTGCTTTCGTTGTGGCGGATATGCAAGTGATCTTGGGGCACTTGGGCGCAGCCGAAAAGGCTCTCCGACAAACCCTCCAAAAGGCTGAGGCGTTGGGTCAGGAAGCGGAAGTGGTTATCGCTCATCATCACCTGGGATTAGCCATGCTGGCTTACGAACGGGGTGAGGCTGCCGATTTTTCCAAGTCTCTGCAAACCGCTGCGGACCTGGGTCAGAATACGACCTTGATCGACTGGCCTTACCGCTGGAATTTGGCCCAGGCTCGGCTCAAAGAATCGGACGGGGAGTGGGACGCGGCGCTCGAATGTTTGGACAACGCCCAAAGAGGCTACGTCAAAAACCCGATTCCCATCCTGCAACCAATCGCAGCCCACCAGGCGCGCATCCATCTCAAACAAGGACGGTTGGACAAGGCTCAGGCCTGGGTGCAAGAACGCAGCCTCGCGATCTCAGATGAGGCGAATTACCTCGGCGAGTACGAAGCTCTGACCCTGGCGCGGGTGCGGCTCGCCGAAGGTTCCTTCACCGGGGTTCATGAATTGCTCGACCGCCTGCTGGTCTTGGCCGAAACGCAAAAACGAATGGGTAGTGTGATCGAAATTCGGTTGACGCAGGCGCTCGTTTATCAGGCGCAGGGCAATCGAACCCAAGCTCTGGCCGCGCTGGAACGCGCCCTGGCATTAACCGAGCCTGAAGGCTACCTCCGCATTTTCGTGGATGAGGGCGAAGCCATGCAAGTGTTGATTTCTGAATTTCGACACTTGCACCGCGCTGCGGAGGCAGTGCAGGGGTTGACGCTTGCCTCCAGCGCTCACCCTTGGCTTGGGTACGTAGATCGGATTTTGGGTTTTTTCCCGCAACCGCTGGAAGCAGGGCTTCAATCTAAAAACGTAAATCAAAAATCTAAAATGCTTGAGCCTCTCACCGATCGTGAACTCGAAATCCTGCGCCACATCGCCGAGGGACATTCCAACGCAGAGATCGGTCAACGGCTTTACCTGGCGCTCAGCACGGTCAAGGGGCATAACCTGCGGATCTTCAATAAACTGCAAGTCCAAAACCGAACTGAAGCCGTTGCCCGCGCCCGCGAGTTGGGCTTGATCTAATCCCCAAAACAATACTTCAATCCATACTTAAGTTGCTACCCGGCAGTACCTCCCTGCCGGTATATTAGCGTTGAACATGGACACGCCTCCTCCCCTCTACGAGATCCGAATTTCAGGCCAACTGCCTCCGCAATGGGCAGACTGGTTCGAAGGCCTGACCCTCACGCTGGAAGATGGCGAAACCCGGCTGGTCGGGCCGATCGCCGATCAGGCTCTGCTGTTTGGCCTGCTCAAGAGAATTCGCGATCTTGGACTGCCTTTGCTCTCACTCCAGCAAGTTCAATCCCAGGAAATTCATCCAAATCGTTCAACAGGAGAAAAAATGCACGCAACCGCAACCCCTACCCAAAAGATCGACACGAAAGTCCTGCTCTCCACTCTCTGGATCGTGGTCATGCTCAACAGGCTGAAAGCGGACATCCTTTCGCTCAACATCCCCGGCGCGGCCGAAGAATTGGCCAACACCTCGACCAGCGCTGGCGCTTCCATTCCCCAATTGATGCTGGTCGGCGCGGTGATGGGGAATCTCGCCATTGCCATGATCATCCTGTCCCGCGTGTTGAAATACAGAATCAATCGCTGGGTCAATATTGTTGTGGGCCTCTTCACCATCGCCTATATCTGGGACGGCATGGCGTCCTATCCCCATTACATCTTCATCGCCGGTGTCGAGACTCTCTGCCTGCTGCTCATCATCTGGTTTGCATGGAAGTGGCGCAACGTCGAAGCCTGATCTTTTTAGGATAATACGAGGAGCAAAACATGAAAACCTTACAGAAATCTGGCGGTATCGCCGCATTGTTTATGGCAATCAGCCACCTGATCGGAATCATCATCTTCATCGTCGTCTTGGACTATCTCAGCCTCACCGACCCCGCGCAAAAGCTCACCATGAACATCGAAAGACAGGCGGTCATCTTCTCGACCAACCTGCTCATGTACGTGTTCTTTGGCTTTGCGCTGATCATCCTGTCGCTGGCCTTGTACGATCGTATGAAATCTGGGGCGCCAGCGCTCATGCAGGTGGCTACCGCGATCGGGATCATTTGGGCTGGTTCGCTCATTGCCAGTGGCATGGCCGCCAATGCCGGGCTGGCTACGGTTGTTGCGCTCTACGCCAAAGACCCGACCCAGGCCGGATTGACCTTTCAGGCAATTGAGGCCATCACAAACGGACTGGGTAACGCCAATGGCGAAATTCTCGGCGGACCTTTGACGCTGTTGGTCAGTCTGGCGGCGTTGCGGACAGGCGGGCTTCCCAAGGGGCTGAACCTCCTCGGCGTGTTGGTCGGCGTGGTGGGCATCCTTACGATCATCCCAGCGCTGAACGCTTTGGTTGCTGTGTTCGGCCTGGGACAGATCATCTGGTTCGTCTGGTTGGGGATCGTGCTGTTGCGCAACAACCCAAGCCGGGCAGCGTAATCCCAACAGCCTTTTCGACTTCAAGTTTCAACAACAAACAAGAGTATTAGAGGAAAACTCATGAAAGCAATTGTATACACAGAATACGGGTCACCGGATGTTCTTCAGCTAACAGAGGTTGAGAAACCTGCGCCCAAGGACAATGAAATATTGGTAAAAGTATTTGCGACAACAGTGTCATCAGGGGTGTTGTGGGCTCGAACTGGCAAACACCCGGATTCAAAATTGTTTACTCTCGTGGTGC
>JFJP01024669.1_pt1 | contig 12161 bp, 11 predicted proteins | sample 431651 | NCBI WGS metagenome assembly JFJP01 (sample SAMN02602958, study PRJNA72255) | Microbial mat metagenome, whole genome shotgun sequencing project. | biome: fresh water; feature: sink hole; material: water; isolation source: purple microbial (photo- and chemosynthetic) mats found in... | reverse complement strand
CAGCGCATCCAGCAGCAGTCGACTCCGATTTGAAATTCGAAGCGCGCGACGGCGAGACCAGATAGCCTAAGAAAGAGGAGGCGAGGCTGGCTCGCTAGCTCGATAGCGCAGATGCCGGTCTTGCTCGGGACTAGCCTATACGGGTACCGTACCATCTGATGTAACATACCACACTCGCGGTGCGGCGAGCGAATCTAACATTATAACCGGCCGGTCGAAATCAGACGAGCGGAGCAGTCGAATTAAGGAGTAGTAAAGAGTAGTATAGACGCATGCTAGTAGAGGAAGCTGCGCGGGTTGTGGCCTGCTCGGGGCAGGTCGATGTCCCAGTCGTCGTCGGAGCCGAAGTCTGGTCGAAGCTGTTTGAGGGGCGAGTCGGAGAAGTGGGGTCGAGGCTTGGACGGGGGCCGGGGAGCGGGTCTGGAGAGGGCGAAGACGGGGGGGCGGACGGGGGAGGCTTTGTGGTCGAGTTCGAGGATCTCGTCGAGTTCGTCCAGCTGCAGGTCTCTGCGAGCTTTGTGGAAGGCTTCTTGGTATGAGAGGTCTGCTCGGAGAGAGGCTTGTTTGGAGCGGCTCGGAGGAGCTTGTGCGGGGTCGAAGAGGCTGTCCAGGTCTTCGTCGAAGGGGCGCAGTCGAGGCCGGTCCACGGGGTTGAGCGTGGCTCGCTGGGAGGCCTGTCCGCGGCCGAGACCGAGGCCGCGGTGCGAGTGGCCGGGGAGCTGGCCGGTGGGTTCTTCGAGGTCGGGGTCTGCGAGGCCTTGTTGCCTAGAGGAGGAGAAGTGCGGATGTCTGTGGGGTCTTTCGAAGACGTCGCTGCGGTTGTGTTTGGAGTCGAAGTCGTTGGGGTCGAGCAGGTCGCCGCCGAAGTGAGCGGATCGACCGTGATCTGCGAAGAGCGGGTGTTTGAGAGCGTCTGCGGCGGAGATGCGTTTAGCCGGGTCGTAGACGAGCATCTTCTCGATGAGGTCCACACTCAGTGAGCTGGCCGTTGGAAGCACGGCCTTCAGCGGCACTCGCTCGCAGTCGCGGAACTTGATGCCCAGCTTGGCGGCTTGTTTGTGGGCGAAGACCCACTCCTTGGGAGGCGTCCCCAGCACGTTGATCATCTTGCCGAGCTGGTCGAGTTCGTTCTCCCCGGCGAAGAGGGGAGCCAGCAGGTAGACTTCTGCGAGGATGCAGCCGAGACCGAAGACGTCTACCTTCCCGCTGTAGGTTTCGGCCTTGAGCAGCAGCTCGGGTGCGCGGTACCAGCGCGTGCTCACGTAGTCGGTGAAGGGCGGGACCGAGCGGCTGAGCTTCGCGAGGCCGAAGTCTGCGATCTTGAGGACGAGCTTGTCCGACACCAGCAGGTTCTCGGGCTTCATGTCTCGGTGGAAGTAGCCGCTCTTGTGGATGTAGGCCAGTCCGCTGAGACTCTGGAAGGCGAAGCTCTTGATCACCTGCTCGGGGACCTTCTCTCCCTGGTAAGCTGCACGTACCTTCGCTCGGTACTCCAGGTAGAACTTGTAGAGGTTCGTCTGCACGAACTCGAAGACCAGGAAGAGCTCGTCGCGGATCTTCAGCACCTGCAGCAGACGAACCACGTTCTCGTGGCGCAGCTTCTCGAGACACTTGACTTCCTTGAGCTCTGCACACTCGGCCCGCGAGCGCACCTTCTTCTTCATGCGTTTGATCGCGACTTCCCGGCCGGTCTCTCGGCTGCGAGCCAGCGTCACCGCGCCGAAAGCGCCTTCGTCGATGTCGCGGATGACCTCGAAGTAGTGGCCGATATCCATTAAGCAATATTCGCGCACGCCTTTGATTAACTCTCCGTCGAAGTATAACTCTAATCTTATGCGAGCCAGTCTCCTCCTCGACTCCAGACTCGCCCGAGACCCGCGCGATGACAAGCGCTCCTCAGACACACGCCAAGCCAGGCAGGCCCGAGACGCAGCGGCCGAAGACCGCAGACCGAGAGACGCCAAGGAAGTCGTGGCCATCTTCAAGTCTACCTACTCCGAAGAAGTCTACGACCGCAAGGCCAGAGAAGTCAGCAAGTTCCTCGACAGCAGGCCGCAGGGCTTCGCCTACAACGAGCTGCGCGAGCTCACGCAGATCACCGTAGCCTCTGCTGAGCCAGTCCTTCATCCTCTACGACCTCTCCAAAGGCTTCCTGCGCGAGATGAAGGAGCCCTTCGTGCTCATCCTCAAGAAGGCGCGACTCGGCTTCAAGAAAGAACACATCTTCGACGACCGCATCATGTTCGACCACATCAGCCAGTTCCTCAACACCTTCAGGTAGCCCCGGCCTGAACCGCCAGTCCGATCCTCTACGACTTCAACTACCTCATCGACATGGACAACTCCTTCGAAGAACCCAAAGTGCCCACCAAAGACCTCGTGGACATTAAGTTCGCCGTCATCGAGTTCCTCTACGAGTTCCTCAAAGAAGACATCGACCGCATCCGCGACACCAAAAGTAATCCGCCTCTCACCAGAGTACCAGGCCAAACTCGACCTCGAAGAAAAGAAAGGCGCCACGCAGAAGAGCTTCGGAAAGAAGCCGCAGCTCGCGCGGGCGACGGATGCTGAAGACAAGAAGTACGAGGACTTCAAGAAGTACTCCACCAACGAAAACCTCAAGACAGAAGGCACCAAGAACTTCCGCGCGCTCTACAACTCCGACCTGCCCGAAGCTCTGGTCTACTTCTTGCAGCACAACGCCACGAACTACGAACTCAACGTGCTCGTCCTCGAAGTGCTCAACCTCTGCGTCATGTACAAAGAACTCGTCAAGAAGTTCTGCTCCGTCGGCCTCCTCAAAGACATCGTAGTCTCCGCTCACCAGATCTACCACGTCTTCGACAAGAAGGAAGAGTTCCGCTCCTACCCCATCCGCCTCTGCTTCGAGATCATGTGGAACTCCATCGAGACCCTCGGCCGCGAAGCAGTCGAAAACCTCGCGACTGAAGACATCGTCTTCGCTCTCCGCGAGCTCTTCCTCGACATCATGAAGAAAGGCTACAAACTCGAAGACAAGTGTCTGCGCAACGAGATGCTCATCCTCATCAACTACATCTTCACCTTCCCAGACATGATCCCTTTCATGATCGAAGACCGCTACAAAAAAGACGGCATGAACCTCGTAGACATCCAGCGCCTCAAAGGCCCCAAACTCGACGACGCAGACCTCTACCACCTCAACTTCCTCGGTACTCCTCGCTGACCAGAAATCCTCATCTACTTCGCCACCATCGACGAGAACATCTTCTCCACCCCCACCAGCGGCAAGGAAGCCAAGCCCGTCTTCGGCCTCACCACCGAAGACCTGGAGTTCAAGAAACTCATCCTCTCAGGCATCCTCCTCGGAGTCGAGTCCAACGACAGCCGCATCCTCGAGCTCGTCGGCAACGTATGCTCACCTCACGCAGAGCAACTTCATCCAGTCCATGCTCGACTACATCCACCCGCTCTCCAACAACCACGCAGTCATCCGCTGGTCCGCCCCCCAGCTCCGCGAAATCCAGCTGCACTGCCTCAACATCCTCTCGAACCTCATCGTCTTCATGAAAGACTACTTCTACCAAAAAGACGGCCTCTTCTGTCTCACCAAGTTCCTCACCAACTCGAACGACCACGACAAGAAAGAAAAGTGTCTCCGAGCTTTCGTCAACGCCTCGGTCCTCGACGAGGAGTACAAGCTCAAGATCTCCGACGTCGGAGTGATCGACGTGCTCCTCGACCTCATCGGCAGCGACTCCGAGAACATCGAGATCAAAGAGCTCTGCTACTCCATCATCAGCAACCTCTGTCAAGGCTGCAACAAAAACAAGAAGCAGTTCCGCAGCAAAGGAGGCGTCGACCTCATCATCCAGAGCCTCAAAAACCCAGACATCATCACCTCCGAACGCAACGCCATCTACACCCTCGCAGTCCTTGACTGTCTCTGGAACGCCGTCCTCGGCAACAAGAAAAGCGAGAGTCTCTTCCTCGACAACGAAGGCTTCTACGTGCTCATGGAGTTCATCGAAGCCTGCGACGAGATCCACCGCAAGCTCTCTCTCACCTGTCTCAGCCAGCTCGTCGAAAACCCCAAAACCGCGCCATACTTCGACGACTGGAACTCGATCCGCTCCATGCGCAACTCGACTCAGCTGCTCGTCAAGATCTACGAAGAAGAAGAGAACAAGTACAAAGTAGAGTACAAAGACGGCGTCCTCCAGAACATCGAGCGGCCCCTCAACCCCACCTTCGCACAGATCGAGAAGTCTCGCAAGATCCAACGCATCACTATCCAAGACGACGAAGAAGGCGGCGAAGGCAACGAGTACTTCAACGGCCAGAACAACCCTCTCGCCAACTCTGCCTCACAGCTCAAGCAAGACCAGAAGAAAGGCTTCAGCAAACTCAAAGACGCTCTGCAGGCCAACGAGGCAGACTCCGAAGTCGGCGCTGAGGCCTACCTCATCCGCGTGCTCCGCCAGAAGACCCGCCAGTTCGACCTGCGAGGCATCATCTTCGCGATCCTCTACCGCACAGGCTTCGACCGCAACGAGCTGACCTCTTCGGAGAAACAGCGCATCGAGATGATCCAGGTCTACCCGCAGATGCGCATCGGCGAGATCTGGTCCGACATCAAAGAAGAGCTCGCTCTCTCGGTAGCCTCTGCTGACCAGAACGTGAAGCCGACCAGCGAAGACCTGCACTGGATGCTCACCTCGATCGAAGAGTTCCAAGAGCTGGTGCTCAAGTGCGTGAACACCCAGCGACTCATCGCTCGCGAGAACCGCAAGCAGCAGGAAGACGACCTCAACAAGTTCTTCGACATCATCCGCAGCAACAAAGCCAAGTAGCAACTCTCGAACCTGCGACAGAATAATTCACCTCGACTTACCTAACTATCTCGACTGTGCGGAAGCAATAAGAACGAAGGAGTGTCGCAGTGCGGTTTGCAGCCTCGACCAGCACTCGCTCGACCTTGCCTCGTCTCGCCGTGGCATTCCTCTAGGCATACCAAGACAGAACCCGACCCACCACATCAGATAAAACCTTGGACAGCTGGGCTCGGTGGTCGGACAGCCTGCTCTCAGGAGCTTCGAAGGCAGACTTCGAAGAGGGGCAACTACCCGGCAGGGCTGCAGTGCATGGCCGAGAATCCGCTCACTGGAGCAGCTGTCCGATTTATGCGTCTGGCACGCCACAGGAGTCTTCCACGGCACCTCAGCTCATCGCTCTCTTGCAAGCAGTCACCATCACAAACAGCAGGACTGCAGTCGCTCCCATCAAGCCGCGCACGAGCTGCAAGCCTCACCAACTCGAACCAAGCCTTAGTGCCTGGAGTTGAGCCCCACACTCCCCAACTCAGACCTAGCCAACAACCTAGACCCCGACTACCCAGAGCCTCACCTAAGCACTGTCCCCACCCGAACCCCAAACTAAGACTCACCCGAACCAGCTTGCCCGACTGCACCACACCTGCACCACTCACACCTGCACCTCGAAGTCACACCACACCACAGTCACATCCCAAGAAGGTGGAGTGTTGTTGGAGCTGATGGTGGTGGTGGTTTGTTGTGGTTGCTGTGGTTCGTTTGTTCCCGTTGTTGTTGTTCTGGTGAGAGAAGGAGTTTGTGATGGGATATCATGTCGGGTTGAGAGAAGTTTTCGTTTTTGAGTTTTCTTGGTCTTGTGTTGGGTGTCGGAGTCGAGTGATGAGAGTCGCTGTCGGGTTTTGGTTTCTTTTTGATAGGGTTATCGGTTTGTTCGGACTGGTGCTGCTTTGGGCCATGACTCAAGGCCAGCAGGCCTGCTGCGAGTCGCTCTTTCTATACTCTTCCTCATCCTTGTCCAAATCCTGGCATTGCAAACCTGGCCCAAACCAGCTTCAGCCCCTCTGCACCAGCCACTTTGAATTCCAGCGACTTCATCCCTTCTCTCGAGCCCTCCAAAGACCCAAACCATTTAAGCCAGGCACTCGATAATTAATCCCAGCCCAGTTATACAATCCGATGCGAGTATCGAGCAAGCAGCCAGCAGCTTCACCAGCCTACCAGTTCGACGCGAACCCTCGAGGCCAGAAGAAGAAGTACCGTCCGGAGCAGTCTCGAGAGTAGCCTCCCGTGAGCAGCCACGAGACTCGGCCGCAGGAGCAGCAGGCCGAAGCGAAGTACGAAACCATAGACCGCATGAACACCCAGACGGCGCACCTGCCGGCCTACTTCTACGTGGACCGGCCGGTACCCGCCCCTGACCCAGGCGCCTCCCGTGGAGTACGTCCCTCCCCCCGGCCTCGACCAGTCCACGCAGATCCCGCGCTACGACTGGGACCTCCACGACTTCAACCTCGAGGCAGAACCCGTCCTCCAGGTGCTCGTCGGCCGCAGCCTCGAGCAGGCGCGCATCGAGCTCATCGAAGAAGAAGAGCAGCGCGCCTTCCAGCGCAAACGCAAGGCCTTCGAAGTCCGGCGCAACGCAGAGCTGCTCAAAACCCAGCGCATGGACGAAGAGCACAGGCGCACCCAAGAAGAAGCTGCGAGACGAGAACTCCAGCGCTCGCTCTTCCACCTCAACAAGCGGCAGGCGCACCAGAAACTCTACAGTCGCGTCCTCGCCAAAAGCCTCCTCGAAGGCGTTGAGCAGGTCGCCCTCCAGACCCTCCAAGACCTCCGTAGGCCTGTCTGACCAGGCCACTTCCAAGACCCCGTCGAAGAAGCAGTCCAGACTTCTTTCTACGACTGGCTCGTCGCGCAGGCCGCCGAAGACTGCCACAGGCACCTGGCCGTCCAGCGCGCGCTCGAACGCGTCGGCCAGACCGTCCCACAAGACTGGCTCGAGCTGCACGAGCACGCCCTCGACAAAGAAGCCAGGCGACTGCAGAAAATCGAAGACGACCGACTCGAAAGCCAGAGACGCTTCGACGAAGAGAGACGCATCCGCAGAGAACACAGACAGCAGCTCCGCATCCAGCGCAGCAAGCGCAAACTCAAAGAAGAGATCGAAGCCAAAGTCTTCTCCCGCAGAACCAACGAGCTGGACATCCTCGCGCTCAAACCCGTGGCCTTCGACGACCTCGACCCCGAGCCCAAGAAGTTCAGGACCTACGGAGGCTTCCTCTTCGAGCTCTGGACCGTGCTGTCCGCCTGCAAGAAAGCCCTGGCCGAGCGCACGGACTCGCCGCCAGACAAGTTCCTCCTGGACGACGACCTCAAGAAGTTCCTGCTGGTCTTCCTCGCAGACCCAAACCTCAAAGACAAAGCAGTCCGCCTGAACCTCAACGCCAAACACAGAGACGCCTTCGAAGCGCACCTCGAACTCATGGAACACGACCTCTTCGCCTTCAACGAGCAGAAAGAAGAAATCTTCGCCTCGCTCGCAGACCTGCCCGACCTGCTCGTCGGAGACGCCTTCGACCCTGCGCTCTCCGAAGGCGTCCTTGACCCAGACATCCTCAAAGCGCTGCTCCGCTCGCTCTTCAGAATCCACTTCAAGTCCAACGACTTCAAAGTCCTCGAAGAGCCTGTCCCAGCCCCGGCAGAACCCAAAGACCCCGCCGCGGCAGACCCAGACCCCTCCAAAAATGACTCCCAGCCAGACCCAGACCTCGCCGGCCGCGACCCTCCCCTCGCCTCGCACCCAGACCCCGCAGAACCCCATGCCACGCACGACTCGCACACGGCAGCCCCCCGAAAAGCCCCAGAAATCTCCGACGAAGACCGCAGAATCGAACAGCTCAAAAAAAAACTGGACCTGCAGTTCACCGAGCCCGTGCAAGACCTGCGCATCTGCGCAGTCCTCCGCATCCGAGAAACCCTCAACCGCGACGAGCTGCGCCCAGAAGTCAAGGCCCAGCGCGAGGAAGAAGCCGAGCGCAAGCGACTCGAAGTAGAGGCCGTGGAAGACCCCAAGAAAACCCTCGCCTACCACAAAAAGCAGTACCTCCTCGACGAGTACCTCAGGCACCTCAAGCAAGAAGAAGAGTCGCGCAAGCTCCTCGAAGAAGAACTCGAAGCGCAGAGACGAGAACAGTTCATAGAAGTCTACGACGGACAGGCCTACGAAAGAGACCTCGCGCTGCACGACATCGAAGACACTGACAGGCCGGCCACCAACGTCAACGAGGCGCTCGGCCTCGGGCCCGGAAGAGAAGTCCTCTACATCCACAGAGTCAACCAGAGGCTGCTCAGGAGAGCCTTCCACGACAAACTCAAGGAGTGTCTCAAAGAGATGACACTGATCAAAGACGCGAAGATGCGCAGCGAGGTGAAGACACTGGACGACCTGCTGGAGCAGCGCTGCCTGCAGAAGGTGGTGCGGAGCTTCGACGAGACTCCGATCTTCGACGTCGAAATATAATGATTACTCGTTGAGACTGGTGTTCAGTCTGCTCATGCGCTGGATGTCTTCGTACCGCTTGATGAAGTTGAGGATGTTCACGTTGATGTGGTCGTTCGAAGAGTTGACCACCTTCAGGTCGTTGAAGTTCAGGCCCTTCACCTGCTTCGCGAACTCGATCTGCTGAGTCTGCGCCTACCTGCTTCTCGAAGTTCGCGAGCTGGTCTTCGTAGTTCTTGATCTCGGACTCGTACGTCGGGATGATCGCCTTCAGCTTCTCCTCTTCTTGCTTCAAAGGCTCGACCTTCGCGCTCAGCAGCTTGAACTTGTCTTCGAAGAAGTCGAACTGCACCTTCATCTCGTGCGACTTCTTGATCCCTCCAGCCAGGTCTTTGTCCAGCTTCTCCTTCACCTGCTCCTGCTCGATGATCTCCTGCTGCGTCGTCACTTTCTTATGGCAGATCTTGTCGATCTCCTGCTCCTCGAACGCCATGCGCTCCTTCACGTTGTTTATCCGGTCGTTCACTCTGGTGACCTCGGTGTCTTTCTGCCGCAAGTCTGCCTCCTGCTTCTCCTTCACTTTCTGCTCGATTATCAGCTCGTTCATGCGGTGCGCCTCGTCGATCTTCAGTCGCAGCATCTCGATGTTGTTCTGCAGCTGTCGCTTCAGCTGGCTCTCGTTCGCGCGCTCCTTGCGACGAGCCTCCAGCACGAACTCGGCCTCCTTGATCTTCGCCTGCGCCATCGAGATCTCTTTCTCGAGGTTCAGGATCTTCCTGCGAAGCTCGTTGTTCTCGGTCTCCGTCGCAGAGATCTGCGGGTTCAGCGAAGACGCGCCGTCCAGCTTGTCGATCTCTTCGCTCAGCTCTTTGATCTTCGCGTCCTTCGCTTCTATGTCGCGCTCCATCTTGTAGCGCACAGATGCAGCAGTCTCGTTTTTGTGCGAAGACAGCACTCGCTCCTTCTCCAGCTCGCGGTTTATTATCTGCAGTCACCTAAACCCTACCAGATTCGAGTCAGAGAACTTCTTGAACTTGTCCTGCGTTTCTCTCAGCTTCTTCTCCAGGTCTCCTTTGGTGTACTTTTCACTCGAGATGTCTTTCTTGAGGCTGAGTGAGTCGAATCTACTCATCGATGATCTTTTGGATGTCGTACTCGACTTTGATTTTCTCTTTGTCCAGACCGTCTCGGTTGCGTGAGTAGTGCGCGATTTCTGCTTCGAGGTCAAGGGATTCTTTTTCAGTTTGCATGATATGGTTTCGAAGGATGTCGATGGCTCGCTGCTCTTCGCTCTTTTTGTTCTGGTATTGGGTTTTGAGCGCGAGGATGTTGTCGTTCAGAGGCACGCCGTCCGAGAAAAACTTGTCGATTTGGCTGACGGCTGCCTGCTGTTCGATTTCTTTGTCCTTGAGGATCTTCATTTGGTATTCGAGGATCTTGATTTCTTCCTGCAGCGCCTTGATGTACTCGTCTTCGACCTGCTTGGAGGACTGGTTCTTGAGCTGGTCGAGGTTTTGGCTGAAGGACTGGCCGATGTTGCCTGAGCGGGTGTTTAAGCCTGACTGTTTCATTCGCGTGTAGGGGTCGGTCCTGGAGACGCCTCCGTCGAAGCCTTCGACTTTCTTCTTCATCTGCGAGGCAGCCAGACTGGTCGCTGGGTTGCCAGAGCCGTAGGTCGACTTTTGCAGCGGCTTCGATGAGCTGGGTCTCTGATTCATTAGTAATTCCCCGGCCGGAGTAGGTGGTTAATGTAGAATTAATATTCGGTTCTCATGTTTTCGAGCTCGCGACGCATCGACTCGATTCTCTTTTCGTAGGTTTTGAGCAGGCCTTCTCCTTCGACCGGATGAGACTGAGACTCGTTGAGTCTTCCAGAGCTCAGAAGGCAGCTGCTGGCCAGTCCTGACAGTCGGCTGAGTCTCTCGCTTGACTGATGGGCCATGCGGTGAGACGCTGTGGCACGACTGGTGCTGTCTCTCTTTTCGAGCGACTGTCTGAAAGTGGAGAGAGACCTTTGGTTCTGGTTTGAGTTCCGCAGGTACTCGAGCAGCCGTTTGTTTTTGAGGGCTGCATCTCGTTCTGTCTGCTCCAATCTTTCGTCCTGGATTCGGACTCGATGCCTGGTGCCTGCAACCTTAGATTTTTTTGTGCCTGTGCTTCCATCGAGAGTGATTTGGAATGGCAGGACGCTGTCTTTGGGCTGGGATCGACGCACGAGAGGCGGAAGTACCTTGGGGTATTGGATCGTCAGAGGCGAATCTGCGTCAGTAAGGTCTCCAGCTGAGTCTTGTCGAAGCCTGAAGTTGATTTGTCTGTTGTCGACTGAGATCTTGCTGACCTCGTGGTCTCGTGAGTTCGACTGCAGGTCCAGAGGACTGCTGACCTCATGAGGGTGCCGCTGCTTGTCTGCAGCTGCTCCAAAGCCTCTGCTGCTGCGGACTGGGCTGACGTTTTCTGAGCTGTGGAAAGACTGCCGGTTTTCTGTCTGTTTGGAAGATGCGTCGTTCGCCTGCCTGGTGTCACTTGAGTGGTCGGTCGCATTTTTGGAAAACCTCGAGTGCGAGTAGACTGGTTTCCTCTGGCTGGATCACTCGAAGCTACTGGCTGTTGTCTTGCAGGAAGTTGTTCAGCAGACTCTCGCCTACTTCTTTGGTTTGGTTCGTGAATTTGAACCTGAGCCTCGAGAGCTCTTTTTTTAACTGGATGTTTTCTTCGAGGATGGTCGAGAGCAGCATGTTGCCCGAATTCGAAGCCTGATCTTGTTCGGTTAGCTTCGATGGATTGAGTGGGGACTGCTTCTCGGTCATAATTTTGACTTTTTTTGCAAGTTTGGAAAATCGGATGGTGTTCATCGTCTCTTCGAGCGAGTCGGAGTCGGGTTTGAGTCCGACGATGAGCACAGCGTGTGATGACGCCAGGAAAGAAGACTTGAGCAGTCGGGTGAGCGCAGACTCACGAAACGGCGGGAGGAAAGACCCGCCAAGACTCAGCGCTCGAATGACTTTACCTAGTGCAGTTAGAGACAGATTGATGAACTTCATCTCAGCGAACCTCTCATCTTTGACGAAGCCTCTCTGCAGCATGCGTTCGGAGCCGGCGAGGTCGCAGAGGTTGAGTTCGGACCCTGTTCTCTTTCCAGCAGCCACCTGCACGCACTCGAGCGTGAGGAGCGTGTGCGCTCTGGAGCTGTGCACGTTGTGTTCGGTTTCTCGGACGCGACTGCTACGACTGCCTCGGGCGAGCAGGAAGAAGGCTTCTTCTTTGGAGTCGACGCGGAAGCGCGCGAGGCCCTGGACGCAGGCGTGTCTCTCGGCGTCTTCCTTGACCGTGAGCGGCCGGGCCTCTGCCTGGTCAGCGGCGGGTACCTGCAGCATGTCGAAGACCTGCTCGTTGTAGACCTGGCACATCGAGAAGTGCACGGCGGTCTCGGCCGGCTTCCGCTCGAAGACCGCTGCGAGGAAGCGCTGGGCCAGGCCGCTCGACTGGTCGAGCTGCAGGGGCGGCTGGAGCCTGCGGACGGGCCGGCCGAACATCGTGTAGGTCTTGCCGCTGCCTGTCTGGCCGTAGGCGAGCACGCCGCAGCTCGCGCCGGAGAGCAGGCGGTCGGCCAGGCCCGCGACCTCGGCGAAGACCTCGGCCTGGCTCGCAGCCTCGCCGAAGACGCGGTCGAACTGCACGGCGACGGCTCGAGACTTGAGGCCGAAGTGCAGAGAGGACTGTTCAGCGAGGCCTACTTCCCCGCAGCGCACGGCCGAGACCTGCTTCGGGAGGCTCGGCCGCAGACGGGCCATCACGCGGATGTGCTGCTCCGGTGGCGAGGCGTCGGTCTCCATCCGCTGGTCGAGTGTGCA
>JFJP01044770.1_pt1 | contig 12162 bp, 11 predicted proteins | sample 431651 | NCBI WGS metagenome assembly JFJP01 (sample SAMN02602958, study PRJNA72255) | Microbial mat metagenome, whole genome shotgun sequencing project. | biome: fresh water; feature: sink hole; material: water; isolation source: purple microbial (photo- and chemosynthetic) mats found in... | reverse complement strand
TCATGGGATATGGATTTTTGTTGTTTCAAGGATGGCGCGCGGTGGTCAGAGCCTTCGCGAAGATAGATGAAAACGCGGTTCCAAGGCCCTCGCCCAGCAGCCAACCGCCAGCTTGGCGAGCCGTGGGAAGCGACGAACCCGCCACGAGCGCCCGCCCACCCACTAGGCGGGACAAGCCAAGCAAAGGCCAATCCACGAAATGCCCCGAAAGCCCCGGAGGGGCGGCATGATTGTAGAAAAAAGAAGTGGCGGCATGTCAAATCGATGGGCGAGGCCCATTGAAACCAATCCCACCGCTCCCTCAGCCGATCACTTGCCGGAGGTTGCGGCGGTAGAAGAACATCGCGGCCAACATGCAGGCCGCGCCGATGGCCAGCAGCACCCCGAACTCGTTCCACACGGGCAGGCCGGGCAGCTCGCGCCAGAAGATGTCGTAGAAGCCCTCGAGGGTCCAGTAGTTGACCGAGACCACCGCCAGGCTCTTGACCCACGCGGGCAGCATGAACAGCGGGATCATGCTGCCGCCAATGGCCGAGATGAGCAGGATGACGATGGTCGATAGCCCCTGGAGCTGCTGCCGCGTCGAGACCAGGGCCGCCAGCAGCATCGCGATCGAGGCGCAGGCCACGGCCGTGCCCAGCATCATCAGCAGCGTGGCCAACGGGTTGGACCCTAGCTCCAGCCCGAAGGCAAGCGCCGCGAAGCCGAAGACCACCACCAACTGCGCCATTGAGACCAGCACCGAGGCCATCCACTTGGCCCACAGCACCTCGCCCGGGCGGATGTGCGAGTAGAGCAGCCGCTTGAGCGTGCCGTTCTCCCGCTCTTCGAGCAGCCCTCCGCCGAAGCTCGACACGCTGAAGAGCAGCAGCATCACGGCCACGCCCGCGACGGCCTGGATCAGCAGCGGGCTGCGGTGCCGGCCCAGCATCTGGCTCTGTTCCAGCCGGAAACCCGAGGTCGCCGAAAGCGTGGCTTCATCCTGGTCGAAGAACTGGCGGATGCCTTCTTTCAGGAACGAGCGGAACTCCTCGTCGGCCTCGGCCATGTCGCGGTCCACAGAGAGGGCCAGCTCGCCCGCGATGGAGTGCCGCCCGACCTTGGCGAACATCACCTCGCTGATGGGCTGGAGCAGCAGCTTGGCCTCGACCTCGCGCGCGCCATCGAACAGGAAGGCCACGCGGGGCGCCTGGCCGGCGGCCACCGAGTCGGCGAAGCCCTGGCCCAGCCAGAGCGCCGCGACGCGCTGACCCTGCCGGATCTTCCAGCGGGCCGAGTCCAGCGCCGCAGGCTCGAGCAGCACCATCGGCTGCTCGGCCAGGCTGGCGCGCACCTGCTCCGAAAGCGCGCTCGAGTCGTGGTCTATCCAAAGCAGCTCCGTGGGCTTGGCCACCGAGTTGCCACTTTCGAGGCCGCCGTAGGCCACCACGAAGATGGTCGAGAGCAGGATGGGCAGGAGGAAGGTCATGAGCAGGCCCTTGCGGTCGCTGGCGAAAAGCATCAGGTCTTTGACGAGGATCTTGAACATGGCGGGCGGTTGGTGTGGCCGCGAAATAAGCGAAAAAGGGGCGAAGCGCGGCATGGGGGCCGTGGGCCTTCGCCGGGCGCCTTTCAGAGGAAGAGGTGGAGCTGGAGTCGGATCTGGGCCAGGGCGTCGTCTTGGGTGGCGATGGCGGGCTCGCGGGTGTCGCCTTGGATGCGGTGGTACTCGAGGGTCAGCTTGGCGTTGTGCCCCTGGATGAAGTAGTTGATTCCCAGGTCCAAGGCCGTGATGGGCTTTTCCATTCCTTCAAAGTCGCCGCGCTGATAGACCAGGTAGGGCATGACCCGCCAGGGCGCCCAGAGCCAGCCGAGCTGGAGGTGCAGCGCGTCGCCCGTCCCGGCCCATCGGCCGACGTAGCCCTCGGCGAAGTCGAAGCGCATGGCGGCGGCATAGACGTTCAGGGCGGCCTTTCCTTGGAGCAGGGGCAGGTCGAGGTAGGCGTCGGCGGCCAGGTGCAGCACGTCGTCGTGGCGCTGGGTGGTGGGGTCGTACATGGCGTCGGGGTGGCTGAAAAAGCCGACGCCCACTGTCAGAACCTTCTTCTGGCCGAGGTAGGTGCCCACGGCGAAGGGCAGCTTGGTGTCCTCGCGGTCCCAGAAGCTGAAGCGGAAGTAGCCCTCGGTGAGGTAGCTGGCCATGTTGTTGCCCAGGGTGTCGATGATGTTCATGCCGTTGTAGCGCCAGTTGGTGGGCACGGTGGCGTAGTCGGCGCCGCCGTCGATGGGCGAGCGCATGGGCGAGTTGATGGCCACGCGGTAGTCGAAGGCCCCGACGCGTCCCTTGGCATAGACGCCCATGTGGCGCACGAACTGGTCGGTGATGCCGAGCGAGGGCCACGACACGAAGGGCCTCGACTGGTCAAGGCTCATGAAGTTGAGGGTGCTGGCGCTGGACATTCGGGTGAATCCGCGCCAGTAGTGGAGGCCGCCGCCCAGGTAGAGCTGGTCGAGCACGCGCAGCTCGGTCCAGGCGTCGTGGAGGAAGAGCTGCGGAGGGTCGGAGCTGTTGCCCAGCGGGCTGAGCTGCGCCGCAGAAAGGTTGTTGAGCCCCCAGTGGGCCAGCACCAGGAATCGGTCGGTCAGTTGCGCGTAGACCAGGAAGCGCGAGCGGCGCAGGCTGGGCGTGGCGCGGAGGTCGAGGTCGGGGTTCTCGAGGTTCTGGCTGGTCAGCCAGAACTGGTTCCAGATGAGGAATCGGACGTAGTTCTGGCCTTGCTCGTCGAGCTTGAGGGTCAGGGGCTTGTACTCCAGGCCTTTCATGGTGGCTACCTGGGCATGGCTTAGGCCCGCGGGGGCCAGCACCAGCAGCAGAGCGGCCAGGCCGATCGCGCACCAGGCTTCGAATTGTTTGAGCATTGTCTTGGTTTTCATGTCGATGGAATTGATGTTTTGAGAAAAGGCTTGAAGATGGGGCTTCGCCGTTTCCGGCCCTTCGAAGCCGCAAGCGCCCGGCCGCCAGGGAGCGGAAGGGCGCTTCGCGGAGCATTTCGGGCGGGGGTGGGGGGGAGGTGGCCGACGGACGCGGGGCTTTTCGTGCCCGAAGGCATTGGCTCAGAGGCTTTTGCGGGCGAAGCGCTTGGCGGCCTGGCGGAGGTAGCGCTGGGCCAGCACGCGGTGCAGGGCCTCGAGCTGGCGGAAGGCCTCGACGATCGCGCGCTGGCTGCCGCGCGAGCAGGTGAGCTGGAACTGGAGCAGGGCTAGGCTTTGTGTGGAATCCATGGGTTTCGCAAGGGTTGGTGCGCTGAAGTTCGCTTGGCTTTTGTCGGGCTTATCGCAGGTCCATGAGGTCGCGCAGGGCCACGGAGGCCACGACGCATCCGACCACGGCGGGCATGTAGGAGATGGTGCCGACCGAAGATTTCTTGTGGTTCTGGCCGTCGGTGACGATCAGGTCGCCCTTGGTCGGCTCGGGCGTGAAGACGGCCTTGCAGGTGTGCTTGCCCCGGAGGTGCTTGAGGGCCTTGCGGACCTTGGTGGCCAGGCGGCAGTCGCGGGTCTTCCAGAAGTCGGCCACCTGCACGGCCTCGGGATCCCAGCTCGCCCCGGCGCCCATGGCGCTGACGGTGGGCAGTCCGCGCAGGAAAGCGGCCTCGAGCAGCCGCGCCTTCGGCTGGAGGGTGTCGATGCAGTCGAGCACGTAGTCGAAGCCGGGTGCCAGCAGCTCCTCGGCCTGCCCCGGCCCGACGAAGACGCTGCGGGCGTCCACTTGGGCCTCGGGGTTGATGTCGAGCACGCGGCGGGCCATCAGCTCGGCCTTGGGCTGCCCGTCGGTGCTGACCAGGGCCAGCAGTTGGCGGTTGCGGTTGGTGGCTTCCACCACGTCGCCATCCACGAGCGTAAGCCGCCCGACTCCCGCCCGGGCCAGCATCTCCACGGCATATCCGCCGACGCCTCCCAGGCCGACCACCAGCACGCTGGCCGCGGCGAGCTTCTCCAGTTTCTCATCGCCCAGCAGCAGTCGGCTTCGGGCTTTCCAGTCGGTGCTTTCCATGTCTCGCGTTGGCGTTAGGGGCCTCTCGGCCTCGGTTTTTGAAGTTTGAAAATAGCCAATGCGGCTCTCCTGGCCAAATTTATTGGGCCAAGCCCGTCTTTTTTTCCAAAATGTCCTATTTTTAGGACGAACGAAGCCCTCCCTGGTGCTGGACCTGGGCCAAAAACTCTTCCAAAACCATCCCTTGCATGAAGCAATTCCGCGTTTTGTTAGCCCTTCTTCTCCTGGGCCTGAGTTTTCGGGCCAGCCAAGCCCAATCGGTCCGGAACGTGAGTTTCGAGGCCCGCGACGCCAAGGTGAGCGTGCGCTACGACCTTGAAGGCCCCGCCCAGGAGCGCTTCGAGGTCAGCCTCTGGCTGCGGCAGGATGGCGGAGACTTCGTGGAGCTGCGCTCGGTCCGAGGAGACCACGGCCCAGGCATCGCCCCCGGCAAGGGCAAGGAGGCCCTCTGGGACGCCCTGGCCGACTTCCCCGACGGCATCCAGACCCAGCAGGCGCAGTTCAAGGTGCGGGCCATGCCCGGCAGCACCGAGCCGCCGACGGCCGCCACCGAGGAGCAGGTGCCCGCGCCAGGCAGTCCCGCGCAGGGAACCAGACTCCAGATGCTGCCCGTGACCGGAGGCAGCTTCGCGATGGGCAACCCCGAGCAGGGCGCCCCCCGCACCGCGACGCCTGTCCACAACGTTACCCTCTCGGGCTTCCTGATGTCCAAGACCGAGATCACCCAGGCCCTTTTCCAAGAAATCATGGGCAAGAACCCCAGCGGCAACACCGGCTGCGCCGAATGCCCCGTCGAGAAGGTCTCCTGGATCGACGCCGTAACCTTCTGCAACCTCCTGAGCGAGCGCGACGGCCTCCAAAAGTGCTACACCATCAGCGGGCTCAACGCCACCTGCAACTGGTCGGCCAACGGCTACCGCCTGCCCACCGAGGCCGAGTGGGAGTACGCCGCCGGCGGAGGCGCCGGCAACCGCACCACCTGGTCCGGCACCTCCGACGCGGCCCAGGTCAACCAGTACTGCTGGAGCCGCGACAACACCAGCCGAAAGCCCAAGCCCGTGGGCACGCTCAAACCCAATGCCTTGGGCCTCCACGACATGAGCGGCAACGTCGAAGAGTGGTGCTGGGATGTCAACGGCAACTATGGCTCCGAGAGCCAGACCAACCCCCGCGGCCCGGCCAGCGGCGACCGCCGGGTGCAGCGTGGCGGCTCCTTCTTCCACGAGCCCGCCGGAGGCAAGGCCTATTTCCGCTCCGCGGGCATTCCCACCGTGGTCAACAGCCACATCGGCTTCCGCGTCGTGCGCAAGATGTGATCAGAGCACCCGGTCCGGGTTGCTCTTGATGAACGAATCCCAGCCGGAGGACTTTTTGCCCACTGCCGAGGCGGGCACCTGGCCCTGGAAGGCATGGCAGACGGCCGCCGCCAGCCCGTCGGTGGCGTCGAGCTGCTTGGGCAGGTCCTCGATCTTGAGCAGTTGGGCCAGCATCGCCGCCACTTGCTCCTTGGCGGCGTTGCCGTTGCCCGTAATGGCCATTTTGATCTTCTTCGGCGAATACTCGATGATCGGCACCGAGCGGTACAGCGCCGCCGCCATGGCCACGCCCTGCGCCCGGCCGAGCTTCAGCATCGACTGCACGTTCTTGCCGAAGAAGGGCGCCTCGATGGCCATTTCGTCGGGCTTGAACGACTCGACAAGGCCCAGCGTCCGCTCGAAGATGTGGCCCAGCTTGAGGTAATGGTCCCCAAACTTCTTGAGGTCAACCACTCCCAGAGCCAGGAGCTCGATCTTCTTGCCTTGGCAGAGCACGGCGCCGTAGCCCATCAGGTTGGTGCCGGGGTCGATGCCCAGGATGACGCGTTCGGGCAGGCTCATGGCTGGAGCAGGACGGAGACCGGGCAGTGGTCGGAATGCTGGGCCTCGGGGTGGATGCCCGCTCCGCGCAGCCTTCCGGCCAGGGCTTGGCTGGCCATCCAGTAGTCGATGCGCCAGCCCTTGTTGCGCTGGCGCGAGCCGGCGCGGTAGCTCCACCAACTGTACTGGTGTGGCTCGGGGCTGAACTGCCGGAAGCTGTCCACGAAGCCGCTCGCGAGGAACTGGCTGACCCAGGCGCGTTCCTCGGGCAAGAAGCCGGAGGTGCCGTGCTGCTTGTCGGGGTTGTGGATGTCGATGTCCAGGTGGCAGATGTTGAAGTCGCCGCCGATGAGCAGCAGCGGCCGCTCCTGCTTCAGGCGGTCGATGAAGGCCTGGAAGTCGTCCAGGAAACGCATCTTGACGGCCTGCCGCTCGTCGCCGCTACTGCCCGAGGGGAAATAGGCGCCCAGCAGGCTGACTTCGCCGATGTCGGCCCGGATGACGCGGCCCTCGGAGTCGTGGTCGGGCAGGCCCATGCCCAGCTCCACCCGGTCCAGCGGGTGGCGGCTCAGCAGGCCCACACCGCTGTATCCCTTCTTCTGGGCTGAAAACCAGTGGCATTGGTAGCCCATTTCAACAAAGGGTTTCTCGTCGATCTGCTCGGGCTGCGCCTTGGTCTCTTGCAGGAAAATGAAATCGGGAGCCGCCGCGCGCACCCATTCGACCAGGCCTTTGCCCATGGCGGCCCGGATTCCGTTGACGTTGTAGGAGTAGATGGAATACATTTTTTTTGAATTACGAATTAGGAATTACGAATTAGGAATTACGAATTAGGAATTACGAATTAGGAATTACGAATTAGGAATTACGAATTTTTAATTACGAATTAGGAATTACGAATTAGGAATTACGAATTTTTAATTACGAATTACGAATGGGGAATTACGAATGGGGAATTACGAATTAGGAAGTATTCATTCTCCATTCTCCATTCCTCCATTCTCCATTCTCCATTCTCCATTCTCCATTCTCCATTCTCCATTCTCCATTCTCCATTCTCCATTCTCCATTCTCCATTCTCCATTGCTCTATGCTAGTTCGTTGAGGCGGATGCCGATGACTAGGATGTCGTCGATTTGGCGGCTTTCGCCTTTCCATTCTAGGAACTCTTTTTCGATGCGGAGCTCTTGGTCGGGCATGTCGAGGGTTTGGCAGTCGGCGAGCAGTTTTTCGAAACGGGCGGAGCTGAACTTCTTGCGGGTCTGTCCGCCGAACTGGTCTTGGTAGCCGTCGGAGTAGAGGTAGAGCGCGGTCTCGGGGCCGAAGTGGATGCTGTGCTTGGTGAAGGAGACCTTCTGCTGGAACTGGTCGTTGCCGACGCTGAAGAGGTCGCCTTCGATGATGCGGGCCTTGCCCCGCTCGAAGACCAGTACGCTCTGGACGGCGCAGGACACCTCGAGGGTCTTGTGCTGGAGGTCGAGGCAGCAGAGCGAGATGTCCATTCCGTCGCCGGCCATCATGGAGGCGCCGCGGTTGAGGGTTCCGGCCACGCCTTCGTGGAGCTGGAGGAGGATCTGGGCCGGGTCGTGGACCTTTTTCTCGTTGACGATCTCGTTGAGCAAGGTGTTGCCGATCATGGACATGAAGGCGCCGGGGACGCTGTGCCCGGTGCAGTCCACGGCGGCGATGAAGACCCGCTGGCCCTGGCGCGAGAACCAGTAGAAGTCGCCGCTGACGATGTCGCGGGGCTGGTAGAAGATGAAGGAGTTGGGGAAGCTCAGGCGAATGGCGGCCTTGGACGGCAGGATGGCCTCCTGTATCTTCTGGGCGTAGTTGATGCTGTCGGTTATCTGGGCGTTTTTGCGCGAGAGCTCCTTGTTGGCGAGCTGCACCTCCTCGTTCATCTGCTGGATTTCAGCCTTTTGCCGGGTCAGGATGAAGTTCTGGCTTTCGATTTCGCGCTTGTGCTCCTCGAGGACATGGTTCTGCTGGGCCAGCAGTTCGGCGGCCTTCTTCTTGTCGCGGAAGAGCTTCAGGAAGATGACCAGGAAGACCGAGACGAGGGCGAGAATGGCGGCCAGGGCCATGTTGCGGACGCGTCCCTTCTCGATTTCGGCCTCCTGCCGCTCGCTTTCGAGCTGGGCCTGCTGCTCCACCAGCTCGGTCTGCTTGCGCTGGTTCTCGAGCTCGAGCTGCTGGGCGCGGCGCAGGGCCTCGATGCGGGCCAGCGAGTCCTGCGCGCTTTGCAGCTCCATCTGGCTGGCGATGCGCCTTTGTTCCTCTACCAGGGCGGAGTTGCGCGCTTCGAGCAGCTCCTTCAACCGCTGGGCGTTCTCCTCCTGCTTGATGTAGGCATCCATGGTCAGGAACTGGTTGGTGTACTCGATGGCCTTGGCGGCGTTGCCCATCTTGTTGTAGTAGTCGGACAGCATGGAGTAGCAGTTGCGCAGCAGGACGATGTCCTGGAGCTCGGTGGCCAGGGCCTGCGCCTTTTCGACTGCGGCGATGGCGCTGGCGTAGTTCTCGAGGTTCTCTTGGGCCACGGCCACGTTGAAGTGTGCCGTTACGAGCTTGTCCTTCCGGCCGATGCGCTTGGCGTGCTCAAGGCTTTGTTCAAAGAATTGGAGCGACTTCTGGTACTGGCCCATGTCGCTGTTGAGCATGCCCAGGTTGGCGGTGAGCTGCCAGAGGGCGTTGGCGTTTCCCAGGCCCTGGTTGAGGGCCAGCGAGCGGGCGAAGTAGTCGGCGGCTTCCTGGAAATGCGAAAACTCCCAGTATATCTGGGCGACCTTGTTGTAGTTCTCGGCCTCGAGCATCTCGTTGCTCTCGGCCTTGAAGCGCTCGGCCCGGGTGAGATAGACCTGTATCTCCGCCTTGTCGGCCTCAGGGATGGCCTCCTGCGCCTTGGCACCCCACGCGAAGAGGCTGGACATGATGAAAAGGAGAAGAAGACGCTTCATGTTCGGCGGGGTTGTGTATGGGGCGAGAAGGGAAGGCCCGGGCAGCGGTCTTTGCCATGCCGCTGGCTAAAATTAGTCTTTTTTCGAGAATCGAGCACTCGGCGTCGGATGGACTTGGCCCGTGCGAAAATAAATCGGGCATTCCGTTTCAGGGAATCACGCGCTGGCAGCGCGACGGGTCGGGGCATTGCTCCAGCAGTTCGGCCATGCTTCTGCCCAAGCTCGGATGCCGGAGGCCTGGTTCCAGCTCGCAAAGCGGCTCCAGCACAAACCGGCGCAAGTGTAGCCGCGGGTGAGGTATCTCAAGGCCTTGCTTTTCAAATCTTTGCTGGCCGAGCATCAGCAGGTCGATGTCGATGGGCCGCGAGCTGTAGCGCGTGCCCGCCTCGGGCCGCCTTCGGCCCATGCCCCGCTCGACGCCCAGCAGGATGCCCAGCACCGAGTCGGCTGGGAGCGGGGTCACGAAGACGGCCACCTGGTTGAGGAACCAGTTCGGGCTGCTGAAGCCCCAAGGCTCGGACTCGTACAGCGACGAAAGCCTCCAAGCCTTTCCCAGCCGCGCTTCCAGCGACATGAGCGCCTGGCCCAGAAGGGCCTGGCGGTCTCCCAGGTTGCTGCCCAGGCCTATCCATGCCAGTGTCTCCATCGCTCAGAGCAGTTGGAAGGTGGTACTGCCGATGACCTTGCCTTCGAGGTAGAGCTGCGCCCGGTAGGTCCCCAGGGGCATCACCGGACGGGCCCGCACGAACACGCAGGCCTGGGCCTCCTGCCCGTCGTACTGGATGTTCCGCTTGGCCGAGTAGATGATCGACTCGCCGCCGAACTCGAACAGGTCCGAGAGCGACACGAACAGCACCTCCTCGTTGGGGTCGGCCACCCGCACGAAGATCTCCTTGAGGCCGTGCCGGGCTACCGCGTTGGCGCTCAGTGTGAAACACACCTGGACCTTCACCACTTTCGCGGCCTTGTCCGTCGGGCGGTCGTTCTCGTTCAGGCCCGTCACGGTGAAGCTCCGGGCGTAGGGGATGGCCGCCTCGCCCAGCCGCTGGTTCAGCGAGTCCGCCTCGGTGCTGATGCGGCGCACCAGGCTGGTCTGGCGGCTCAGGTCCTGCTGCAGCTCCTGGTTCTCGCTGCGGAGCACCTGCGCCAACTGGTTGAGCGAGTCCACCTGCTCGACGTAGCCCCGCGTGATGCGCCGCAGCGTCTCCAGCTCGCGGCGGTACTCCTCGATCTTCGCGAAGTTCGACGCCTTGGCCTGCTCCACTTCCACCATCAGCGCCTGGATGCGCTCCTGCTGCGCCGCGATCGACGCGTTCAGCGTGTCGTTGTCGGTCCTCAGCGCGTCGTATTGCTGGAGCATCGCCTCCAGCTCGCCCTGCACTTGGCTTTTCTGGTCGAAGCTCTCTTCCAGCTTGAGCACCAGCTCGTCCACCTTCTGGGTCTGGCGCGAGCGGTCGATCAGCAGCCATACGGCCAGGATGCCCAGCAGGACCAGGCCCGCCGCCATCAGCTTGCCCCTGGTCGAGCCTTGGTTGTTTTCTTGGGTTGACATGCGATTTCTTCTTATGATTTTGAAAACGGCGCGAATATAGCCAAATGCGCGCAACCCAAAGTTTTCGGGCATTCCTTCGCGGCTTGGCGCTTTTTGCTACCTTGGAGCCACCAACCCAACCCTGCCGACGCCCATGAGATTCCCCCAAAACGAAAGTACCGACCACGAAATCCTCCAGCAGCTCGAGGCCCTGCGCCAAGGCGATGCCGACTGGCGCTCCGGCAAGACCTGGAGCCTGGTCTATCCGACCGGCGACCAGCACCCCGACTTCGTCCGCCAGGCCCATTCGCTCTTTTTCACCGAGAACGCCCTCAACCCCATGGCCTTCAAGAGCTTGAAGCGCATGGAGCACGAAGTCGTCCGCATGTGCGCCGACCTGTTCAACGCCGACAGGCAAGTGGTCGGCACCCTGACCTCCGGCGGTACCGAGAGCCTCCTGCTGGCCGTCAAGACCTACCGCGACATCTGGCGGCTGCGGCATCCCAGGCGGCTGGGCAAGCCCCAGATCCTCCTGCCCGAGTCCGCCCACATCGCCTTCCACAAGGCCGCCGAGTACTTCGATTGCCAGTTGCGCTTCATCCCCCTCGACGCCTCGATGCGCGCCCGCCCCGACGAGCTGCGCAAGATGCTCGGGCCCAGGGCCATGATGGTCGTGGCCTCCGCCCCCAACTACCCCTTCGGCACCCTCGACCCCGTGGACGACATGGCCCGCCTGGCCCACCAGGCGGGCGTGCCCCTGCACGTGGACGCCTGCCTGGGCGGCTTCCTGCTGCCCTTCCTCGAAGGCATCGGCCAAGAGCTGCCCCGCTTCGACTTCCGCGTGCCCGGCGTGGCCTCCCTCTCGGCCGACCTCCACAAGTACGCCTACGCCGCCAAGGGCGCCTCCGTGCTGCTCTACCGCGGCATGGACCTGCTGCGGCACCAGTTTTTCGCCTATGCCGACTGGCCCGGCGGCATGTTCATCTCGCCCGCCCTGCTGGGCACCCGCCCTGGTGGGGCCATTGCCGCCGCCTGGGCAAGCCTCAACCGCCTCGGCCGCCAAGGCCTCGAGCGCTACGCCCGCCAGATCCACGACGCCAGCCAGCGCCTCAAGGAAGGCATCCGCCAGATCCCCGAGCTCGAGCTGCTGGGCGACCCGCCCGCCAGCGTCCTGGCCTACCGCTCGCGCCTGCCCGGCCTGAGCATCTACGCCGTGGCCGACCGCCTCCAGGCCAAGGGCTGGCACATCGACCGGCAGCAGCGCCCCGAGTCGCTGCACGCGATGGTCTCGCCCCACCACGGCCCCATCGTGGACGAGTTCCTGCGCGACCTCCGCGAGGCCGTGGCCCAGGTCAAGGCCCGGCCCGGCGCCGGACACAAGGGGCAGGCCGCCCTCTACGGCATGATGGCCCAGATTCCCCTCCGGGGCATGGTCCGCCAAGAGCTGCTCAAGACCCTCGAAGCCCTCTACGGCCCCGAAGGCCGCATCCCCGACCTGGCCAACCAGCCCCCCGACTGGAAGACCCGCGCCGCGGCCCGCTTCCTGCGCCTGCGCGAGAAGCTCGCCCTCCTCCGCCCAAAGCCCTGACCCCGGCGGCGCGCCTTCCCGCAGCCTTTTTGGGGGGCTGATGCCGTATCCGCGGCCCTGCTGACGGAACGCGTTTGAAATGTGACCTTCAAGCCAAACCATCTAAGTAAGACTTTGAAATTAGATTGTGTTAAATCTGAAATCAATGTTCGATTTTTTTTCCACAAAAAACACGAAGAACACGAAATTTTTTT
>JFJP01041469.1_pt1 | contig 12166 bp, 12 predicted proteins | sample 431651 | NCBI WGS metagenome assembly JFJP01 (sample SAMN02602958, study PRJNA72255) | Microbial mat metagenome, whole genome shotgun sequencing project. | biome: fresh water; feature: sink hole; material: water; isolation source: purple microbial (photo- and chemosynthetic) mats found in... | reverse complement strand
AAAAACAAAGAAAATCAGGTGTTTAGCTTCTCAATAAATGAAGAATATAAATCACAATCAATTCTATCAACAAAAATTGAAAAATACTTATATGAACCCAATGCCTCAATATTGAAAAGTGGAGCGTTTAAATTGATTGGTAATAAATTCAATCTTGAGAAATTGCACGCAAATACACATTTATATTGTTCTGATATTCTGACAGATGAATTTCCTGGAAGAGTGTTTGATGTGATTAAAGTTTGGGAAAACTCAAATAAATCTTTAAAAAGTCTAGAAAATTATTGTCAGAAAGCCAATATTACAACTAGAAACTATCCTATCGGTGTTGCCGAACTCAGAAAGAAGTTAAAAATTCAAGATGGTGGGGATATTTATCTATTTGCTTGCACATCAGCGAATAACGAAAAAATTATTATTGAATGTGCAAAAATAAATACCTAAGCTACCTAAAACTTAGAGTTCAATTTATAATTCTATTGTGAAAGCAACCTCAATTGTATCCGTTTTCTGATTACATCAACTTCTAAAACATTTACTTTAACATGTTGATGTACAGCAACTACATCAGCAGGATTACTGATATACTTATCGGACATATTTGAAATATGTACCAATCCATTTTCTTTAATCCCAATATCAACAAATGCTCCAAAATTGGTAATATTTGTTACAATACCGGGTAATTCCATCCCAATTTTTAAATCTCCAATAGTTTTTATTTGCGAATCGAATTCAAATACTTTAATAGCACTTCTTGGGTCACGACCAGGCTTATCCAATTCTAGCATAATATCATTTAATGTTGGCAAACCAACATTGGGTGAAATATACTTTTGCAAATCGATACTTTTCTTAAGTTCTTTATTTTGAATTAATTCTACAACAGAAACATGTAAATCTTTTGCCATTTTTTCAACAATATCATAACTTTCGGGATGCACAGCTGAATTATCAAGAGGGTATTTACTTTCAGGAATTCTCAAAAAACCTGCACATTGTTCATACGTTTTAGCACCCATCTTCGAAACTTTCATTAATTGCTTTCGAGTAGCAAATGCTCCGTTTTCCAACCTGTAGTTTACAATGTTTTGGGCTAATTGGGGTCCAAGTCCCGAAACATAAGTTAGTAAATGTTTACTAGCAGTATTAAGATTAACACCAACTTTATTAACAGCATTTTCAACTGTTTGATCCAATGCTTTTTTAAGTTGTAATTGATCAACATCATGTTGATATTGGCCAACACCAATTGACTTAGGGTCGATTTTCACCAATTCGGCAAGTGGATCCATTAATCTTCTGGCAATAGAAACAGCACCTCTCACAGTAACATCATATTCGGGAAACTCTTCTCTTGCTATTTTAGAGGCAGAATAGATCGAAGCACCGTTTTCACTGACAACAAAAAGCTGTACTTCTCTATCAAAACGGGTGTTTTGTATAAACTGTTCGGTTTCACGCCCAGCTGTTCCATTTCCAATGGCAATAGCTTGAATATCATAAGCTTCAACCATTTTTTGAACCTTGCGAATGGCCTTCAAATTTTCGTTTACCGGTGGATGTGGATAAATTGTCTCGTTATGAAGTAGATTTCCCTGAGCATCTAGGCATACAATTTTGCAACCAGTTCTAAAACCAGGGTCAATACCTAAAACTCGTTTTTGTCCAAGTGGTGCTGCAAGTAAAAGTTGTCGTAAGTTTTCGGCAAAAACTCTTATTGCTTCTGTATCTGCCTTCGTTTTGCTTTCTGTTGCAAATTCATTTTCTATACTCGGTTTTAGTAATCGTTTATAAGCGTCAATTGCTGCCTCCAATACTTGATCGGAAGATTCGTTGTTAGCTTTTACAAATAATTTCTCAAGTTTTTCTATGCATCGATCGTCCTCGGGAGAGATATTAACCCTTAAAAATCCTTCGGCTTCTCCGCGTCGCATAGCTAATAATCTATGCGATGAACAACGTCCCAATTTCTCAGACATTTCGAAATAATCTCTGTATTTCTGAGCTTCTTCCGATTTTCCTTTTATCAACTTCGAAGAGATGACTGCTTCCTTTGAAAAAATCATTCGAATAGAGTTTCTTGCAATTTCACTTTCATTCATCCATTCGGCAATTATATCACGCGCTCCACTCAGTGCATCTTCAACATTTTCAACAGCATCATTAACAAAAGGTAATGCTATTTGCTCAACATCTTTGGATTGTTGTTTAAAAAGTAATTGAGCCAATGGTTCTAATCCTTTTTCGCGTGCAATTTCAGCTCTAGTCCGACGTTTTGGCTTAAATGGTAAATAAATATCTTCTAATTCGGTTATCTTCCAGCAATTTTCTATTCTTATTCTTAAATCATCTGTCAGTTTATCTTGCTCTTCAATCGATTTTAAAACTACTAATTTGCGTTTCTCAAGTTCACATAATTTTTCGTAAAGGTCTTTAAGGTCATTTAATAATTGAATGGAGCTAATGGTCTGCTTGGATGTAAGTTGTAATGTATTTGAAATTATTGTAACAAATATTTGAGGAATTGAAATAAGCTCTTTTGACATAATTTTACAGATTAAAAAATCAACACACAATAATCGAAAAATAATTGAAAATATACATACACTACAATTAAAAGGGGAAAAATTTAGTGTAATATCTTAAATATCAACTCTTTCATTAAATCACCTTCATCGGTACTGGGATTATCTATACCTTTATATCGAGCATCGGTTTCGCGAATATATGAAATTATATTCATTGTTTTCATTGCGCCAAATACCTGCGATGCTTTTTGATAGTTAGAAACGAAGTAGGGATTAATCTTTAGTTCAGAAGCTACAGTGGCAGGAGCTTTATCAGGTAAGTAGTGATAAATCATTAAATCGCTGAAAAATTTAAATAGCTGTGATAGGACTAAAACCATTGGATTTGATTTTTTATTTTCAGCAAAATAGCGAATAATTCTATTTGCTTTAAGAACATCTCTACTAATTAATGCAGATTGCAATTCAAAAACGTTATAATCTTTACTAATACCAATGTTTTTTTCAATAAGCTCTGTTGTGATTGAAGGGTATGTACTTGGTTTTGTTAGAATTAACTTTTCTAATTCATTCACAAGTTTACTTAAATCAGTTCCTAGATACTCAGCCAATAAAGCAATTGCTTTTTCGTCAATAGCTACGTTTTTAGATTTGGCATATTTACTAATCCATGGTCCAATCTCATAATCACGTAGTTTTGAAGAATCGTAAACAATAGCAACTTTTGATAAATCTACATACCATTTTTTTCTTTTGTCAGGCGTACCATACTTATAACAAAAAACCAAAATAGTTGACTTGAGAGGGTTTTTGAAATAATGAATTAAATCATCCCAATTTTTAATTTGTTGAGCTTCTTTTATAATCAATACTTGATATTTACCCATCATTGGGTAACGCTTAGCAGCATTAATTACAGTGCTTATTTCTAAGTCCTTACCGTATAAAATTGTTTGATCAAACTCTTTTTCGGCTGCATCTAGTACATTATTTTGAATAAAATCAGAGATAGTATCAATATAATAAGGTTCTTCGCCCATTAAAAAATACACCGGACTATAATTTTTCTTTCGTAACTCGGTTAAAACTTGGTCGTAAGATATCGAATCTTGTTTTGCCATATTAATTGAAAAGCTATATATTTTTAAAGCATTAGGTATCGAAATTATTATTCAAACCTTAAATGTTTTACCGTTTTACTATTATTAATCAATGACAATAAAGATTTAACTCCAATTTTTAAATGTTCTTCAACAAAATTAGTAGTTACAATATTATCGCTCTGAATCGTTTTAATACCCTCTTCATTCATTGGCATGTCAGACACCAACAACAATGCGCCTATTGGAATACTATTCGAAAAACCAGCAGTAAACAATGTTGCAGTTTCCATATCTATTGCCAATGCTCGTGTTGTACGCAAATACTCTTTAAACACCTCATCATGCTCCCAAACACGTCTATTTGTGGTATAAACAGTACCTGTCCAATAATCTTTTCCAAAATCACGAATGTTAGATGAAACGGCTCTTTGCAAACTAAATGCAGGAAGCGCTGGAACTTCGGGTGGAAAATAATCATTTGAAGTACCTTCGCCTCTAATTGCAGCACTAGGCAAAATATAATCGCCCATTTTATTTTTATCTCTTAAACCACCACATTTACCTAAAAACAATACAGCTTGAGGGTGAATTGCCGACAAAATATCCATTATAATTGCTGCATTTGGGCTCCCCATACCAAAATTTATAATTGTTATTCCGTTTGCAGATGCATTTGGCATGTTTCCGTCTCGGCCTAAAACAGGAACATTATTCCATTTTGCAAAAAGCTCAACATAATTGTTGAAATTTGTGAGCAGAATATAATCCGTAAAATCAGTTAGTTCCCTTTTAGTATAGCGTGGGAGCCAATTCTCAACAATTTCTTTTTTTGTTTTCATTTTATAGATATTCTATATTGTTTTTGTAACTTCGTCCTCAAAATAATACATTAAAAAAATAGTGGAAACAAAAATACAAAAAAAATGTTGCAACTAAACCTTCCCCAATATAATTTCAGAATTAAAAATGAAAATGAAAAAACGTATATTTTCGATTCTCAGCGAAAAAAACATGTTATTCTTACTCCTGAAGAATGGGTTAGACAAAACTTCATTCAATTTCTAATTCAAGATAGAGGTTTTCCGAGTGCGTATATTGCTATTGAAAAGGAGTTAATTCTAAATGGATTAAAAAAAAGATGTGACGCAGTAGTATATAATGAAAATGCAGAACCTTATATTATTATCGAATTTAAAGCACCCAATATTCCAATAACTCAAAAAACTTTCGATCAACTTGCTGTTTATAATGCTAAATTGAAGGTAAATATATTTATGATTAGTAATGGAATTGAACATTATTGTTGTAAAATTGACTACGAAAATTCAAAATACAATTATTTCAGAGAAATTCCAACCTTTCCAATCGAAAATCAATAATTTCACAAAAAATACAAACTGCTAATAATTAGCAGATTATGATAGAACCATATTTCAAACCTATTAAGAAATTACAATATTTACAATATTTAACACTAAATATAGCGTTTATATGTTTTAAAACATATAATTTTGCATCGTCAATCAAGATAATTTTGATATGACAAATCTAATACAAAGAATGCCCTGTAAAAAATCACATGGGAATTCTTTGTTTTTTTTTAATAGGTATAAAAAATTAATTATTTAAAATTTTAGGTTATGAAAAAGATTTTAGTTGTTTTAACAGTAATGGTTGCATCAGCAACAAGCGTATTTGCATTAGATACTAACAAATACGATGTGTTTTTTAAATTAAGTAATACGAACACGTTCAACACATTGGTTCGTTTTTTAGACATTAATTCTGATCAATCAGAACATTTGGAAATGGTATTTTCAATGACTGAAGCAAAAATGAAGTCAGCATTGAAAGCTAAAAATGAAACAGCTGCAGAGAAAGCTATGTATTTTAATTTGGGAAATGTGAAATACGTTCTTTCTGAAGTGCAATACAAAAAGTATTTGTATTTTGTAAACGTATCATTAAACAGTGAATATGATAATCAATTAGCAAATAAATAATTTGCCGAAGGCATATTATACATTAAAAAAGACGGTGTTCCAATTAAAAAATGGCACCGTCTTTATTATTTAGTAAAAAGCCGCAAATATTTATTTTTTACTTTTCCTTACTCTTGCAATAATTTTATCATCATTTAGCTCTCTTAAGGCATCAGAGGCAATCCAACGAGCCGATTTGGTATTCTGAAGCAATATTTTTTCTGCACTTCTAATTGCCGCCAAACGCAGTATCTCATTTCGTTTTCCAATTTGGCGCAGAGCCCAATTTACAGCTTTACGAACAAAATTACGTTCATCCCATGCTTCGCGTTCAATAATATCAAAAAAATGGTAGAAATCGTCGTTAGTAGTGCTTTTTGAATGAAAAGCTAATTCGCACATCATTGTAAATGCAGTTCTTTTCACAAACTCGGACTTACTAATTGAGTATTCTTCAATTTTTTGTGATACAAATGGAGTGTTTATGAGTAAACTGCTCGTAATATCGCACATATCCCAAGAGTCAAAACAATTTACCCAATGATCAAACTGAAATTCTGAAATCAGATTTGGATTTTCAATCATGGAAGCTAACAATCTAGCTTCATGTATTTCAGTATCCCATAATTTCAATGCTAACTGGTGGTTAATTCCAATTTCTTTGGCCAATTTCCTTAAATCTGGAATTTTTACACCTAAAGCTTTTTCATTTCGAATTCCAAAATGCGATAATTTTTCAAAATGTTCTTTGGATGCAACTGTTCTAAGATGCTCAATTACTTTGTCAACTTCCATGTTTTCGCAATAATATTGATACAATAAGCATTAATAACAACAAAACATTGCTGTATGAAAATTACACTTCTAAAGCTCCTATAATGTCGCTAACAGAATTATAACCATGTCGCACAAGATAAGCTTCAATTCCTACAATAACCTTCTCTGTGATTGTTGGATCAATAAAATTAGCAGTTCCAATTTGAATAGCTGAAGCACCTGCAAGTATAAATTCGATAGCATCATCAGAATTCATTATTCCGCCCATTCCGATTACAGGAATTTTTACTGCGTTGGCAACCTGCCAAACCATGCGCAATGCAATTGGTTTAATAGCAGGTCCTGAAAGTCCACCAGTAATTGTTGATAATATAGGTTTTCGTTTTTCAACATTGATGGCCATTCCTAAAAATGTGTTGACAAGTGAGACTGAATCGGCGCCTTCTGATTCAACAGCAAGTGCAATCTCTGAAATATCCGTTACATTCGGCGAAAGCTTAACCATTAAGTCTTTTTCATATACTCTTCGCACTTCTCTAACTACTTGAGCAGCAGACAAACAACTGGTTCCAAAGGCCATTCCACCTTCCTTCACATTAGGACATGAAATATTAAGTTCTATCCCTGGAATCTTTTCCAACTCATTTAACATTTGAGCTGCTTCAATATAGTCTTCAATAGTAGATCCCGATAAATTTACAATTACATTTGTATTAATATCTTTTAATGTGGGATAAATATGATTAATGAAGTATTCGACACCCTTATTTTGCAGTCCCACAGCGTTTAACATGCCTGAAGGAGTTTCTGCCATACGCGGATATTGATTCCCTTGTCTATCGCGAAGTGTAGTTCCTTTTACAATTATACCACCAATTCGCGATATATCCATGAAGTCTGAATACTCTGTGCCATAGCCAAATGTACCTGATGCTGTCATCACGGGATTTTTCAAATGTAATTTGCCAATATTTATATTTAAATCTACCATTTTAATTTTGTAATATTAAAAACAGGTCCTTCGGTACATACACATATATGACCATCAATTGTATCAGTAACACAGCACAAACAAGTGCCAAAACCACAAGCCATAGTATTTTCTAATGAAACCTCACAAAAGGTGTCTGTTTTAGCTGCATAAGCAGCCACAGCCTTCATCATTGGAGTAGGTCCGCAAGTGTAAATATAATCGAAATTTGAGCTTTGTAATAATGAATGTTGGGTAACATATCCCTTTTCACCATGTGAACCATCTTCGGTAGTTGTGTAAACTTTACCAAATCGTTCGAATTCACAAAGTTGTAATAAATCTCCTGAAGAACGTGCTCCAAGTAAGAAATTGACTTCGATACCTTCCTTTTGTAAACTTTCACCGAGGAATAAAAGAGGAGCAACACCAACACCACCTCCAATTAAAACTACTTTACTATCTGTTTTAGTAGGTATTGTAAAGCTATTACCGAGTGGAATAAGTAGATTGATATTATCACCAGAATTAAGTTCTGATAATCGTTTTGTTCCTGCTCCAACTACTTGAATTAATAACCATAATTCGTTTTTGTTGTAATCAACGTAGTGTATCGAAATTGCACGACGTAAAAAAGCATTTGATGCACCATCAACTCTTACTTCAGCAAACTGACCGGGTAACATTTGGGGTAATTTAGTGGAAGAAGTCAGAATAAGTAATACATATTGTTCACTTAATCGTCTGTTAGTGCTAACGATTAAGTCAAGCATGAATTTCTTCATTAATAATAAAGTGTTATTTATCAGCTATCTACAGTAACTGAAATGAATAAATAAATGTAGTAGATACAGTGTGTAAAATTACTAATTTATCTTGTAATGGCAAGGGTCTAAACGTTCTATTTATTCTCAAATTCTTGAAAAGTGTTATCGTTATAGTAAACGATAATTTTCTTTACTTGTTTTGGAATAATATCTGTAGTGACATGAGAAGTAATATTTTTTACATCATTCTGAATTTGCGACTGCAATTCAGGAGTTACATCGCCTTTTTGCTGGAAGCTAATATTTTCAACAACAGAATTTTCAACACTTTTTGGATCATATACTGTTGATTTAGAGCTGTTTTCATCAACAGAATCGAATAATGAGGGCATCTGAGAATGCTTTTCCGTACGATACATTGATCCTACGTCTAAAATAAGCCAGTCTGAACTAATAGTTCTGAAGCGATTTAGAATTTTAGTGAGTACATCTAAACTCGGTTTATTTCTATCATTAAGAATATGAGAGAGGGTAGAACCCTGTATACCTATTTCAGAAGCAAATTGAAGTGAATTCATTTGTTCTCTTTCCATAATCCTCTCAATTTTATCTTTTACCTTCATAATAATAAATATAAATGTGAAATATACAAATTAAATTAGATTACAAAGATATGTGAATTAATTTACATTTGCAAATGAATTACATATGTACAATATTACATTTCTACTTAAACATTTGTAAATGCACATAATTCTACGAAAAATACTATCCATCTTATCTATTCGTTGTATATAAGTTATTTAAATAAATAATTAGTCTATCCTAGTAATTAAATTAAAAATCTAAATATATATAGCTATAGTATTTAGTTATCAATGCTTTATTAAATAGATTATATGTATATGCATTAAATTTAGCCATTATTTTACAATAGTATATTTTATATTAAATTAATTTGTTATAAAAAGAATGTATATCACTGGTTTATAGCCGTTTAATCACGTATAATTATGAATAAACACTACTTGTACAGTTGTATTATATATTTGTAATGACATTAAATTTATGATTACGATTATATATTATATCTGTAAATTTGCCGTGTTATTTTGTAATTTATTTTTGTGAATTATGCTGTTACATTTGTAAATTGAATATATATTTACAATTGTATAATGTATAATATTATTTTAAAACATGAATTAAATTCTGGAATCAAACTTTTTATAGATGTTTAAATCAAAGAATGTGAAATAGGAAGGAATTGTGTGTTCTGGTGATCGATGCTAGGAAAAATTCTATAATTTTATCTATTTCTGTCAAAATAGCTAGATTGTAAAGTATAAAACAATCGAATTTATGGCATAAGCTATTAATATACAGCAAATTATAGTACTTTTAAGCTTCTCAGAATCGGATATTTACTTTTTTGCTTTAGTAGTATTGTAAAAATTTGAATGTAGCGCAAAAAAAAAGAGCTCAAAAATAAATTTGAACTCTTTCTATATAATAAAATTTTTTATTAGTTTTCAGTAGCTGGAATAATACCGGCTAATTCTTGATCTACTAAAATACGACCACAATACTCACAAACAATAATTTTTTTGCGAAGACGAATATCTAACTGACGTTGTGCTGGAATTTTATTAAAGCATCCTCCACAGGCATCACGTTGAACATACACTACTCCTAACCCATTACGAGCATTTTTACGAATACGCTTAAATGCAGTTAACAATCTAGGTTCAATAAGCAATTCAATTTGTTTTGCATGCTCGCGAAGTACTTCCTCTTCATGTTTAGTTTCTGAAACGATTTCATTTAATTCACCTTTCTTTTGTTCTAGGTCAAGTTTTCGTTCAGTTAATTGATCAGCACTTTTTTTCTGTTCAACTTGTTTGTTTTCTAACGTAGCAGTAAATTCACGAATACGTTTTTCACACAACTCAATTTCAAGAGATTGGAATTCAATTTCTTTTGACAAGTTATCGTATTCACGATTATTTCGAACATTTTCTTGTTGCTCTTTGTATTTAGCAATTTTCATACGAGATTCTTCTATCTCGATTTTCTTACCAGCAATAATAGCAGTAATGTCAACAATTTCAACTTTGAAATTATCCATACGTGTATTTAAACCAATAATTTCATCTTCTAAGTCTTGAACTTCAAGTGGAAGTTCACCACGTAAAATTTTGATTTCATCTATCTTAGAAACCGCTTTTTGAAGTTCATAAAGTGCTTTAAGCTTTTCTTCGACGGTGATTTCTTTTTCTGCTTTTAATTCTGTAGCCATATTGATTATAAATAATTTATGGGATTTGTTTTAATATCTGAAATTTGGACTGCAAATGTAGGCATTTTTTTTGTAATTATCTCGAAAAAAATGTCTTTTGTGAACTGTTCACTTTCAAAATGTCCAATATCTGCAATAATTATGTTATTTTCGGCTTCAAAAAACTCATGATACTTAAAATCAGCCGAAATATAGATATCAGCATTGTGGTTTTTTGCATCATTTAATAGCGAACTTCCTGATCCACCACACAATGCTACTCGCTTAATTTTTTTCCCAGCTAACTTGGTATAACGTATAGTAGATTGATTAAAAATGGTTTTTAAGCGATTGAGAAAGACCAGTTCATCCTCCTCTACTGCTAATTCACCAATTAGCCCCGCTCCTACCTTATTCCACTGATTTTCAATGGGAATAAAATCATAAGCTGGTTCCTCGTAAGGATGAGATTTTAATAATGCCTGTTCAACAATATTTTTAATAAAGTGAGGTAAAATAATTTCAATTCGTGTTTCAGGTTCACTATGTAATTCATTTATTTTACCAACAAATGGTTGTGCAATGTTATTTGCCATAAATGTACCTGTACCTTCGTTATTGAAGCTACATGACTCATAATTACCAATATGGCCAGCACCAGCCTTAAAAATTGATTCTCTTACATTGTACGAATGAAGTTGAGGCACAAATGTAACAAGTTTTAAAAGCGCATTTTGTTTTGGCTGTAGAATTTTGGTTTTTACAAGTCCAATTTTCTCAGCTATTTTGCCATTAACACCATTTAAAACATTATCAATGTTAGTATGTGCTGCGTAAATTGCTATATCATTTTTAATTGCAGTTGCAATACAACGTTGTACTTCATTTTTTCCTACTAATTTTTTTATTCCTGAAAAAATTAAAGGATGATGTGAAATTATTAAATTACAATTTTTATGTATTGCTTCATTAATAACTTCTTCTGTAATGTCGATGGTAATTAATACAGATGTAACTTCCATTTGCTCATCGCCAATAATTAAACCTGCGTTATCGTAGCTTTCTTGTAAAGCCAAGGGTGCAACAGTTTCAATAAGTTGACAAATAGATTTTACATTCATAATTAATTCACAATTAGACTATTAATAAAAGAAAACTACTATTCAGCAGTTTCTGAATTTGATTCATCGATAGATATAAATTCGGTAATAGATGCTTTTACTAAAATATTATACCAGTTTATTAATTTACGAATGTCGCTCGGATAAACGCGCTCTTTGTCATATTCTGGGAGCACTTCATTCATATATTGCTTTAGTACATCATTACTTGCTTTTGAATCGATTGTACAAAGTTCAGCATTTTCTTTGGCTTTAACTTTTTCAAGTACTTGTCCTAATGGAATTTCAGCATCTTCAGTAAAAATTGCAATATCACCAAGTGAAACAACTTTATCTTTGGTATATGCGGGCATACGTTTTCCATCAACAAGCGATTCAACAACTAACATATTTTTTCCTTGGGAAATTAATTTAAAAAGACCCGGTTTACCTGGAATAGAGAGGATTTCTTTCAACATAATTTTTATAATTCAGAATGAATAATTAATTTTTTATCAATATATTTGAACGTCATTTTATTAAGAAGAACAAATATAATACGAATTTTGGAATATCCAAGCAATATTTATTAGGTGTTATAGATTATAAACTTTTCAAGATCATTTAGTGAAATTTTACCTTCGTAAATTGCTTTACC
>JFJP01039969.1_pt1 | contig 12167 bp, 13 predicted proteins | sample 431651 | NCBI WGS metagenome assembly JFJP01 (sample SAMN02602958, study PRJNA72255) | Microbial mat metagenome, whole genome shotgun sequencing project. | biome: fresh water; feature: sink hole; material: water; isolation source: purple microbial (photo- and chemosynthetic) mats found in... | reverse complement strand
GAAATTTCCTGATTATAATGAAGTAGAGAAAATGGTGAAAGCCGAAGGCATTAACTTGTTTTATGCTGGTATTGAACAGCGTAAACTTTGTTGTAAAGTGCGTAAACTTGACCCACTCAAACGTGCTTTCGAAGGACTTGACGTTTGGATTTGTGGTTTACGTCGTGAGCAATCGGTTACCCGCCAAAATGTACAGTTAGTAGAATGGGACGAGGCCAACGAATTGATAAAACTCAATCCATTGATTGATTTTACCGAACAGCAGGTTTGGGATTATATTAAAACCAATAATGTACCTTATAACAAACTGCAGGAAAAAGGTTTTCCAAGCATAGGATGTCAACCCTGCACACGAGCCATAAATCCAGGTGAAGATATTCGCGCCGGACGATGGTGGTGGGAAAACCCGGAACAAAAAGAGTGTGGGTTGCATAAACGTTAATATGGTTTGAGAGGTTTGAAGTTTGAAAGGTTTGAAAGGTTTGAAGTTTGAAGAGTTTGAGGTTTGAAAGGTTTGAGAATTGAGAACTTGAAATAGTAAATTCTTGGCAAGCCAAGCGGCAAGCCGAGCGGTAAATGAAAAAATTGTAAATAAATAAGAATGATTACAGAAACACAATATATTACATCTATAGAGCTGATTGATGCAATTCACAATCAAGATCCATCAACAGAAACAATTGATGGTGTTGAAGTGAAAGCTGAATTGCTTTACAACAACCGAATGCTTTCAGTGCTCGAAAAACGTGCTCCCGATGCTTCTTTCATTTTGAAATTAGCTGCCAAATGTCAGCATATGAGTCGCTGGAGTATTCCAAGAGCAACTTTTAGTATGGATAAAAAAGGCTATTACCAATGGCGAGGGGCTATAATGGAACATCAATTAAATGTAACTACGACAGTTTTAAAGCAAGCCGAAGTCAACAGCGAGAGCATTGAAGCAATTGTGAATGCCTTGAAAAATAAAGCTGACAAAACTAATCTCAACGCTTCCATTATTGAAGATACAGCCTGTCTGACTTTTATAAAATGGTATTTAGTGCCTTTTGCAGGGCAGTTCGATGTTGATAAAGCTAAAATTATTCTTCAAAAAACAGCCAACAAAATGAGTCCAAAAGGTTTAGAACTAATATCGGAGCTTGAACTCAGCAAGGAAGTATTGGAAGTATTGAGTTTATTAAACGATTGATATTTATTGAATTAAATAAAACACATTCTCGAAATGAAAGAAAAAAATTACCGTAGTCTCTTGAAATCCCTTTCTTGGCGTATAACAGGTACAATCGATACATTCGTAATTTCTTATATAATTACTGGTAAAATATCAACAGCTGTATCTATTAGTGGCGTTGAAATTATTACAAAAATAACACTCTATTATTTTCACGAACGGATTTGGAATAAAATTAATATAGGTAAAGTAAAAGAAACGCCAAACGATTATCAAATCTAAAGAAATTTACAATTTAAACATTTACAATTTACCATTTAAAACACTATTTATCAACTTAAATTGTAAATGGTAAATATCAAAATAGTCAATAAAAATTATGTTTCAAAATACATTTTCACCCGAGCAAACTGAATTGCTCAAAAAACTAAGTTCTACATTAAATTCGCAGCAAACACTCTGGTTATCGGGTTATTTTGCGGGTTTAAGCGAGAGCAACGGTAACGGCGAACAAGCAGTTGAATCGGCACAAGCTATTATAGGGGCAACCGAACTTACAATTCTGTATGGTTCACGCACCGGAAATGGTGCAGGACTAGCTAAAATTGCAGCGAGTATTGCATCCGAAAAGGGAATCAAAGTCTCGCTCAAAAATATGGCCGACTATAAAACCCGTGATTTGCAAAACGAGAAAAACCTTTTGCTAATTGTTTCTACGCATGGTGAAGGCGAACCACCTTTTGATGCGAAAGAGCTTTACGAATTTTTACATGGAAAGCGTGCACCAAAATTAGAAAGTCTCAATTATGCCGTTTTAGGTTTAGGTGATTCAAGTTATTTTCATTTTTGCAAAACCGGAATTGATTTCGATAATCAACTGGAAAAACTAGGTGCTAAACGTTTACACAGTCGTGCTACATTAGATGTGAATTTTGTTGAAACAGCCGAAAAATGGATAACGGAAGCAATATCTACATTTGATGGAAGTGCAGAAACGAAGCAAGTTTCGAATCCAAAATTTTCTTTTGTGACACCAGCTAAAAAAACCGAAACCGTTTCTAAATCCAATCCGTTTAAAGCACCAGTGCTTGACAAAATGGGATTACACGGACGCGGTTCGGATAGACAGACTATACATATTGAGTTGAGCACCGAAAATAATCCCGGTCTAAACTATCAACCTGGTGATGCTGCAGGAATTTTGCCAGTAAACACAGTGGAACTAATCAACGAAGTTTTGGCAGTAACAGGATTGGATGCTGGTGAATTAGTAACTATCAACAACAAACCAAAAAAGCTTGAAGAAGCGCTTTATAAGGAATTGGAATTATCAAAAATTACAGTTGATGTGGTAAAACGCTATTTGGAAAACTATCCGAATGAAGCACTTGCTACACTTACTACTGATGCTGATAAATTCAAAGCATATTTAGATGGTCGTGATATTGTTGACCTTTTTACAGATTATCCAACTGAGGTATCGGCCGAAAATCTGGTTAAAATCCTACGCCCATTGCAGCCACGTTATTATTCTATTTCGTCCAGCCCCAAGGCATTTCCGGGTGAAGTGCACCTAACTGTTGGTGTTGTTCAATATCATCATGCAGGTCGTGCTAAAAAAGGAACTTGCTCAAATTATTTATCGGAAGTGATTATCGACGATGAAACAGTACCAGTTTTTATCGAATCCAATCCAGGTTTTCGTTTGCCTGAAAATGAACAAACACCAATTATTATGGTAGGAGCTGGAACAGGAATTGCACCATACAGAGCATTTGTTCAACACCGTGAGTTGGCTGACAATCCTGGCAAAAGCTGGTTGTTTTTTGGAAATCGCAATTTTGAAACTGAATTCTTGTATCAAACCGAATGGCAGAGTTTTCTGAAATCCGGAGCACTCACAAAACTGGATGTAGCTTTTAGTCGCGATGGTGATAAAAAAGTGTATGTGCAGGATAAATTATGGGAAAGTGGAGCTGAAATTTATAAATGGCTCGAAGAAGGAGCACATTTCTATATTTGTGGTGATATGAAAAACATGGCAAGAGCTGTGCAAGATAATTTGCTTAAGATTGTTGAAAAATACGGACTTCTAAGCAAAGAACAAGCACTAGAATATGTAGACAATTTGGAAAAAACCAAGAGACTGCAATTGGATGTGTATTAAGGCATTTACCATTTATTTATTTACAATTTACCATTTAAGAAAATGAGCAATAATCAAGATAAATCAAATTATATTTCTCTATTCGAAATAGAAAACCAGAAATCGATATCACAAGACGATGCTTACTTAAACTCCCCTTTAGGGGATTTAGGGGCAGTTCTCTCTTCTTTCGAAACCCTAAAAGCAAACAGCAACGGACTTCGTGGCAACATAGTAGAAAGTCTGAACAACCCAATTACAGGCTCTTTAGCAGCCGATGACCAGTTATTGATAAAATTCCACGGAAGTTATCAGCAGCAGGACAGAGATTTGGACGATGAACGCAAAAAACAAAACCTTGAACCACTTTACAGTTACTTGATTCGTATTCGTGTTCCGGGTGGTGTAACTACGCCTCAACAATGGATTGCATTAGACGAGCTAGCTGACAAATACGGCGATAAAACGCTGAAATTGACAACCCGTCAGGCATTTCAGTTTCATGGTGTGCTTAAACGCAACCTAAAAACCACAATGCAAGAGATTAACAATACCTTGCTCGACACCATTGCTGCATGTGGCGATGTAAACCGCAATGTAATGAGTTCGGCCAATCCTTTTGAGTCGCCGGTGCATGCCGAAGTGGCTGCCGATGCTAAACGCATGTCAGACTATTTTTTACCTAAAACCAAAGCTTATCACGAAATTTGGCTCGATGGTGAATTAATTGCCGGAGGCGATCAGGAAGAAGAACCAATTTACGGAAAAACATATTTGCCACGTAAATTCAAAACAGCTTTCGCCATTCCTCCACGTAACGATACCGATGTTTTATCCAACGATCTTGGTTTTATTGCCATAGTTGAAAATGGAAAATTACTTGGTTACAACCTCAGCATCGGTGGTGGCATGGCTTATACTTTTGGCAATATTGCTACTTATCCGCGTGTAGCCGATGTTGTGGGTTATTTCCCAAAAGAGCAACTATTAGATGTATCCGAAGCAGTTTTGGTTTTTCAACGTGACCACGGAAATCGTTCGGAACGCAAGAATGCGCGTCTGAAATATACAGTTGACCGTTTTGGAATCGATTATTTCAAAGCAGAAATTCTACGAACCAAAGCTCTGATTCTCGAACCTGCTCGTGCATATAGTTTCGAAACCTTGGGCGATAAATATGGTTGGACCAAAAGCGAAGATGGTTTGTGGCATTACGGTGTATTTGCCGAAGGTGGAAAACTGGGCGACCGTAGCGGGTTAAATGCAAAAAAAGCTTTGCGCGAGATTGCAAACATACACACCGGAACATTTATCCTTACCGGAAATCAGAATGTGGTAATAGCACAAGTTACCGAAGCATTGAAACCTAAAGTAGAAGCATTGTTGAAAAAACACAAAGTGCTTAACACCGATAAACTTTCGGCCTTACGTCAAAATGCAATTGCGTGTGCTTCATTGCCTTTATGTGCTTTAGCCTTTGCCGAAGCCGAGCGTTACTTACCAGTTTTCAACGATAAGATAGACGAAATATTAAAAGAAAACGGACTATTTAATGTCCCAATCAGCATACGTATGACAGGTTGCCCTAATGGTTGCGGACGACCATTTTTAGCCGAAATAGCTATGGTTGGTCGTGCTCCAGGTCGTTACAATCTGTATCTCGGTGCTAGCTTTACGGGTGACCGACTCAACAAATTATACAAAGAAATGCTTAACGAAGAAGAAATTCTGAACGAACTACGACCACTCTTGTCCGATTATGCCAAAGGAAGAAAAAAAGACGAACACTTTGGCGATTTCGTTATCCGCAAAGGCTATATCAAAGCTACTACGGCGGGGTTGAATTTTCACCTCCCCTAACCCCTCCAAAGGAGGGGAATTGAGCTTCTAATCAAATGATAAGCTTTATTCTAATTTCTCATAAATACAAATATTCTAATTTGCTTTCTAATTTATACACTTTTAATTCAGCCCCATATTCCCTCTCCTTTGGAGAGGGTTAGGGAGAGACCTATGAACCGCGAAGACTTACAATTTTTACCTATTTCCATTAACGTAACCAACAAAAAAATTCTTTTGGTGGGTGGTGGAAAAGTGGCTACACACAAAGGGAGCATTATGGCTCGTTTTGTACAAAACGTTACAGTTATTTCGCCCGAATTTACGGATGAAATACTGAAACTGCCTTTTACATTTATTCAAAAGGAATACGAAAAAAGCGATTTGGCTGGTTTCTTTCTGGTTTATGTTTGCACGGGAAATCACGAACTGAATGCGCAAGTAAAAGTTGATGCTGATGAATTGGGAATTCTCACAAGCGTTTGCGATGCGCCGCTTCTGTGCGATTTTGTGTCGCCAGCCATTCACAAAGAAGACAATGTAACCATTTCGGTGGGAACTAATGCCCGCGATGCATTTCAAGCCGTTTATATTCGCAATCAAATTACTGAACTTATCAACAATGGTACAATACATATCCAAAAGCCAGACTAATAGCTCCTTGGCCGAAAGAGAAACGTTTTTCAATACGCTTCAACTGCCTCAAAATACACCGCATGTATTGTTGCAAACTTGCGACCGCATAGAGTTGTACTGGGGCGATGGTCAAATTCCTGAACATATAGCACAGCACTTGTTTAGCGTGGTTTCGGGCTTAGATTCCTCGCTTGTGGGCGAATGTGCCATACAAGGTCAGGTGAAGAAATGCTATCAAGAGGCAGCTGCCAATTTCAAACTATCGGGTTCATTGCATAAACTGTTTCAAACATCATTGAGTGTAGGTAAACGGGTTCGTACAGAATCGGCTATTTCACAAGGCGCTATTTCGCACAGTCAGGCAGTGATTGAATGCCTTATACAGGAACAAATTCCACTTAAGAATGCATTAATAACTATGTTGGGCATCAATAAACTCAACGAAGACATTATCAAATTTCTGCAAGCCAAAGGCGCTATGTCCATTTTTCTGGGCAATCGATATTTCGAAAAAGCGCAAGATATGGCAACTAAATACGAATGTAAAGCTTTCCGTTTCGATGAAATGAAATCCTTTATGGAATACATCAATGTATTGATTACAGCAACTTCGGCACCACACGTCATTGTGCGCCCCGAACACATTTCGTCCAACCAAAAAATACTTATTTTCGACCTTGCCTTTCCCCGTGATGTGGACGAGCGTGTTGGCGAGCTACCTAATGTAACGCTTTATAACCTCGAAGATATAAAAGAAAGAGTCAATCAAAACCTCGCCTCACGCCAGCAAAAAATGAAATTAGCACTGCAAATTATTGATGAGGAAGTGGCTATATTCACCCAATATCAACATACAAGAGTCCGACTTTAATTTAACAACCATATAATAAAAAAAGATATTTTGTTGTTGATGAAAAAATAATTAATTTCCTTTAAAAACGATTCATAAGAGTTTATATAAGTTTAAAAATGTGGATAGAAAATTACTTCAAACACAAAACTTGTCACGCTATGCTTAAGCCTCCAATGGTAGAATCCGCCAATTGGCGAATGAAATCTTATATGTTTTTACTTTAAACACTTTTCATATTTTTGTTGTTATCATAAAAATATATTTTATATTTGCTTATAACTATTTTTTATAACCAAAACTTCAACTTATTTAATCACTATTATTATAAACGAATAATTATGTCAACAGAAGGGTCTAAAGAAAATCCATGGAAATTAAAAACTCCACCAATGACATCGGAATATGAAATTTATAGAGATGTAAAGGACAATAAAGAAGTAATTATGTGTATTGTTGGCAAAACTACACTTATTTATGACGCTAAATGCTTGACTGACTTACATGCAATGCTCAAAGAACATGGTGACTGGATGGAGTTAGGTAGTGCTGACGAACAAAAACCTGCGAAGGAGGGCACTGTTGAAGCTTGGGGACGTTCTGAAAATAACCCTAACGGAGGTTGGTATGGACTTAAAAAAGGTTTGCGAGGACGATTTGGAATGTATATTCCTCCTTTAATGGAAAAATTAGGTCTTGCTGAAGTAACACACGATGCAAAAGGAAATAAAATGAAAGCAATCTAGTTTTAATTCTTATGGCAACAAAAACAACAGAAACCGAAGTAAAGGTAATTGATTTTATAAATGCATTTGTTGACAATGAACAAAAAAAGCTGGACAGTTTTCAACTTATTGATTTAATGAAGAAATGGTCAGGATTTGAGCCAAAAATGTGGGGACCTTCAATCATCGGTTTTGGTAGTTATCATTATAAATATGCCAGTGGCCATGAAGGCGATTCCATGTTAATTGGATTTTCACCCAGAAAAGCTGAATTCTCTTTGTATGCAATAGTGCCTGAAAATGATAATAAACAATTGCTTGAGAACTTGGGTAAGTTTAAAATGGGTAAAGCTTGTATTTATTTCAAGAAGTTGGCCGACCTGAATCTTGATGCACTAGAAAAGCTTTGTAAGATTACTATTTCGTATTTAAATCAGAAATATGAGTCTGTTAGCAAAGAGTAATTATTAATAGTAAAAATATTCCAAAGCAATGAAATATACTTTGATTTTGACATTATTGATATTGGCCAAAGTTTCTTTTGGACAAAATAATACAGCAAAGGATACATTATCAGTTAATCCAAACTTCAACAAGGAATTAGCAGACAAATTAGGTGGTGATAAATATGGTATGAAATCCTATTTTTTAGTTATACTGAAAACAGGTACAAATGCTACCACTGACAAAGATTTTATTAATGAAAGTTTCAAGGGGCATATGGTTAATATAAATCGCTTGGTTGAAAATGGAAAGTTAATTATTGCCGGACCTTTGGGAAAGAATGAACATAATTATCGGGGAATTTTTGTTTTAAACAATATAAAAACCATTGAAGAAGCTAAACAATTGTTGCAAACCGACCTTGCAATAAAAAATGGACTTTTAGACTTCGATATTTTTACTTGGTATGGTTCGGCTGCAATTCCCGAATACTTACCAATTTCAGACAAAATTTGGAAATTAAAACCCTAATATAATCATGGATAAAGCAACACAAACAATGATTGATAACCTGCAAAAAAATACAGGTAAAAGCTTGGAAGAATGGATTGAAATCGTTAAAATTCAATCATTTGCCAAACACGGAGAAATTATGAAATTCCTTAAGGAAACCCACCAGCTAACCCACGGTTTTGCCAATATGATTGCTTTAAATGCTACAGGTTCGCATGCAGCTACTATTGACAATCAAGATGACTTGATAACAAAACAGTATGTAGGAAAAGAGCATTTGAAACTTATTTACGACAAACTCATTTCTGAGATTTTATTATTTGGAAACGACATAGAAATTTCCCCGAAAATTGCGTATGTAAGTTTAAGGCGAAAAAAACAATTTGCTTTACTAAATCCTGCGAGCAAGACGCGTTTTGAAATTGGAATAATTTTGAAAGGACAAGAAGCCAAAGGAAAATTGGAAGCTGAGAAACCTAACGCAATGTGTTCGCACAAAATCAAAATTGCCGAAATAAAAGACATTGATAAAGAGGTAATTAATTGGTTAAATGCAGCTTATAATAGCGCACTATAATAACAAGCACTTGGCTCTTCTTAGCTAAGTGCTTATTATTTACGAATCACAATGATGTATAAACAACATTCCTATTGAAACTATTTCATTGAAAAAAAACCAATGGAATTGCCCTCAGTATCCATAGCTACAGAACAATAGCCATATTCTCCAATTTGGAACTTCGTTTGTAAAACCTGTCCTCCTGCTTGCTCAACTCTCGATGTTTCAACTGCGCAGTCATCGCAAGTAAAATATACCAAAGTACCACCTATTCCAGGTTCCATATCACTTGATTTACATAGTGCGCCACTTATATTAATCTCGTTTTCGTCCCACGGGAAACTCAACATTTCTAAATCTGAACTTTCGCCCGGAGCATCCATCGGAATCATTTTGATTTGTAATACAGTTTCGTAAAATTTCTGAGCTCTCTTCATGTCTTCTACATAAATTTCTATCCATGTAAATGGATTTTTTGTTTGTGTTGCCATATTTTTTATTCCTGAAAATTTATTATTTACTTCTGTTTTTTTAATTTTCTAAATAACGTTTCGAATAAAATAAAAGTTGATTCTACTTATAAATATTTTTAATTTCAATGCATTAGATAATGTAATATTGACCCCGATACTAACCAAAAAAAATAATTTTAAACAAATTTCATACACGAAATAAACGCCAGATAAATTTTCAATATCTTATTCAAACAAAAATTAAATCACATTTAGTATTTTTTTAGAACTTAATTGTAAACTTCTAATTAAAATTATGTAAATATTCTTTATCAACCTATTAAATACTTGTAAATGAAGATGTATATGTTTTTTTTCGTAATTTTTCTAATGGAATATAGTGTCATTTTCCATTTTTTACTCAGCAAAATCTGTAATACATATTAAATTTTAGAATATATCATTCTTATTGCATTGCAATTTACCTATTTATTCGTATTTTTATATCTAATTATTGAATGCCTGACAATGGCATACATTTTGAAATATCTTTTTTACTCTTCAGATGATATTTTTGTAGTACTAATTTAAAAAACAAGATCATGAAAAAATTAATAATCACATTTTTTATTTTTATAATAGCCCATTCATTGCTGCAAGCACAAAACGAGAAAATTGTTGAAAGTGATGGAGTTTTTTTTACTGATGCTACACAGACTAATTTGTATAGTGGGGAGTATAAAGAATACTTTGCAGATGGGTCTTTAAAGCTTGAAATTATCATTAAAAATGGAAAACCAGAAGGTGCTTACATAGTGTATTATCCAAATGGTAAACCAAATGAAATTCGCGCCTATAAAAATGGAGAATTTCATGGCATTTGGCGTACATATAACGATGCGGGTATGTTAATAGCACAAGCAGAATATAGAAATAACAAAAAACATGGAACATGGAGCACCTGGGATGATTCCGGAATTAAAAGATATGAAATGCAATATAATAACGGAAAGAAAACAGGTGTTTGGTATATGTGGGATGAGAAAGGTAAATTGATATCAGAAAGAACATTTTAATCGTTTGTTGTTCAATATTAATTAGGTGAAACAGAGTCTTCATATAATTGTATAGGTTTTGTAATAAAATTGTAACATAAATACATTTACTTTGTACAGTATTTAAACAACAATTGTACTTTACAAAACAAAAAAATATTCGTATATGAAAAAGGTGATATTTTTCGCAGTAATTTCTTTATTTCTTGCAAATCTAAGCGTTTCTGCAAAACCAGAACCAAAACCGGAACCAAAAGTAGAAGTGCAGAGCAATACAATAGTTTTAAAAGGTTTGGTATGTGACAACCTTACTAAAGAGACACTTGCAGCAGCAGTAATTACCACCAACGGACAAAAAGTATATAGCGATCTTGATGGCAATTTCTCAATCTCAAATTTATGTAATGGTAAATGTCAGATTAAAATAAATTTAATATCATATCAAGAACAAATTCTTGATATCGATACCAATACTACAAAAACGTTGAACATTTTCCTTAAACAACGCTAGTATTACTATAGTGAAACTAGAAAACTTTCAGATTTGATAATATACTTCAAATTAATAATATCAAAGAAAGGCAGACCTTCAGGTTTGCCTTTCTTTTTTTTATAACATTACAAGTATTGAAATTATAATACATTTCTTGATTAAAGAAGCTACATTGAAAGCATACATTATAAACTTATATTGCAAATTTCTGTTGATTCTACAGCATTTTGACTTGATCAGAATATTATTGATATATAGAACATTGGAGTAAATGAAGTATTTGAATTTCTCTGGAGCTCTTTCATGTTTATTAAGTATTAGATACTGTTAATTGAGATGTTTAATCTGTCGATTTTTTTGTGAAACAAAAGTAACTACTTTCAGATAGCTATCGGGAATCGTTGCAATATCTTGATTAGCTATTAAGTGAATGTTCGGAAGGCAATCACTGATTTCATTCCGGGTATCTTTTGGTTAATACCTTCTGACATTTATTTGGTTGACAGGAACTGATAATAATTTAAAAGATTAGTTCATTCTGGAACTTTGTTAGATGTGACAATAATCCATTCAACAAAAATTTATATTTCTCCTCCCATTTTATAAAATACTTCCTCTGCCAAATTCTTCAAATTCATTAAGTCGTATGGTTTTACTTATTTCTTGCATTATAAGTATGTTGCAGCTTGTGCCACTACCGCAAATGCCATTTTACGATACCATACATTTATAATGAAAGCAGAAGCCATTTCAAGCCAAATGGGCTATTAAAGCAAACACCCTCTTTCTTTATAACACTCACAGAATAAATGACTTTACAAGATTTGATTAAAAAAAATCAGACCTATTCTCACGAACAAGTCTGATTAGATTTTTAAAAACATCGAAAAAACTATCTGATAATAATTACGAAATTATCGAATAGTAAGTTTTTGGTTGAATGTGTTATGGCCTTGACGAGCTACCATTATATACATTCCTTTGCGCAATTCTGATACATTTACTATTTCTTTATCCATTGAAATTGAATTTTTGCTCAACATCAGTTTACCTGTTAAGTCTCTTAATTCAATTGAAGTAACACCACTAAATTCAGGTAATTCAACCATTACTTCTGTGCTTGCAGGATTTGGATAGATTTTCAAGCTATTTACTGTAGCTGATTTTGGTGTGAAAATACCAGTAAGAGTATTCCAATATGAACCGGAATTCATACCCGAACCTGAAGACAGATTAAACTTAGGAGCAGTTAAATTGAATGGATCAACAACTAATAAAGTTGCA
>JFJP01019903.1_pt1 | contig 12167 bp, 7 predicted proteins | sample 431651 | NCBI WGS metagenome assembly JFJP01 (sample SAMN02602958, study PRJNA72255) | Microbial mat metagenome, whole genome shotgun sequencing project. | biome: fresh water; feature: sink hole; material: water; isolation source: purple microbial (photo- and chemosynthetic) mats found in... | reverse complement strand
TTGGCATTATCGGATCACCAAATGGTTCATTATCATGTATAATTTAAGCCTATGCTGTTAACCAATCATTTACGGGTGAGCCACTACCAAAAAATTCCCTACATTCTGGCACGCCGAGTAGATGTCTCGGCAGAGAAACTTGCTGCAAAGTCGCTTTTTTTCTTCCTCTGCGAAGCTTTTTTGTTGACAGTTTTCACGGTGATCTTTTATTTTGACAACGTTCAAAAAAGGCAGCACTGCCACTCATGCACGCCGCGCGACGCAGCGATGGATGCATTCCCAATTCCGTTCCTTTTTTCGTAATTATTTAACACACCGTACCGTGAACGTCCGTGTTTGCTGATCATGCTGACGATCTCTAACTCGCCCTCAGAGGCACTCTCAGCTGGCGAACGGGGACGTTTTCGCGGTACAGCTTTTCTTTTCTTTCTTCGTAGCGGTTTCCATGTGTGAGGAACAATCTTGTCGTTTTCGCATGGCAAGGCGCGGGAAGAAAGCTCATTGATACCAAATTGTGTTTGAAACGATCATCATTCATTTGGTAGAGACGCCCCGCCGGGGCGTCTCTACGCGACCTTTCACGATGATTTTTTTAACCGCAATTGGTATTACTAACATCGAACCAGAGATAAGGAGTCGAAACGTATGTTGGAATTAAAAAAAGGCGTTGATATTCTGGCTGAACTTGGCGGTATTCATACGAATGCGGACGCGCAAGCCGTGTTTGCCGCAAAATGCGATCAAGACACGTGCGACCGGTTGAGCAAAATTACGAATCAAGAGGCCTTGCTGAAAATCGCGAACGCGATTGCGATGATGCAGCCGGACGCGGTCTTCGTGAGTACCGGCTCCGAAGCCGATAAACAGAAAGTGCGCGAGATGAGCCTGGCGAAAGGGGAGGAAAAAGCGCTGGCGATGAAGGATCACACGATCCATTTCGATTACGCCAAAGAACAAGGCCGCGTGGTGGAAAAAACCCTGTACATCGTCAACGAAGACGAAGACATCAGCGTGATGGCGAAAAAGATTTTGCGCAACGAAGCGCTGGCGTATATCAAAAACGTCATGGTCGGTATTGGCAAAGGCAAAACCCTGTTGGTTGGGTTCTATAGTCGCGGCCCGGTCGGTGCAAAAGGCTCGCTGCCAGCTATCGAAATCACCACGTCAACCTACGTCACGCATTCCGCGAACCTGCTGTATCGCAACGTCTATCACCGTTTTGACGAAGAAGTCGCCCGCGCCGGGTACGTGATTACCAACGTCCACAGCGAAGGCGCTGGCCGACCGGAAGATTTCCCGAATATGCGCGTGTTTATGGATCGCAGTTGGCTGACCACCTTCTCGATGCTCTGCACCTACGCCGGCAACACGCTGTTGTTGAAAAAGGGCAACCATCGTTTTGCGGTGGATTTGGCGACCTATTATCAGCGCGGTTCGCAACTGTCCGAACACATGTTCCTCACCGGCCTCACCGGCCCGAACGGCCGCAAAACCTTCTTTGCCGGAGCGGCGCCCTCGGGCTGCGGCAAAACCACGACCGCGATGGTCGGCACGGATTTCATCGGCGACGATTTAGCCCAACTTTGGATTGACGCGCAAGGCGTATTACGCGGCGTGAACCCGGAAATGGGTATCTTCGGGATCGTGGAAGATGTAAACCGCGAGGGCGATCCGTTCCTGATGAAGTGTCTGCGCGAAGAGGGCGCGGAAGTTATTTGGACGAATGTGCTGATTGATGACAACGGCGTGCCGCACTGGGTCGGACACGGCGAACCGATGCCGAAAAAAGGCATCAACTATACGGGCGAATGGTACGAAGGGAAACTCGATGAAGACGGCAAAGCGATTCCACCCTCGAACCCGAACGCGCGTTGCACGCTGCTGAATAGCAATATGCCCAACTATAACGAACAAGTGGCTGAAGACCCGCAAGGCGCGCCCGTGAAAGTCATTACGTACAGCGGCCGCGACAGCGATACGATGCCACCGGTCGTGGTGGCCAAAAATCCGGATCACGGCGTCGCGATTGGCGCATCTATTCTGTCCGCTGCCACCGCCACCGAAATCGGCGCATCCGGCGTGCGGCGGCAACCCTGGGCCAATGAGCCGTTTATCCCCGGCCCGTTGCCTGAATATATGGACGCGCAATTCGAGTTTTACAACTCGCCGACCCTGAAAGAAAAACCGGTCATGGCGGGCTTGAATTATTTCCTGACGCAAGGCGCGCGCGGCGGCGAAGGGAAGAAATTGCTGGGCGAGAAAAAAGACGTGAAAGTGTGGCTGGGCTGGTTAGAACTGTATGCAAACGGCGACGCGCCGGCGATTGACACGCCGATCGGCTTGATTCCGCAATACGCGGAGTTGAAAGCACTGTTTGCCGAAATCGGGAAAGAATATTCCAAAGAGTTGTATGACAAACATTTTGCGTTTTATGTTGACAATATTCTGGGACGCCTTAACTTACAAGAAGAAGCGTACAAGAAAGAAAGCAACGTGTCGCCGAGATTGTTTGCCGTGTATGCCGAACAACGTGCCGGTTTAGAAGCGTTAAAAGCCCAATATGGCGCTGTCGTGTCGGTCGAACAACTGATCGAAGCCTCCAAACAAGGGAAGTGCTGCGGCGGTGGCTGCTGTTAAGCTGATCGTTTCAGGAGGCGGCCTGAATTTCAGGCCGCCTCTTTTTTTGGGACGCGGGATCGTGCTATGAATGGTGTTCTGCGCCTGTACAATGGAGGAAACGCTATTTATGAAAGGCAGTATTGTCCAATGTCTTGAAGAACTGGTCGTCGCGCGGTTTGGCAAGGAAGCATGGGAAACGGTGTTGCAACGCGCCGGCGTGAAGAACGGCGCGATGTTTTTACCGTTTCAAGATGTTGATGACGGCCTGGTCAAAAAAATGATCACCGCGGTGTGCGATACCTTGCATCTTTCCTTGCCGCAAGCGGCCAATGCCTTTGGGGAACACTGGATCACGGTGTATTCGCAACGGTTTTATGCGCAATATTACGCGAAATATCATACCGCCAAAGAGTTCTTTTTGGGGCTGGATGCGATTCACGTCGCCATGACGAAAAATATTCCGAACGCCAAACCGCCGCAATTCGACTTTGAATGGAAAACGGGCACGACCCTGATTTTACACTATACCTCGCAACGCGGTCTGATTGATTTCGTCGTCGGGCTGGCTAAAGGGGTCGGGACATTTTATCACGAAGACCTTCAGGTCAAGAAGCTCAACAATGAGACGGTAGAAATTTACTTTCGTTCCGCCTCGTCTGTTTGAATCGTGTGCCAGAGACCAAAAGCTGAAGGATCTGAAAGCGCCCGATTTTTAGAGCCGTAGAGACGCCCCGGCGGGGCGTCTCTACCTTATATATATATTTAGGCGGTGACAATTTTGCCGACCAGATCATAGGGCAGCGCCTCGGTAATCAACACGCGCTCAAATGCGCCGGGCGTGGTATCGCCGTCGTTGATATAAACGACGCCGTCAATTTCCGGCGCTTGACCGGCGGTGCGGGCTTCGATGAGCAGCGGCGTTTCCGCTGATTCGCCGTCCACCAGCACGGTTTGCACAGTGCCGACGAGTGCTTGCTGCTGTTGCAACGAAATTTCGGCCTGCGCAGCCATGATTGCCTGCCGACGCTTTTCCGCGATTTTGGCTGGTACGGGATTCGGCAAATCCGCCGCGGCTGTCCCCTCTTCCGCCGAATATGTGAACACTCCCAGGCGTTCAAAGCGGACGGTTTTGACGAAATCCAACAACAAATCAAACGCCGCGTCCGTTTCCCCCGGAAAGCCGACAATCAACGAGGTGCGCAGGGTCAAGCCCGGAATTTCACGTCGCAGCTGTGCCACCAATTCGCGCGTCTGCGTTTCGGTAATGCCGCGCCGCATCGCGCTGAGGATGGCGTTATCAATATGCTGCAACGGCAGATCGAGATAGGTGCAGAGCTTTTCTTCCGTTGCGATCAGGCGCATCAGATCGCGGTCAAGGCTGGTCGGATAGGCGTACATGACTCGGATCCAGGGCAGTCCGGGAATCTGAACTAACTGTTCCAATAATGGCACAAGTAAGGATTTGCCGATTAAATCAATACCATAAGACGTGGTATCCTGCGCAATTAAATTCACTTCTTGCACGCCTTGCGCTGTTAACGTCTCGACTTCGCGGACAATCGAGGCCAGCGGGCGGCTGCGCAATTCGCCGCGAATCAGCGGAATCGCGCAAAATGAGCATTTGTAGCGGCAGCCTTCCGCGATTTTGACGTAGGCGGAATGCGTGCCGCCCAGGCGCGTTCGCGGTACGCGGTCATCATACAAATAGGTCGCGGGCGCGCGCTGCGTCAAGTTCGCGGTCAGGCGGGACGCTGCCGTCAGCCGCGCTTTAGCGCGGCGACCTGCGCCGACGCGAGATGGGATTGGCTGTTCCGCACGTTCCAGATGCTGACAAATCGCGACGACTTGCGGCACATCGTCAATGCCCATAAAAAAATCCACTTCCGGCAATTCAGCCACTAAATCAGGCGCATACCGTTGGGCAAAACACCCGGCCATAATCAACCAGCGGCACGCGCCCGCGGTTTTGTATTGCGCGGCCTCTAAGGTCGTCTGAATCGCTTCTTCTTTCGCTTCCTGAATAAAACCGCACGTGTTCACGATGAGGATTGCGGCCTCCGCTTCTGGCACAATCTGATACCCCGCCGCTTGTAACAAGCCGAGCATTAACTCTGAATCCAGCCGATTTTTTGGACATCCTAAACTAATCAACCCCACTGTCGCCATGCTTTTGCCTCACGTACCGCCGCCGTCCTTGTCGGCGTGACGAACGGAGAGATTCATCAGGCCGACGGGGACGGCGGCGGTACGATACACACGTAAAAATTAATGCACCAGCGTACAACTACAGCATTATTCAGCGTCATTGACATCAGAGCAGGAGTGCGAAATCTCGATTTCGCCGGTCAAATCGAGATTCGACCGCGAAAGCTTCGCTTCCGCACTCCTGAAAATTAACGTTCTAATGTACTACAAAAAAACCGATACGCAAGAATAAGAGGTTCGCCGCTTCTGATCTTTTGACTGTGATCGCCCTATCAAACAAGATGACACGCGTGTCAATAGAAAAATGAGCCGAACGGCATCGCCAGTGAAAACAAAACGGCCTCTTCAGGAATAATGTTCTTGACATCATGCACCGGCAACTGATAGATACATCAAGTATGTAGTCACTGACTCTGGCAAAATTCTAATTACTCGAGATCAAAGGAGTTCGTCATGATGCGAAAAATGTGTATCGCCGGAAGTTGCTGGTTGGCGTTCGGCCTCATGTTGACCGTGGCCGCGTCGGGGCAAAATCTGCAAATTGTCGCAGATGAGTTTCCCCCGTTTAACTATACGAACGAAGGGACGTTTACCGGTATCGGCACGGAGGTTGTACAAGCGATTTTAGCGGAGTTGCATTTACAGGCGCCCATCAAAGTATATCCCTGGAAACGTGCATACAAAATGGCGCTGGAACAGAAAAATACGTTGATTTTTACCATCGCTCGCACGCCTGAACGCGAAGACTTATTTGCCTGGGTCGGGATCGTCGCGCCGGGGGAATCGTATATGTTTGCGCTGGCGGATCGCGCCGATGTTCAGGTCGCCGCCTTAGCCGACGCGCAGAAATATCGCATCGGTGCGGTGCGCGAAGATGCCCGCGCGCAGTTTTTATTGACACAGGGATTTGTTGATGCGCCGGCGAAGCTTGAGCTTGTTGGCAGTAATCAACAAAATGTGCTCAAGCTGTTCGCAAAGCGCATCGATCTCTGGATTGAGAATGAACTGACCGCGTATTATCTGATCAAGCAACATCAACATGAACCCGCAAGCATCAAAAAAGCATACCACGTCACCGAACTTTCTTCTGATTCATATATCGCCTTCCAGAAAGACAGTTCGCCGGAATTGGTGGAACGCTTCAAAACCGCACTGGCGAAGATCAAAGAAAACGGGACCTACGACAAAATTTTAGCGAAATATCGGTAAAAGCATTGTTGAATAAGACTTCCGAAGTCTTGAAGACTTCGGAAGTCTTATTCAACAATGCTCGTCTCTATAAATTGACAATGTGACGGTTGGTCTGAGTGCAAATGTAGTCGAGTTGCGCCCAGACGCTGAAAAAGAGGTCGGCTTGAAAACGCGGCACGGGTTTCAAGGTATTGCCAACGGCGGCCAATAACATACGCTCCTGCCAGAGATGACGGAAAATCGTCGCACCGAGAGCGGCTTGGCCGCCTTGCGCGTCCGCGAGGGCGAGGGCGTCCCACAGCGACAAGGTGGGCGTTGAAAATTCGAGGCCCTTGAAAAAATTGATGATGCGCGTCGTGACGAACAACGTAAACAGGTCGTCGCGCGAACAGGCCGGCGTTTCAAGCGCCATCGCGGTGGAACGCGCCTTGAACATGTCGCTTTCGGTGCGCGGCGGAAAATCGGCGGCGATGGGCGTCTGCGGCGTCAGATAAAACATGGAGGCGCCCAACAGTACCGGCAGTCTGGTGTTGAGCGCGAGAGTATCCCGCATGGCGGCCAGCGTTTCACGCGGCAAGCCGAGAATTTGATACGCCACCATCTGAAAGCCTAATTGTGCGCCAGCCGTGACAATCGTGTGATAATGCGCGAGTTCATGCGGACGCTTCGTCTGCTGGCGCGTCATCGCCGCCGCGCTGACGAGCGCAAGATTCAAATGCGTAAACCCGGCGCGGCGCATGAGGGTCAACGCTTCGACATCGAGATTGTGATACGAAATCCCGTTCATCGCGAGAAATTGCACATCCCCGCGCGGAAACGCCTCAATCAAGCGCCGACAGAATTCTTTAAATTCCGCCAAATGGCAGGTCAAATTATCGTCTTCAAAATCAAAGACCCGATACCCGGCCTCGTAACGCTGTTGAATTTCCGCGCACACGGCCTCGGTCGCGCGGCGGCGATAGGTTGCGCCGAACGTGTGATGCACGGAACAGAAAGAACAGCGATAGGGGCAACCGCGCGAGGTGATGAGAAAGCAGAGCGGGCGGCCTTCAAAGCGATAGCGGGACGGCGGGAAATCGGCAAAATCCGGCGGCGGTAATTCGTCCAGCGGATAGTTCGGTTCAATCGGGTTGAAAATCAGTTCGCCCGCGCGTTTCCAGCCTAAATTCGGCACCTGTGCATAATCGCCGCCCGCCTGCCAGATGCGCAGCCATTCGACGAGTGGGCGTTCGCCTTCGCCGCGAATCACAAAATCAACGCACGCATGGCGCAACAGCGTTTCCGGCGCCGCAGAGGCGTGCGCCCCGCCGACGATAATCGGCGCGGTGAGCCGTTGTTTAAGCGCCTGCGCGCATTGCAGCGCTTCGCGAAAATACGGCGAACACATCGCCGAAAGGCCGATGATGTCGGGAGCCGCGGCCGCAACCTCGTCTGCCAGCGTGTCAACCGGCGCGCCAAAGTGGTAATACTGATAAAACACGGCGAAGGGGCTGCGATCCGGATAGGCGTAATACGGGCGGAGATACGCCAATTCACGCGGCAACGGCACGGTCGCGCGTCCCCGGTCGTGATGATAATCCTGGACGATGATATCCAGTTCCGGGAATGCGCGGCGCACGGCCGCTTTCAGATAGCATAAACCGAGCGGCTGCAAGCGGATCGTCGTATCATAAAAATCTTCAATCGGCGGCTGTAACAGGCACAGTTTCAAAGGCTTCATCTAAAACCTCAGCCCAGTAGTGTTTTGTCAAGGTTTGCTTGACGGATGATGATGCGCCAAGACTTCCGAAGTCTCAAAGACTTCGGAAGTCTGTCACCCGTCAAAGGCTTACTTAATTTCAATCGTGACCCAGCCGGAATCGGGGTCATTGCCCACGGTACTCAACCCGGCGGCGAGCCTCCACTCATGCTTGGCGTTGACGCCTTTGTACGTCGGCAAGACGCTCTCTGGCAATTGTACCGTCCCTTCCCAGGTATATTCTTGCTTGGCGTTGAGCATTTGCGCGCCGGTCAGGACGACCTCTTGATGGTAGGTTGACGCCTCTTGCGACCTGCGTTCGGTGTTATTATTAACGGTTTCTTTTGCATCATTGGTCTTCACCGCGACTTCCATTTCGATGGTCTCGATTCCTTCGACATGCACATAGACCTTATCAATTTTCAGGTCAGCGTCTCCCACAATGGCCTTGACCTGCACGGCCAACGGCATCCCTCTGACCGGAGTTCCCACGTCCAACTGAACTTTTGCCCCACCGCCGGTCATCGCATTCTTCATTGATCGTAAGGTATCCATGAATCCCATATTAAAATCCTCCTCTATTTGTTATTGGTTAGACCCGTCATTGGCACGGAACGAACGCGGTGCGGCGACTGCGCCGCACTCCTGTGACATTTATATTAGACATTATTGGAAATAATTTTTGCACAGCGATAATGTTCGTGGTCGGGACGTTCAATTGAACGTCCGACCGGAAAATCCTTATTTCCAAGAATGTCTATTCTCCAAGTACTTACACACAAAAAAAACTTGCCATTCCACCTGTCAATAAAATAGATTGATTTTTTACGGTGTGTCCGATCTGGCATGTGACCGAATCGGCCTCAAGATACCGAGTTATGTCATTGCGGGAAAGCGATTGTTTCGAAGGAGTCAGCCTATGCGCCGAACAACGGAATATAATGATACGATCTTAGTCGTTGACGATCAACCGGATAATTTAGATGTCTTGTTAGGATACCTCCATGAATTTGACTTGCGCATTCTGGTGGCGCAAAGCGGTCAAGAAGCCTTGAACATCACACAACGGTTTCTGCCGGACGTGATTTTATTAGATGTCATGATGCCGCCGGGCATCAATGGCTTTGAAACCTGCCGCCGCTTAAAAGCGCAGGCCGCGACGCACGACATCCCCGTCATCTTTATGACTGCGCTCGTGGATTTGCAAGATAAAATCGAAGGATTTATGGCGGGCGGCGTTGATTATATCACGAAACCGCTCCAACACGAAGAAGTGTTCGCGCGCGTCCAGACCCATCTCACCATCCGCAAACAACAACGCCAACTTCAGGATTTGAACGCGGCGAAAGATAAATTTTTTTCCATTATCGCGCATGATCTGCGCGGGCCGTTGCATTCTTTATTGGAACTCAGCCAATTTACCAAAGATCATCTGACGACCGCGACCCCGGCAGAATTACATAACATGACGAGTTTACAACATTCCGCGACGGAAAATTTGTGCAAATTACTCGAAAATTTGTTGACCTGGGCCAAAATGCAGCGCGGCCTCACGGAATACGCGCCGCAGCCGGTTGACTTAACGCAGGCTGGCCGCACGGTCAGCAGTATTTTTCACGCGCTGGCCGAGCAAAAACAGATCGCGTTCGAGCTTGATATTCCGGTGGACACGGTCGTGTTTGCTGATCCGAACATGTTAGATACGATCCTGCGAAATTTGATCTCCAATGCCTTGAAATTTACCAAAAACAACGGCGTTGTCCGGTTGATTGTTACCCCAACCGAGCATGCCGTCGAAATCGCCGTGCATGATACCGGCATTGGCATTGAGGAACGGCATCTGTCAAAATTGTTTGCGATTGATGCCAAATTTCACCAGTTGGGCACGAATCACGAAAAAGGCACAGGCTTAGGTCTGATTTTATGCGCGGAATTAATCGCCCAGCATGACAGTGCGCTGTCGGTTGCAAGCCGCGTCGGACAAGGCTCGACCTTCCGTTTTACGCTCCCGACGCCGGCAGCAGCGAACCTGAAGCCGGCGGCATAATGTTTGATCCAACTGATTCTGATAAGAGCTTATTCCTAAATAAGAAAATTTGGTAGGGCAGACATTTTTGTCTGCTGCACAGACAGGAATGTCTGTGCCACCAAATGTGGGGGTTATTTTTAAAATGTAATTATTTATGGATAAGCTCTAAGCGAGGCAGGCCAAATTTTTCAAAATCTTTATTGACAACGAACCTCGCGCTGATCAATGATTTAGCTCCGATTGAATGTTGCCGATGCCGACGCGCGCCGATTTCCTCGTTGACTTGTTGCGGTGCAAGCGAAAAAATCCGCGTATCCATTTGATAAGGAGAGCAGAACCCATGTGGTTTGACGATGTCCAAAATGCCACAATTATCATTGTTGATGATAATCCGATCATGCTTCAGCCCCTGGCCGAATGTTTCCGTCAGCGCGGCCTTTCGATCACGTTCGTGGAAACGGCGGCGGAACTTTTTGAAGAGTTGCAAGAGCAACTGCCTGATCTGATCATGTTGGACATCTTTATGCCGGTCAAAAGCGGTTTCGATGTCTGTCGGCAACTCAAGCGGGATGAATTGACCAAAGACATTCCTATTATTTTCATGAGCGCGCTGGATGAAACGGTTGATAAAATTAAAGGATTTGAAATCGGCGGCGTTGATTATATTACCAAACCGTTTGAACATGAAGAAGTCTTCGCGCGCATGGCCGCACATTTGCGGCTGCGCAAGTTACAAAAGCATCTGCTCGCCAACAATCGGCAACTGCAACAAGAAATTGCCCAGCGAATTCAGACCGAAGAGGCCTTACGCGAGAGTGAAGAACGCTTTCGCGGCCTGGCGGAAGCCACGTTTGAAGGGATTATCGTCCATGATAAAGGGACGATTCTGGATATGAATCAAATCATGGAGGAGATGTTTGGCTATGCCCGCGCCGAATTGATCGGGGCGAATGCGCTGGATCTCATGATGACCGAATATGAGGAAGGGATTCTGGGGAATATCCGGTCGGAATATGAAAATTTGACGGAAGGCGAAGGCAAACGCAAAGACGGCAGCCGTTTCCCGGCGGAACTCAAGGCCAAAGCCATGCCGTATCAAGGCCGCAGCGTCCGCATCACCGCCATTCGCGATATTACCGCACGCAAATGCGCCGAACATGCCTTGCGCGACAGCGAAGAACGGTTTCGGACAATTTTCGAACATGCGCCGGTGATGATCAATTCGTATCACGCGCAGGGAAAATATGTAATGTGGAATCATGAATGCGAGAAACGGCTCGGCTATCCAAAAGAGGAGATCATGGCATGCGCCGATCCATTGGCGCTGCTCTACCCCGAACCGCATCTACATCATCAGGTCATCGCGGACATGGCGAAAGCCGACGGCAATTTTCGCGAATATAACGTGACGAATCAACGCGGTGCGCTGCTCGTCCAATTGTGGGCGTATTTCCGGCTGCCGTCCGGGCTCGTGATTTCGGTCGGCCATGACATGACCGAGCGCAAACAGGCGGAAAATGCGCTGTTGGAATCGCAGCAATATACGCGCAATATCATCAACAGTTCGCTGGATATGATTATCACGGTCGATCGCGAGCGGCGGATTGTGGAATTCAATCAGGCGGCGCAGCGGGTGTTTGGCTATCAGCCCGAGGAAGTCGTGGGGCAAAGCGTCGATCTGCTCTATGCCGCGCCAGCAGAATCCACGACAGTGCATCAATTGATGGTTGAACAGGGGCAAATCGTCCGCGAGGTCTTAAATCGCCGGAAAAACGGCGCAGAGTTTCCGTGCATTCTCTCGGCCTCGACCCTCCGCGATGTGTCCGGCGAGCCGGTCGGCTATATGGGCATCTCGCGCGATATCACGGCGACGAAACAAGCACAGGCCGATCTCGTGGCGGCGCATCACGAATTGCAGCAAAAAAATCTGCTGCTTCATGAAATGAACGCAAGCAAGGACAAATTTTTCTCGATTATTTCCCATGACCTCAAAAATCCGCTGAGTATTCTGTTGGGATTTGCGGAACTACTGCACCTGAATATTGACCGGTATGAACATGAGCGGATCAAGACCATGATCGCCAAAGTGCTGGATGCGGCGGAACGTCTGCGCACGCTCCTGGAGAATCTGCTGACGTGGTCGCGGATGCAGCGCGGGCTGCTGGAATGCGCGCCGGAAAATATCAATGTCACGGAATTGGTGGACGAAAACATCGCCTTATTGATGCTGGAAGCCGAGCGCAAACAGATCACGCTGCATAATACGCTGCCGACCTACACGCCCGCGTATGCGGATCAAAGCATGGTGACGACAATTCTGCGGAATCTGATGACCAATGCCTTAAAATTTACTGCGACCGGCGGGCGTGTGACAATCACCTGCCA
>JFJP01039968.1_pt1 | contig 12168 bp, 9 predicted proteins | sample 431651 | NCBI WGS metagenome assembly JFJP01 (sample SAMN02602958, study PRJNA72255) | Microbial mat metagenome, whole genome shotgun sequencing project. | biome: fresh water; feature: sink hole; material: water; isolation source: purple microbial (photo- and chemosynthetic) mats found in... | reverse complement strand
AAATATTTTTAAACTGAGGAAACTTTTTTTATATAAATAGTGTTTATAGTTTTTATTGTCTATTTTTGCGCCATGAACGAAGAGTTAAAAAATATCATTCAGCAAGTAAAGCACTTATACATGAAATATGGTATAAAAAGCGTTACTATGGACGATGTTGCGAGGGAATTGGGTATGTCGAAAAAAACTCTATACCAGTATTTTTGCGACAAAGCTGAAATGGTAAAATTGGTTTTTGAAAGTGAAATAGATAGTAAGTGCAAGGAATTTGATGAAATATCACAAAAAGGCATGAATGCCTTGGAAGAATTGATTGCCGTTTTTACCAAAATGAATGAAATGGTGAGAGAATACAATCCGGCTACCGAATATGATCTCAAAAAATACTATCCAGATGTTTTTAGAAACTATGCCCGACGCAAGCTGGAAAATATGTATGAATGGATACTGGCTAACTTAAAAAAAGGCAAATCAGAAGGCTTTTATCGGGATGATATGGACGAAGAAGTAATTGCAAAAATACAGGTTATCCGTTTTGAAGCATCATACGACAATGCCTATTACAACTTCAATCAATTTCACGACAAACATTTTTTTAACGAACTTTTTAAATATCATATTAGAGGAATAGCATCTGAAAGAGGCTTGAATTTTTTTAATGAACAAGTATTAAAGCAAAATAATTAATTATTAGAATATGAACCGATACATTTTATTATTAACCACATGTTTAGTTTTATGGGGAACTGTAACATTGAAAGCACAAGGCGATAGCATAAAATCCCTTAGTTTAAATGAGGCCATTACATTTGCACTTACCAACAGTCCTGTTTTAAAAAACAGCGAACTCGATTTTGAAAAAGCCAAAATGAAAGTGTGGGAAACAACGGCTATCGGATTACCTCAAGTAAATGCTAAATATGCTTATTCCTATATGTTAAGCGTTCCTGAAATTATTAAAGGATTCATTGGTGGACAGATTCCTGGATTGGATACTTTGCCTCAGTCAGTGCAATCATCAATTCTTGATAAAGCAGTTGAAGACTTACGCTGGAGCTCGACGTTAGATATTAGTGCTTCGCAATTGCTATTTAGTGGTGCTTATTTGGTAGGATTGCAAACCTCAAGGGTTTATAAAGGTTTATCAGAACTTGCCATTACCAAATCCAAAAACGACATTACTGAATCGGTAACTAATTCTTACTATCTTTCAATTATTGCAGCAGAGAATTCAATAATAATTGATTCTATTTTATATGCCACGAAAAACTTATTAAAAGAATCTGAAGCGGTTCTTTCTCAAGGCTTTATTGATGCTACTACCGTAGACCAAATCAGTCTACAAGTATCTATATTAGAAGCTACATCGCAACTCCTAAATCGCCAAAAAGAAATCACAAAATCATTACTTAAATTTCAAATAGGTATGAATTTGCATGATAAAATACAATTAACTGACACATTAGGAACCATCGTTAACGACCCTGCTTTCGAAGCTATACTATTGCAAAACTTTAATGTTGAAAACAATGTTGAATATCGATTAATGAGCACACAAGAAAAACTAATGAAACTAAATTTGAATTACAATCGATCGGCATACTTACCAGATATGGTAGCATTCTATAATCATCAAGAAAACTTTAATGATAAAGCCTTCACTTTTACACCCAAAGATATGATTGGTGTGAATATAAGCATTCCTATTTTTAGTTCTGGAATGCGCTACGCAAAAGTAAAACAAGCTAGTTTAGAATATGAAAAAGCGCAAATAAATAAAAAACAAGTAACTGACGGCTTAATTTTAAGTTACGATGAAGCCCGTTCTAACTTTCTAACAGCCCTAAGTCAATACCATAGCAATAAATTCAATATTGAAATATCCAAACGCATTTATGAAACAACCCGCATAAAATTTTTGGAAGGAATGGCTAGTAGCATGGAATTATCACAAGCTCAAAGTCAGTATTTAAACGTGCAATCAGCTTATTATAATGGAATCATCAGCTTGGTTTCAGCCAAATCAAAATTAGAAAAATTAACAAAATAATATCATAAGAGTATGAAAAAAATTATTAAAAGCATTACAGTTATTACTGGTATATTTATGCTGGTATCTTGTGGAGAAAAACCAGTATCGGAGCAAATAACTTCGTTAAAAGCACAACGCGATGAGATCAATCAGAAAATAGAAACTTTAGAAGCTAGCCTGAAAGGAGATAGCAGCTTGAATGAGGATAAAAGTGCTAAAAGCATTGCGGTACAAGAAATAAAAACCAACACTTTTAAACATTACATTGAAGTGCAAGGTAAACTCGACGGTGATGAAAACTTAGCCGTATTTACAAAAATACCCGGAACAGTAGAAAAAATATATGTTAGCAGCGGTCAACAAGTAAGCACAGGACAAATATTAGCAAAATTAGATGATGCTATACTTCAAAAAGGTTTGCAAGAATTAGAAACATCCTATCAATTTATAAATGAACTTTTCGAAAAGCAAAAAAAACTGTGGGAACAAAAAATAGGATCGGAAGTACAGTTTTTATCAGCTAAAAATAATAAAGAAGCAATGGAAGGTCGCATCAAATCATTGAAAGAGCAAATTGAAATGAGCTTGGTTAAATCTCCAATAAACGGTTCCATTGAAGAATTGAACCTTAAAGTAGGTCAACCAACCAATCCAATGCTACCCGCATTTCGAATAATTAGCTTTAATAAATTAAAAGTATCCGCTGAAGTAGCTGAAGGCTATTCTTCAAAAGTAAAAGCGGGTGATGATGTAAGAGTGTATTTCCCAGATATTGATAAAGAAGCCGATGCACGCATCAGTTTTAGCAGCAGATATATTAATGCCATTAACAGAACATTTGTTGTTGAAGTTTCTCTCACACAATCCATGCCCCAATTAAAGGCCAATATGGTGTGCATGCTTCGCATAAACGATTACACAAAAGAAAACGGTATAAGTATTCCAATGAGTTATATATTAAAAGACCCATCAGGGTATTATGTTTTTACAGCCAAAGCATCGGGAGAATCATTCGTAGCAAGCAAAACACCTGTTCAATTAGGAATTAATTTTAACGGAGTTACCGAAATCAAATCGGGTTTACAAGCAGGCGACAAATTGGTTACAGTAGGACATTTAGACCTTGAAAATGGTCAAAAGATAAAATTCTAAAGAATTTAAAAAAATAATTACGTTATGGAAAAGAAATTCAAACAATTCAAACCAACCAGTTTTGCCATTGACAATAAAGTAAGTATTTATGTTTTGGTATTTATTCTTGTAGTATTCGGTTTGAAAGCATACAATGATATTCCAAAAGAACAATTTCCTGAAATTGTTATACCCACCTTTATAGTCAGTACAATCTATCCGGGTACTTCACCTACAGATATAGAGAATTTAGTAACACGACCCATTGAGAAAAACATCAAATCTATTAGTGGCGTTAAAAAAATAACCAGTAATTCAGTACAGGATTACTCTTCAATTGTAATTGAGTTTAACACTGGCATAGAGATTTCTGATGCCAAACAAAAAGTAAAAGATGCGGTTGATAAAACATTGCCTGACCTACCTAACGATTTGTTAAAAGATCCAGATGTAATTGAAATTGACTTTGCAGAAATACCCATTATGTATATAAATGTATCGGGCAATTATGATCTGGCTAAATTAAAACAATATGCTGAAGTATTACAAGACAAAATAGAATCCTTAAAAGAAATAACCCGCGTTGATATTGTTGGTGCATTAGACAGAGAAATTCAAATTGATGTTGACATGTACAAAATGCAAGCAGCCAGTGTAACTTTTGGAGATATTGAGAGAGCGGTTGCATATGAAAATAAAACCATTTCGGGCGGAAGTATTGATATGCATGGAATGACACGCTCCATTAGAATTGATGGAGAATTTAAAAACATTCAAACGCTTGAAAATTTAATATTCCATTCGGGAAGTGGAGCAACAGTTAGATTAAAAGACATTGCAACTATTAAGGATCAATATAAAAGCCAAGAAAGTTTTTCCCGACTGGATGGCAAAAATGTTATAACTCTCAACGTAGTTAAAAAAAGTGGTCAAAATTTAATTGAAGCTGCTGATAAAATTATTAGTATCAATGATAAACTTAAGAAAGAAAAATTTCCTAAAGATCTTGATATTGTGATAACGGGAGATATGTCTAAATATACCCGCACTAGTCTCAACGACCTCAATAATACTATATTGATAGGCTTTATTTTGGTTACCTTAGTATTGATGTTTTTTATGGGTTTAACCAATGCCATATTCGTAGGTTTATCGGTGCCACTTTCTATGGCTTTATCGTATATTGTAATGCCCGGAATAGATTTTACTATGAACATGCTAGTAATGTTTTCTTTTATTTTCGCGTTAGGTATTGTTGTTGACGATGCCATAGTAGTTATTGAAAACACGCATCGCATTTACAAAAAGAAAAAAATGAATATTGTAGACTCCGCAAAATATGCAGCAGGCGAAGTTTTTCTTCCTATTTTAACCGGTACGCTTACTACTATTGCTCCGTTTGTTCCTCTAGCATTTTGGCCTGGAGTAGTAGGAAAATTTATGTTTTTCATACCTATAACACTTATAATCGTACTTTTTGCTTCACTTATTGTAGCATATATAATTAACCCTGTTTTTGCTGTTGATTTTATGAAACATGACGACGATGAAGAAAGATTATACTATAGAAAAAGAATTTACAAAATAGCTGGTATTATTGCAGGTGTAGGAATACTAAGTCATATAGCAGGCCTACCTGCTTTTGCAAATCTAACTCTATTCATTGCCATTTCATATCTACTGCACAATCTTTATGGATATAAAGTTTTAGAAAAATTCCAGCAAAAAGCTATACCTGCTATTTTGAATTTCTACGAAAAAGTAATTCGTCATACACTTTATAAAAACCGTCCATATTATTACTTAGGTGGATTAGTGGCATTACTAATTGCTTCATTTATAATAACAGGTATCAGCAAACCTAAAGTAGTTTTTTTCCCTGAAGGAGAACCTAATAGTGCATTTATATATATAAAATTACCGGTAGGTACTGATGTTAATGTAACAGATTCAGTTACCCGCATAGTAGAAAATAAAATATATAATGCAGTAGGAGATAGCAATCCATTGATTGAATCAGTAATTTCAAATATTGCTTTAGGAGCTTCGGAATCCATGTTCGATTCAGGAATTAAAACTTCTAATAAAGGTAAAATTACCATTAATTTTGTTGAGTATATCAAAAGAAAAGGAGCTTCCACTACAGAACTGATGGACAAAATAAGACTTGCTGTAACCGATATTCCTGGTGCCGAAATAAGCGTTACAAAAGAAAACATGGGACCACCTGTTGGAAAACCTATAAATATTGAAATAAGCAGTGAAGATTTGGATAAGTTGATTTCTACTTCTAATAATTTCATCAGGTACCTCGATTCTACAAACATTGCCGGTATAGAAAAACTGAAAAGCGATTTTGAAAACAACAAACCGGAAATTATTATTGATATTGATCGCGAACGTGCCAATCGTGAAGGGATATCTTCTGCTCAGATAGGTATGGAAATCCGCACTGCCATGTTTGGAAAAGAGATTTCAAAATACCGCGATGGAGAAGACCAATATCCAATTCAGCTTCGCTTCAATGAATACCAGAGAGAAAACATTGACCGCATGCTCAATTTAAAAATTACCTACAGGGATATGAATAGCGGTTTATTAAGACAAATTCCGCTATCTTCGGTAGCTAAAATACATTATGAAAACACTTACGGAGGTATAAAGCGCAATAATCTTAAACGGGTAATTACCATAAGCTCAAATGTATTAACTGGTCATACTCCCAATGAAGTAAACGCTAAAATTGAAAAAGCTATTATAGCCTTCCCTAAAAGCGACGATATTGAAATTATTACTACCGGCGAGAAAGAAGATCAGGCAGAATCATCAGCATTTTTAGGTGGAGCCATGCTACTTTCTATAATGTTAATACTTTTCTTACTTATATCACAATTCAATTCATTGTCAAAACCTTTGATTATAATTTCTGAAATTTTATTCAGTATTATTGGGGTATTACTCGGATTTGTGATCTTTGACATGGCTTTTAGTATTATAATGACTGGAATTGGTATTGTAGCACTTGCAGGAATAGTAGTTAGAAATGGTATTTTGCTGGTTGAATTTACCGATGTTATTAAGAGTCGTGGAAAAAGCACCCGCGAAGCCATAATTGAAGCGGGTAAAACCCGTATGACACCAGTAGTTCTAACAGCAGCGACAACAATGTTAGGTTTAATCCCCTTAGCTTTCGGTCTGAATATCGATTTTGTAGGATTATTTACTAATTTTAATCCCAATATTCACTTTGGCGGTGATAGCGCAACATTTTTTGGAGCATTATCATGGACTATTATTTTTGGTCTATCGTTTGCAACTATATTAACTTTAGTATTCATCCCAATAATGTACTATATAGCTTATGCCGGTGAAATTATAATTAAAAAGAGGATAATTAGAAATAAAATAAGAATTAAAAATGATCAGAAATAAATAGCTGGTATAGTAATAAATACGGAAAGAAATCCTAACATGTAGCCCGCATATAATTCAGCGGGCTCATGTTTTTTTAAATATAAACGAGCGCTTCCTATCAATCCGGCTATCAATAATACTAAAACCATTACCTTATAATCACCGAAAGAAAGAAACAATAATAAATACATTATTAAACCTATCAAACCTCCTGCACCCATAGCATGTAGACTTATTTTCCAAAATGTAGTAATGAGCAATGCAAAAAAAACCGATACAGTAGAAGCCATAATAAATCCGGTTATTATAAGCGGCATATTGGGAATGCGGTAAAGAAAATACCAAGTAGAAAAATAAAAGATAAAGGTTATGAGCAATGGAAAAATACGCTCTTTGCGGTCATTCATTTCAACACTTTTTATCGATCCTTGCAATATATAAAAAGGTACAAAGAGTAATGGAAATAAAACGGTTCCACAAGCTACTATCAAAAAGATTACTTTTAATCCTTGAAAAGATAAATATTGCAAAGAAGGTAAAAACAAAAACAAAACAGTTAACCCATATACTGGCATTAACATTGGATGACCCAAATAAGAAATTGCTTTAGCAAGAAAATGAAAAAATCGTGAATTCATTTATAATTCCTTTCGTAACCGGGCTACCGGAATATTTAGTTGTTCCCGGTATTTAGCAACAGTTCTACGGGCAACAGGATAACCCTTTTCATTTAATATTTCAGCCAATTTGTCATCGGGCAAAGGCTTTTTCTTGCTTTCATTTGATATGCATTCCATCAATATCTTTTTTATTTCTCTTGTAGAAACTTCTTCTCCAGAATCGGTTTGCATTCCTTCCGAAAAGAAATATTTTAATGGATAATTACCAAAATGGGTTTGAACATATTTACTGTTAGCTACCCTCGAAATGGTAGATATATCTAAGCCTGTATCCTCTGCTACATCTTTTAAAATCATGGGTCGTAATTTCGCATCATCCCCATCGGTAAAAAACTCTTTCTGGCGATTCAATATGGCCGACATGGTTACCATCAGTGTTTCCTGACGCTGCTTAATTGCATCAATAAACCATTTGGCCGAATCAATTTTATGTTTTACAAACTGTAATAATTCTTTTTGTTGCAAATTTTTCTGATCTTTACCTCCAGAATGGCCCTCGATCATTTCACTGTAGGACTTATTAATTCGAAGTTCCGGAACGTTTTTTGAATTCAGCGTTAATAAAAACTCTCCTTCTTTATAATCCAAACTAAAATCGGGTATTACCACTTCAGCTACATCTAATTTAGAATCGCTATAAGAACTGCCCGGCTTAGGATTTAAATGTATTATTTCATCAATGGCCTCTTTTAGATCCTGATCAGATAAATCCATTTTGTCGCTGATTTTATCATAGTGCTTCTTGATAAACTCCTCAAAATAATCCCGAATAATAATAATGGCATTCTTTACTTCCAGATATAGCAATTCTTTGCTTTGTAGTTGAAGCAACAAACACTCTCGCAAATCGCGCGCACCAATACCTGGAGGATCTAATTCCTGAATTATATGCAATACTTCCTCCACTTCAAGCACAGTAACAGATACATTCTGTAAAAAGGCCATATCATCGGTAATGGATTCAAGATCGCGGCGTATGTAACCATCGTCATCAATATTGCCAATTAAAAAAGATGCAATCTGTTTTTGCTTCTCAGATAATGACCGCACACCCAATTGTTTCTCTAAATTCTCCTGAAAACTATCTCCTACTGAAAAAGGGATTTCTTCGTTTTTATCATCGGCTGATGTATTGTTGGATGCTAGTTTGTAAGAAGGTATATACTCGTCATCACTAAAATAATCGTCTATGGTAAACTCCTCTTTATCGGGATCTTTATCGGCCTCGTTATCATTTACATCAATGCTTTGCTCAGGCTCCTGCTGGATTGGAAGCTCATCATTACTTTCTCCTTCTTCAAGCAATGGATTTTCTTCCAACTCTTTTTTAATTCGTTGTTCCAGTTCCATAACAGGTATTTCCAACAGCTTAATTAATTGTATTTGCTGTGGCGATAATCTTTGTAATAACTTCTGTTGTAATCCCTGTTTTAACATTGTAAAAATTAAAATTCTGCATTTTTAGGAGTTCTAGGAAAAGGTATCACATCACGGATATTCCCCATTCCTGTAACAAAAAGTATCAAACGTTCAAAACCCAATCCAAATCCACTATGCGGGGCAGTACCAAACTTACGTGTATCAAGGTACCACCACAAATCTTTAACGGGCAAATGCATTTCCTCAATACGGTTTTTTAACTTATCATAGTCTTCTTCCCTCTGAGAACCACCAATTATTTCGCCAATGCGGGGAAATAAAACATCCATAGCTCTTACCGTTTTACCATCTTCATTTTGCTTCATATAAAAAGCTTTAATATCTTTTGGATAATCGGTAAGAATTACCGGCTTTTTAAAATGCTTTTCAACCAAATAACGCTCGTGCTCCGATTGGAGGTCGATACCCCATTGCACCGGAAATTCAAACTTCTGACCCGACGCTATGAGTATTTCAACTCCCTTTGTATACGGTAATCTTTCAAATTGGTTATCAACTACAAATTGTAATCGCTCAATCAATTCTTTATCATACATTTCATTGAGGAACTTAAGATCGTCCATGCAATTTTTAAGGGCATAGGCAATAAGATATTTTAAAAAATCCTCAGCCAAATCCATATTATCAATAATATCATTGAAAGCCACCTCGGGTTCTATCATCCAAAACTCGGCCAAATGGCGGGGTGTATTGGAATTTTCAGCCCTAAAGGTGGGTCCAAATGTATAAATACCCGATAATGCCAAAGCTCCTAATTCACCTTCTAACTGACCGGAAACAGTAAGGCTGGTCATTTTTCCAAAAAAGTCTTCATTATAATCAATCTCACCCTCTTGAGTTTTTGGCAATTGATTTAAATTCATGGTGGTTACTTGAAACATTGCACCCGCACCCTCACAATCTGATCCGGTAATAATTGGCGTATGCAGGTAATAATAGCCTTTATCATTAAAAAACTGATGAATGGCAAATGCCATAGCATGACGGATGCGCAATACAGCACCAAAAGTATTAGTACGGGGGCGTAAATAAGCTATTTCCCTCAAAAATTCCAATGAATGTCCCTTTTTCTGCAAAGGATACGTATCAGGATCAGCGGTTCCGTATACTTCTATTTCCTTAGCCTGAATCTCAACTGTCTGCCCTTGACCTACAGAAGCAACCAACTGTCCCTTAACCGCTATACACGATCCTGTAGTAACTGGTTTTAGAATTTCTTCGCTAATGACACTTAAATCAACAACAACCTGAATATTATGTATGATAGTACCATCGTTTAAAGCAATAAAAGCTACATTTTTATTGCCCCTGCGGGTACGCACCCATCCTTTTACTACTATCTCACTTCCAAAATCCTTTAATTGTAAGGCCTCTTTGATAACAATTCTTTTTCCAGTAACCATATTTATTAACATTTTCGTACCATGCAAAGGTAATTAAAAATATTTCTTAATTAAATCCTGAATTTAAATTTATATGCTTTTATTTCACCATTTATATCTTATTTTTGTGTACTAAAAATTAGAATATGTCTATTAAAATTCAGCACATTACCAAAATATACGGTCAACAAAAAGCACTCCATGATGTTTCAGCAGAAATACCTGCAAACTGCATTACAGGACTTATTGGTCCCAATGGCGCTGGTAAATCTACCTTAATGAAAATAATTACCGGCAGCATTCGACAAAATGCCGGAGAAATTCTCATCAACGATCAACTGATCAGCCAAAACCCAATAGCCTTCAAAAGTATGATAGGTTATTTGCCAGAACATAATCCCTTGTATCTTAATATGTACGTAAAGGAATACCTGCTCTTCGCAGCCAGTTTGTACCCCCAATGCAATAAAAACAAAAAAGAAAGGGTATCAGAAATGATAGAATTAACGGGCTTAACGAATGAATCACACAAGAGCATTAAAAAACTATCAAAAGGATACCGGCAGCGTGTTGGATTGGCCCAGGCTTTAATTCACGATCCCTCTATTATTATTTTAGATGAACCCACTACTGGTTTGGATCCCAATCAGATTATTGAAATACGAAATCTGATTCAAAATATTTCGAAAAATAAAACCATCATTCTTTCTACGCACATCATGCAAGAAGTAGAAGCCATATGCGACCATACTATCATAATTAATAAAGGCAGCATCATCCTCAACGATAAAACCGAAAACATCATCCATAATAAAAAAATGGAAGATATTTTTAGAGAACTTACGCTGAGTTAAATCATGTTAAACTATGCTGTTCAACTACCAGAATTAAGATTATTACTTTCTCTTTTGGGAAAGAATACATTTATTGAGCCTAAAGAAAACATCCATTGGGAATTATTTTTACAATTGCGAAAATGGCACCGATTGTATATCATAGACGCTAAGAATTATAAAGAAAACAAACAACTGCTACCCGCTTCTGTTCAACAAACTTTATACAATGAACACCAGCAGGAAACCATAAGAATGATACAAGTATTTAACGAATACAAACGCATTCAGACAGCATTATCAGATAATAAAATTGCTTACATTGTTTTAAAAGGTTTTGTTTTATCGGAACTACTTCATGGAAATTACACCAAAAGAAACAGCAGGGATATAGATCTTCTTTTTGAAAAACAAAATGTGTATAACGCATTACAAATTTTAGAACAATTAGGCTATGAACTAAAAGAAAAAAAACGCATCAATTCCAAATATCTTAGCAATGCCTATTACGAAGCAACGCTGATTCATAAAAAAAGCCACATGATAGTTGAAATACACTGGCAATTATCATACGAACATCCCTATTTTATTGAAACAAAACATTTGTTCGAACAAAAAAAAATAGTTCACATTCAAGGAATTGAAGTTCCAGTATTATCGGAAGCAGACAGTTTGATATATTTAATTCAGCATGCTGCGCACCATGCCTATGCACGTTTATTTTGGCTTTACGATATTCATACCATGCTTGAAAAATATAAAAAGCAAACGGAACAAATCATCAATATAATAAATCAACAAAAACTACAAACTCGAACTGCACAAGCACTACAATTGTGCACATGCTTATTTAAAACTACATTGCATCCTTTATGGAACGAATTTATGCACCAGAATAAAGTAAATAGTTTTATACTGGAATATCCAATTCAACTAATTGAAAATAAACACAGCCATAAAAAACTTTCGCTCCATGAAAAAATTAATAAACTCATATATGAATTGATGATATCTGCAAGAGAAGGAGTTTTCAAAATTATTGCTTCGAAACTAAAGCATATATATAATAAATAAGGAAAGAAGAAAATCAATAAAATCTAATGCTATTATTCAATTTTCTCTTTTACACTTTTACTATATAGCACTTCTGGATTGATATCGGCTTCATTCGCCCATTCAATAGAATCAAAACTTTTCTTCACTGTACTAAACAATTGCAAATCTTTTAGTTCTCTAAATATTCCAATATCAAGATA
>JFJP01034235.1_pt1 | contig 12169 bp, 12 predicted proteins | sample 431651 | NCBI WGS metagenome assembly JFJP01 (sample SAMN02602958, study PRJNA72255) | Microbial mat metagenome, whole genome shotgun sequencing project. | biome: fresh water; feature: sink hole; material: water; isolation source: purple microbial (photo- and chemosynthetic) mats found in... | reverse complement strand
GTTGGAAGCGCGGTTCGCGACCCGGGTGCTGGCCTTCGACGCCGCCGTGGCTAACCGCTGGGGGGTGTTACAGGGCGCCCTGACCCGGGCGGGGACGCCGATTCCGGTGGTCGACTCGTTTTTGGCAGCGCTGGCGCTGCAGCACAACGCGGTGCTGGCCACCCGCAACACGGCCGACTTTGCTCCGGCGGGGGTCACTGTGTTCAATCCGTGGGAGGAGTGACAATCTTACAAGGCTTTCCGTGACCGCTTGTTCTGGTACATCAGCCCATCGAGCCGCTGCAGCAACGCGTTGCTTGTCACCTGCTCGGCGCTGGAATGGCTGAGGGCGCCGAGGCTGATCGAGGCCTTCCACGGGTAATGGCCCTCGCGGTTAAACTGTTCGAGGTGTTCCTCGATGCGGTTCTCGATGACCTGGGCACTGGCCTCGTCGCAGTCGGGAAGCAGGATGAGGAACTCGTCGCCCCCGAGGCGGCACAGAGCGTCGTCCTTGCGCAGTGACTTGGTGATGGCGGTGCAGCAGGCCAGGATGAGCTGGTCGCCGGCGGCGTGGCCGTAAGTGTCGTTCACGTGCTTGAGCCCGTCGATATCGCCGTACATCAGGCTCAGGCGCTGCAGGGAGTGGCGCTGCAGTTCCAACAGCTTCTCGAATTGGCTGAGACCCGCCCGGCGGTTCACCACGCCAGTCAGTTCGTCGACCGTCGCATAGTGGAGCAACTGCTGCTCGGCCTGCTTGCGATCGGTGATGTTTTTCGACACGCAGACCACGGTGGTCACGGCGCCCGCCTCGTCGGTGACGGCATGGACCGTGGTCAGGTACCAGCTCACGGCGTCGCCCACCTGCACCTTGACCTCAAGGTTCTGGTCCTGCCCGGTCTCAAAGGCCTTCTTGACGGCAGCGAACCGGCGGTCGGCTTCGTCCTTGGGGAAAACGTCCCAGATTCGCCGACCCTGGATGTCTTCCACCGGCCGGTTGACCCCTTTGGCGAAGGCCTTGTTAATGTAGCGGTAGGTTCCATCGGGGAAGAAGCTGAAGATGGGGTCGCTGGACTCGTCGAGAATTTGACGGAAGAAGGTCTCGTTGTCGGGCATAAACAGCAGTATGGTGCCCGTTATCGGTTCCGACAAGGGATAGACTAGCAGGATGCCGCGAGGAGAATTTGCCGTGAAAATACCGTTCGTTCGGATGGGGGTCCTCGTGGCCTTCCTGCTGGGAGGTCTGACCCCCGTGGCCGCGCAGGGGGTCAACCTGTCGGGGTGGTTTCAGGCGCCGTCGGCCAAGCAGCTCCCGTTTTCGCGCTACACCGCGCAGGATTTCGCCCAGCTGAAGTCGCTGGGCGTCACGTGGGTGCGCCTGCCGCTCAATCTGGTGGGGTTCGCCGGACCCGCGCCTGATTACACCCTCGACCCCCGGCTGTGGCTGTACCTCGACCAGGCCGTGAGCTGGGCCAACGATCAGGGCTTCACGCTGCTGCTCGACAACCACAGCGATCCGCTCGACGCACGCACGGCCAAGGATTTCGAACGCTTCCTCACCCGGGTGTGGACGCAGCTTTCGCAGCGTTATCGCGACCAGCCGCCCACTGTGTATTATGAGCTGCAGAACGAGCCGCACGATATCGCACCCGCCGACTGGGCCCGCATCCAGAGCGGGGTCGTGAAGGCCTTGCGGCGCTTGGAACCGAAGCGCACCCTGGTGGTGACCGGTGCCGAGTGGGGCGGAATTGACGGCTTGCTCAAACTGCCGCCTCTGGCCGACCAACACCTGCTGTACAGCTTTCACTTCTACGATCCGCTGACCTTTACCCACCAGGGGGCGGACTGGGCGGGAATGGCCGACACCAAGGGCATCACCTTCGGTGCTCCCGCTGCTCAGGCGCAGGTGGTCAGTGCCCTCGACCGCGCGGTAGCGTGGGGCGCCAAGAACGGCGTGCCGCTCTTCTGCGGCGAGTTTGGCGTGTTCAACCGCTTTGCCCCCGCCGCTGACCGCGAACGCTGGTACCAGTTGACCCGTCAAACGCTGGAGGACCGCAATCTGCCGTGGGCCATGTGGGACTACCGGGGTTCCTTCGGTTTGTTTGCCGTGGGCAGCGCCGAAGGGTTTGCCAGCGACGTGGTCCCGGAACTCGCCGCGGCGCTGGGCTTCACCTGGTCGCCCACAGCGGCACCGACGGCTGTGCGGCCGTGGACGGGGGGCGTGCTCTACAACGATTCCTGGGGCCCGGGCACCGTGGAAGGGGGCTGGAACCCCACCGGCAGTTTCGACTATGCCGCCCCCCGCGAGCCCCAGCAAGGCCGAGTGAGCCTGACGCTGGCCAATCCCGGCCTTTACGACACCGTCAGCTGGGAGTTCCGACCGCTGGCCGACCTGAGCGCTCTGGCCAGCACGGGCGAGTTGCGTCTGTGGGCCCGCTCGAGCGCCGCGGCGTTTTCCTTCGACGTTCGCTTGATGATGGTCGCCGCCTCCGGGCAGTTGCCGTGGCGCCTGGGCTCCACCATCGACCAACGCGATTTTCCCGGCGATGGCCGCTGGCACCCGCTGGCGCTCAAACTCACCGACCTGAAAAATACCGGGGCGTGGGATGGCACCTGGCACAATCCCCAGCCTGGGGTGTTCCGCTGGGATCAGGTGGCCCGCCTCGAAATTGTGGCCGAAACCCGCGCCCTGCCCGACGTGGAACTGGGGTTCGACGCGCTGGAGCTGCGCTGAAACGAACGCCCGGAGGGTGCCCTAAACGGGCTTGCGCACCACCACCAGCTGCGGCAGGTTGCGGTAGCGCTGGGCAAAGTCGATGCCGTAGCCGGCCACAAACACGTCGTCGATGTCGAAGCCGTTGTAGTGCACCGTCACGTCGGCCTTGCGGCGGCTGGGTTTGTTGAGCAGGGTGCAGACCTTGAGGCTGCGGGGATGGCGGGCGGCCAGCACGTCAAGGATTTTGCTGAGCGTGAGCCCCGTGTCGATGATGTCTTCCACGATGAGCACGTCGCGGCCGGCAATGGGCTCGGCCAGGTCCTTGAGAATGCGCACCTCGGAGTTTTCCATGCTGTTGCCGTAGCTCGACACCGTCATAAAGTCGATTTCGCTGTCGATGTCGAGCGCACGCGCCAGGTCGGCCAAAAAGATGAACGAGCCCTTGAGCAGCCCCACCAGCAACGGTTGGCTGCCTTGGTAGTCGGAGCTGATGCGGGCGGCCAACTCGCGCACCTTGGTGCGAATGGCGTCTTCGGTGATCAGGACGGACTCGATGCCCTCGGGTTGGAACGACATACAGCACTCCTTGGGAATTTTTCGAACGGCGTGGTATCTTACCCGAAGGAGATAAGATAATGAAGAGATTTGTGCTCGTCGCTCTGGTGGCCGCCTTGGTCGCCGGCACCGCTTTTGCCAAGGATGACAACGGGGCCGTGGCCTTCGGGATTGTCTATGAGAACCAGGCCAGTGAGGCTTACAATGCCAAGATTTCCGGTTTGCTCGACCTCGGTTGGAACCTGTTCGGCCCCTTCTATACCGGGGTTGAGTTTCAGGGTACTTATAAGGAACTGAGCTCGCTTTCGGCGACCGAGACGGAGTCAGTCATCAGTTCCTACTACATCACCGACACCGCTTGGGTCAGCTTCATCACCACCGAAAATTATACGACCACCTATACCTTGTCGGAGTCCGACTTGTCGCCCCGCCTGTACCTGAGTTTCGACCCCAGTGAGGATATTCAGGCCCTTGCTTTTGTCGGTGTTTCGAAAATGTTGATCAACTACAGCGTGACAACCACCAACGAACAGACCGACGTGGTCGATGTGTCCCCCACCGAAACCGTTTCCGAAACCCCTTGGTCGGTTGTCGGTGGTCTGCGCGGTTCGTACAAGTGGTTCTACGCCGACTACACCCGCTACCTGAACCTGCTCCCCGACGGCAGTCTGAACTGGAATTCCTTCAGCGCCGACAAGTGGAGCCTGGGCGTCACGTTCCGCTGGTAGGTTCTATCGCCGGGTGACCCAGCTGTTTGCCGCGATGCCAAAGGCCACACCCACGTTGAGGCTGGCTTTGGCGCCGGTGAGCTCCAGCGTCACCCGTCCGTTTTTGCTGTCGGCCCACGCGAGGGCCTCGGGACTCAACCCCAGCTCCTCGCTGCCGACCAGCAACACCCCCCGCGCCGGGAAGTCAAACCCTTCTATCGACGTTCCCCCCAGTTCCAGGGCAAACACCGCATCGTCGGCAAACTTCGCCTGAAGCTCGGCCAACGACACCACTTTTGTTGTCAGGTGCTCGGCCGCCCCCATGGCCGTCCGTTGCACGCGCGGATGGTTCACGGGCGGGCAGTGCGGCGACAGGTACACCGCCTCGAAGCCGTACGCCTCGGCGGTGCGCAGAATCGACCCCACGTTGAACGGACTGCGCAGGTCTTCCAGCCAAACCGCGAGCGGAAGCCGGGCCGGCGGTAGCGAACTGTTGTCTGGTCGGTCGCCGGGCGTTTGAAGGTCCCAGTCGGCTTGCGAAAGGCCTAGTTGCGCCTCCAGCCGGCTTTGCCACCGGTCGAGGGTTCGCACCTCGGGCACGAGTTGACCGGCCGGTACGGTCCCTTCGGACTCGCCCCACACCAGCGCGACGGCCCCCGCCAGATAGCCGGCCTGCACTTCGGACAGCTCGCCACCGTCCAATAACGACCGTTTGAACTCCCGCAGCAGCAGCAGAACCTTGCGGCCGCGCGTGCGCTCGGGCAGCGACGCCAGCTTGCGCAGGGTGATCACAGGACGAGCTGCACAAACTCCTGAAGGCCCTCGGGAGTCAGAATACCGCCGCGGGGGAGGGACAGACCTCGCACCACGTCGATGGCCACGCTCAGCTGGGTGTCGACCAGCTGGTACTCGGTGAGTCGCATGGGAAGTTTGGAGGTGTTGAGGAAGCGCCGGACTTCCTGGGCGATTTTGGGTCCCAGCGTCTCGGGGGCGCCGTCGTAGTCGGCCAGGTCGAACGCGCGGGCCAGCTGAGGCAGTTTGGTGCCGGTCTTGGGTCCAAAGGTCTCCACAAAGGGCGCCAGGAACAGGCTGCCGAACGACGAGGTGGGCACGTTGGCAATGCCCGAAAGCGCGTGCGAAAAGGTCAGGCCCGTCGAGCGCGGCAACAACGCCAACGCCACCGAGATGTTCAGGCCGGCCTGCGCGGCCAGGTAGCGGTACTCCACGTTGGCGGGGTTCTCAGCGATTTTTTTCAGGCTCGACCACAGAGTCTGAATGGCGCCTTCGAGCAGGCTTTGTTCCATCAGACCCGCCGCCTCGTGAAAATACCCCTCCGTGGCCAGGAAGAGCGCCTCGAGCAGCAGGGTCACCGAAGTCTTGGGCGTTTGCCCGGTGGAAAGGTGTGGGTCGATCAGAATCTGGTGTTTCAGGTGCGGCGTCAGCGGCAGAAAGCGCATGTCAGACGGGTGGCCGGTGGTCAGGAAAGCCTCGCTGCGAAGCAACAGCGGCGTGCACACCCCGGTGGGCAGCTCGAAGTACGGCACATTTTTGGGACCGGCGAGGTCGTTGGCGATGGAACGGGCCAGCGACAGCTGGTCGCTGCCACCCAGAACCACCAGCACGTCCATGCGGCTGGCGTGGGCAATCGACAGCGCTTCCTTGTGGTAGTCGAGCAGGGACTGGCGCGCTGCCTTGGCAAGCACCAGGTAGGGGACCCCGGCGCGCTCCAAGGAGTGGGTCAGGATGCCCAGCTCCTTGCTGGCCTCGAAAGCCGACTCGGTGAGCAGCAGCGCGCGGGCGCCGGTTTCTTTGACGGCCAGCCCCAGTTGCTGGCTGATGCCCTGGCCGAGCCGGACGCGTTGGGGAAAATGGAATTCCATGCAAACCTCCCGATGCAAAAAAAAAGCTGCCGGACGCCTCCGTGGTGGAGGACCCGACAGCCAGATGGCGACTTTCGAACCAGCCCTGACTTAGGGCGGGATCACGGTGATCCGACTACAGCCCGAAGGACTTGAGGATACCCTCGGCGGTCGATTCCAAAATCGCGTTGTTCAGATAGTTCGGGTCGGAGAGCTTGAGCTTCACAGCATCCACGCGGTCCTGTCGGATTTCGGGGGCGTTGCGGGCAATTTCGCGGGCGGCGAGAAGTTCTGCCTGCGATTTGGCTTCCGACGAGACCTCGATCGAATCCGGTCGACCGGTTTTGACGGGGCCAGCGGGCTTTTCGGTCTTGCCCATGTTCTTGAGAGGATCCAAAGGACCCAAGCCGTTGATCGTCATAACCTTCCCCTTGTGCTTACCTTATCGGTCGCCACTGCTCAATCCTTGATGTCTTGTTCGTCATCAGTGGCCATTCCCGAAACCAGCACGGCAAATTCACCCTTGATTATAGGTCTGGCTGCCAACTCGTGCAAGACTTCGGCCGCCGTCCCCGCCAGGAATTCCTCGTGGCTCTTGGTCATTTCCCGGGCCACCAACAATTTCCTGTCTGGTTCGATATCGGCAACTGCCTGCAAAAGCTTGACGATGCGGAACGGAGATTCGTAAAGAACGAACGCTTCCTGGCGGGCCAGCAGCTCCTGGACGCGCTTTTTCCGCTTGCCGGGCTTGACCGCAAGGAAGCCGTCGAAGGTGACCGTGCGCCCGCCGAACCCGCCCACGCTGATCAGCGACGCCAACGCGCTGGCTCCAGGAATAGGCACCACCGGATACCCCGCTGCGCGCACCTTGGCCACCAGGACCGCGCCGGGATCGCTCAGGCCGGGGGTTCCCGCGTCGGTGCAGTACGCCAGGCTTTTGCCTTCGCCCAGCAGCCCCACAATGCCGTCGGCGCTGTTGGCCTCGTTGGCGGCGCGGCAACTGATCAGCCTTTTGGTGATGTGGTGCGCGTTGAGCAGGCCCAGCGTGTGGCGGGTGTCTTCGGCGGCGATGATGTCGACGGTACGCAGGGTTTCCAGCGCGCGCAGGGTGATGTCCTGCAGATTGCCGATAGGGGTGGCGACGATGTAGAGGGTGGGGCCGGGCGTCATGGGGCCATCTTACCCGAAATTTGACAATGCCGACAGAACCGCGCATCCTGACAGGATGGACCCCCGTTCCAACGCCCGTGACTGGCAGGCCCGCATCCGCCTCTGGTCGGCCCTCGTCCTTTGTGTCTTTGAGTTGCTCGAGATCCTCGTGTACGCCGCCGGTCTGATTTCCGGCGAGGCCATGAAAGCCGTGCTCGAGTTCGAGGCCCCGCTGCTGCTGCTGTTCCCGCTGTTCTCGGTGGCGCTCTACACCCACATGGCGCTGGCGCTGTGGAAGTTCTACCAGCGCAACACGCTGGTGATGGCGCCGTGGGAAGCCGTTCAGCTGGTGCTGGGGTTGCTTATTCCAGCCTTGCGCTGGCCGCCATGGACGTGAAGTTTGGCACGGGCGGGACGGCCATCGAAACGCTGATGGTCTCGTACCCCGAGTTTGCGTGGCGCTCGGCGCTGATGGCGCTGGTGGTGATCGCCCACGCGCAGATTGGCATTCATTCCCTGTTTCGGGTGCGGCCGTGGTACCCGGCCGCCAAGTGGGTGTTGTTTTCGGTGTTGATTGCCCTGCCGCTGGCGGCTATCGCCGGTCGGTTCTTCACCGACTCCCTGGCGGTGTTTGCTCCTCAGCAGCGCCTGACCACCGAACAGCTCGATTTCGTGCGCCTGATCGACTGGCAGTCGTCGGCCGCGTTGGCTGGATTGTACGGCCTGTTGTTTTTGGCGCGCGAATTGCGGGTCAACAACCGACGCCGCCAATTGACCGTGCTGCTCACCTACGCCGATGGGCGGCAGATTCAGGTGGCCCCGGCGACCACCCTGCTGGAAGCCAGCCGCATCGGCGGGGTACCTCACGCGGCCATCTGCGGCGGCCGGGGGCGTTGCACCACCTGCCGGGTGCGGGTGCTCGAGGGCATGGACAACCTTTCACCGGTGGGCGACCGTGAGCACCGGGCGCTCACCCGGATCGGAGCCAGCGGCGACATCCGCTTGGCGTGCCAGGCGCAGGCCCTGGGCGGCGAGATCGAAGTGATGCTGTTGCTTCCGCCCAACTTGCGTCCTCGTTCCGCGCGCGGCGAATCAAAAAACACCGTCGGCCGCGACGTCGAGCTGGCGGTGATGTTCGTCGACCTGCGGGGCTTCACCAGCCTGTCGGAGCGGAAGTTTCCCTACGACGTGGTGTACATCCTCAACAGTTACTTTCAGGCCATGGGCACCGAGATCGAAGCCCACGGTGGCACCGTCGACAAGTACTTGGGTGATGGCATCTTGGCGTACTTCGGGTTGGATTCTGATCCCCGTGAAGCTTGTCTGAACGCTCTGCAGGCCAGCCGTGCCATGGCGCAAAGCCTGAAGGACCTGAACCAGCGGTTGCAGCACGTGGTGCCTGAAGGCCTGTCGATGGGCATCGGCATCCACTTCGGCGACCTGATTTTGGGTGAGATCGGCTCGTTTGAACGGCGGCAGCTCACCATTATCGGTGACACCGTCAACACCGCCAGCCGTCTGGAAGCCCTGAACAAGGCCGCCGGCAGCCAACTGGTGCTCAGCAGCATCGTGGCCGCGCAGGCCGGGGTCGATCTGGCGAACCTGCCTGTTCAGGCCGTGAAGCCCCGGGGAAAGGGCGAAACCCTGCGCGTGTACACGCTCACCGACATCCTGAGCCAGCTTAAGGTCTGACGTCGTCGGCTCAGGTCAGCTCGGCCGCCACATCGAACTGGTGGGCCAGGAAGGTCACCTCGCCCCGGTCGATCTGAGCCGCCCGTGTCGCCAGCCACCACGCCAGACCCTTTTGGTCGACATCCGCACGGCCAGTCAGGCTACTGCGAAAAAAGTGCAACAGCGCGTGCAGGAACACGGTTTCGCTGGCGAAGTAGCCGCCAGCTTCGGGTCGCACCAGCCAATCCGACGATGCCGCATCAAGGATACGGAACCCCGCGCGCGGAAGCTCGTTCAGCCAGTCGCGCGCCGACCGCGGCCCCCCATGAGCACCGCCCGGCGCCCTTTCGGCCATGGAGCGGTGGTAGGCGTCGACCAGCTGGGCGTCCAACGCCGGGTCGAGCACGGGCTCCCACGAGGTCTGGCCGTCAAAAAGGTGGGTGAGCCAGTAGCGGCGCGCTCGCAGCCCGGCCAACGCGGGCGCGGCCGAGCGGGGATCGAACAGATCGAGCAACGCGTGGGCGATCACCAAGTCGGGTCCTTGCTGTCCCACTTTCCCTTCGTTGTGCGCGGACCCTTGCCAGTAGGCCAGAAGGTCGGTCTTTCGGATGGTGAACTTTCCGGGGGCAAACAGCGGCGCGGTCTTCTGTTGGGCGAGGGCCAGGCTGTCCGCATCCTGGTCGATCAGTTCGTAGGCCGTCGAGGGGGTCAAGAACCCCGACGACAGGAGTCGCCGGGCCATGGTTCCGGTGCCGCCGCCGAGTTCGACCACCTGCCGCGGCGCGCCGGCGAAAGCGGCCGCCTGGACCCGGGGATGAAGCGACCGGTCGTCGACGGTGGCTTTGGCTTCTAGGTAGCGGCCAAAGTGGAACGGCGGTGGGGACACGAAGGCCTCCGCTGGCCCGGAGAAACGAAACACGCGCTGCAAAAAGTCGTCGAGGCCCGCGTAGCCGGTGGCCTCGCCGCGCCAGACCAAGGCACGGTGGCGCGCCCGGCGGCCCAGGTCTTCGCGGAGCGCCGCATCGGTCAGGTAGCGTTCCAAAGCCTCGGCCAGCGCTTCGGGCGCGGCCTGCGACCAGTGCGCCGCGTCGCCCAGCACCTCGAGCACCGCGCCTTGGGGAACCGCCAGCGCGGGCAAACCCTGCGCCAAGGCCTCGGCGTGCGCCATGCCCCAGCCCTCGTGAAACGAAGGCAACGCCAGCAGATCGGCGTTGGCAAGCAGTTCGGCGCGCCGCTGGGGGCTTACCCAGCCTTCCCAGCGAAGCCGGTCCGCCAACCCGGCGCCCTCGGCGTCTTGCCGGCATTGGCTGGCGTAGTCGGGGTCGAAGCGGTCGCTTCCGGCCAGCGTGAGGGTCCACGGCAGGTGGGGATGCTTGGCGTGCAACAGTGCGAGTCCACCGAGCAAGCCGTGGAGGTTCTTGCGGGGCAGCAGGTTGCCCAGAAACAGCAGGCGGCCTTGGCTGGTGGGCAGCGGATTGGTGGGAGCGTTGGCGGGAAACTTCGGTCGGCAAACCAGCGACGGGCGAAAACCAGTCGTGAACGCGCCCCCGCTTTGCCGGCCGCGGCGCAGGTCGGCCACCGTTTGGCGGGTGTCTTCGCTGTTGAACAGAAACGCGTCCATCAGCTCGAGAAAACGTCGCTCGAGGGTTTTTTTGGCGGTGGTGGTCCCGGCGTCGTTAGCTGGTTGCGGGTCATCGAGCCAAGCCAGATGGTGCACCAGCGCCACCCAGCGGGAACGGTGGGACGCCCGCGCCGCTTTCAGCACGTCGACCACGGCCGAATGGACCAGCGCGTCGAACACCACGACGTCGGGGGGGAGAAGGTCGGGCGTCGCGGGGTTCAAGTACGCCTTGATCGCGCGGCCGGCGCCGGGGGCATCCAGCGGCAAACTCCACAGGGTGACGGTGTGGCCCTCGGCGCGCAGGTGTTCCACCAGGTCGAGGTCGTACGAGTAGCCGCCCGAGCGCCGGTCCAAGGGGCCGGGGATGACGAGCGCGAGCGTCAGCCTAGCGGGGGTCACAGCGGCGCCCGGGTTTCCAGGCTCTGCGACCAGCGTGCCCACGCCACGTCGTTCTCCCACACCGTGACCACCGACGAGGCCAGGCGCTGGTGGGGGTCCCAGCGCGGGCGGCCGGCCAGCAACACGTCCGACAGGTGGCGTGTGAGCCGCTCCACGGAAGGGTTCAATGGACCCTTTGTCCCCACCCCGGAAAAGGCCGGCAGGTCGTTGAGCAGCGCTTCCTTGAGTGGAGCGAGGGCCTCATCGAGCAAGGCTTCGACGGCCAGAAGGTCGAGCAGGTAACCATGCTCATCGAGTTCGTTGCCGCCGAGCACCCATTCCAGCCGGTAGTCGTGCGAGTGGGTCTGATTCTCGGCACCCCAGTCGCCACCGATAAGAAAATGAAAGGCCCGAAAGGGGCGGTTGAGTCCGATGTGGTACACGAAGCCTCCGATTGGAGTAAAATACTGCCATGGACGCCCCCCCGAACAGCCTTTCCCGTGCAAACCTGCGGGTTTTACGCGACCTGAACACTGACGACCTGCTGCAGGCGGCGGCTCTGACCGGGCTGGCGCGGCATTGGCCGTCGTTTCGCAGGCTGACCGACGGTCCCTCGCTCGTGCTGGCCCGGCAGTTGGCGGCCTTTGACGCCGCCGTGGGGCGGGGCGCTGCCCGCGAGGCTTCCCAGCAGTTGCTGGCAGTGCTGGGAACGCGGGCGTTGGCAACCGGCGCACCGTTGGTGACCACCGGGCCGAGGTTGTTCTTGGCCAATCACCCTGGATTGGGGGATTTTCTGGCGCTGATGACGGTGCTGGCCTCGCCCGAGTTGAAGGTAGTCGCCCGCGACCGTCCGTTTCTGCGGGCACTCCCCGCGCTGGCCGACCGGTTGTTCCTGATTCCCGAGCGAAACGCCGTCGGCGTGTTGCGGCGGGTGCAGACCCATTTGGCCGCCGGGGGCGCGGTGCTGACCTTTCCGGCGGGTGGCATTGAGCCCGACCCGGCGTGGACTGCTCCTACCGGCTGGTCGGCGTGGTCGGCGAGCACGGCACTGTGGGCGCGCACCGTTCCGGGCTTGGCGATTCAGCCGTTGCTGGTGGCCGGGGTGCGGCACCGGGGTTTTGTTGACCCGTGGTGGGCACGTTGGCGGCGGCCGGAGCACCGTGACTGGACGGCGGCTGTGTTGCAGTTGATCGGACAGGTGCTGTTTCAGCGGCCAAGGCTGGGACCGATCACGGTGGCGGTCGGCCCGGCGTTGGCGGATCCGGCCGGGTTGCCCCCGGTGCTGAACGCGTTGGCTCTGTCGGTCAGGCGCCCGACGGCGGGTACGTGAACACCACCTGCAGGCCTTCGCCGGGTCTATCGCACGCCTGTTGGTAGGCCTGGTTGCCCTGCGCCAGCGTGAAGCGGTGGGTGATCAGGCGCGAAGGCTTCAGTTCGCCCAGCAGGTTCAAGGCGGTTTCCAGGCGTCGTCGTTTGCTCCAGCGCCCCGAGAGCGCCGGCGCCACCGTGCTCACTTGGCTGGAAACCAGCTCGATGC
>JFJP01021712.1_pt1 | contig 12171 bp, 14 predicted proteins | sample 431651 | NCBI WGS metagenome assembly JFJP01 (sample SAMN02602958, study PRJNA72255) | Microbial mat metagenome, whole genome shotgun sequencing project. | biome: fresh water; feature: sink hole; material: water; isolation source: purple microbial (photo- and chemosynthetic) mats found in... | reverse complement strand
GAATGGGAACTAAGGCTGTAGATTTCTACACCAAATGTCTTCCAGAAAACCTTGCAAGCGATCAGGATCGTTATAAATCAGAACCGTATGTGTATCCGGAATATGTTCGTGGTCGCGGTGGTATGGGACACGGTCAGGGTGGTCACACATGGCTCACCGGAACCGCTCCGACAATGCACCAGTCACTCGTTGAATGGGTACTTGGACTTCAGCCAGACTATGATGGTCTGATGATCGAACCGGCGATTTCTAAAGATTGGAAAGAGTTCTCTGCGAAACGTAATTTCCGTGGTGCAACCTATGAAATCACCGTGAAAAACCCGAACGGCGTTGAAAAAGGCGTTAAATCTATTACAGTTGACGGCGCGGCAATCGAAGGAAACATCCTTCCGGTTCACGGCGACGGTAAGGTTCACGCTGTTGAAGTGATCATGGGATAATTTCAACCGTAGAGACAAGGCCCGCCTTGTCTCAATGGTAAACGCGGAGACAACGCAGGCGTTGTCTCTACAAATTCTGAAGGCGAATCCGAAAGGGTTCGCCTTTTTCCTATCTATGCCGGAAACTATTTTGCTTGATGTTAAAAAAGGATTGAGCTGTATGAATTTCACAATATCAGTTGAAAAACTTCATGATCACTCTCCAAAATCAGACTACATCTCCGATCCAGATCGAGCACTGTCCATTGTCGAAGAGCTTCGTCTTTGAAGGAAATACTATCAAGGTTTAAACGCATAGGAGTGCTAATGAATTGTGATAATTGTGAAGTTAATCCTGGTTTTCAAAGCAACTGCCCGGTCTGTGATAAAACTCTTAAAAATGAACAAACATGTCAAAAGAGTGAAATGAGTTTTAGTCAAATTGTATTAGCTTTTTTATGCCCTTATATAATGTGCTGGGTTACATTAAAAAAGCAATACACAGTGAGTGCAAGGTTAGCCACATTTGCCTGGGCAATCATGTTTATATCACCATTTATTGCTTCAAGAAACGAAGTGTTATCTAATGGATTTGCGTTCATAGCTTTAGCGATGTTTGCATTCGCATTTTCTTTAGCAAAGAATGCTAAACGTCAAAAAGAAGAAGAAAGGATCCAAAGGGAAGAAGAAAGGATTCAAAGGGAAGAAGATGAACGTAAAATTGTAAACGCACATAGTTCATTAATTCATAGAATTAAGAAATTAAATGCAGAAACATGCTACATGTTTACATACACTCCCATTATGGATTATATATCCAATGTAAAATGTAACTCAAAAAAAGAGTTTGATAGCTATGATTTCAGAAAAATGTTAGTTACCGATATGAGGGGAAGGATGCCATTCTATGAGCAACTTATATCAAAATATGAAGGCTATACAAAACTCATTAATGAGACAAAACAAAATTACGATAAATATTTTGATGAATATTCGAAATGTGAATTATATGCAGCCCCAGAAGATATTGTTACACACAATATAAGCCATTCACGCTTCATTGAACTTGAAAAGATTTTTTTTAATACTTCGAAAAAAACACGCCCAATCTTTAAGCATGTTATTTTCATTTTTAATCTTACATACTCAACTCCTGCAGGCAGGAACAAGTATGATCGTCATCAAAGATACTCACTTGCTGAAATGAAAGAATTACTATGTGAAGCCAAAGTGCCAACACCTGTAATCATGCACCCCAAAAGCATCTCTGAGTCTCAATTGGAAAACAAACGTCTAAAGCTTGAACAAAAAGCTCTAGAATTAGCCGAAAAAGAAAAAACATTTCGGGAGGCGACTCAAAACCACATTTATTCTTCAAATGCAACACCCCTTGTAGAGATGTCAAAACCAATTTTATCGGAAGATCAAAATCAGTGGGTTAAATTAAAGAAATTGAAACAATCCTTCGACAGCGGTGAAATTTCTTATCACGAATATTCGACACAGAGAAGTGAGTTGATTTAATGATTGAAAATGAACAAACTATCGTAAATTTAGTTACCGATATTGAAAATTTAAAAATCATAAAACAAAATCTACGTTCTGAAATCATACAATTGGACGATGAGATTCTCTTTCAAGATTTTGGTGTTTATCATCCACAATACACATTTGCTACGAGTGAGCAATACAAAGATGCGCTTATTGAAATCCGCGAAAAACAGAAAGAGATGATAAAAACTGGCACTGCAGCTACATGTGGGCGAAAATGGGTGGTCAACGGAAGTGAAAAAGAAGGTAAAAAACTCATTGCTGAAAACATAAAGCTAACGATTCGCAACTTTAATATAGAGTGCGATATTTGTATCGATAAAGTTAAGTTCAGCAATTATGAAAGTAGCAAAGCACGAATTTTAAAAGCCTATGAAATGCAGAACCAGCTCAATGAAACAAATGAAATCGTGTTATCATGGAAATACGTTACTCTTAAAATAGAAGAATTAGATTTTGCTTTGAGTTATCAGAAGAAAAAGAAGGAAGAAAAAGAAGAACTACGACGAATTAGAGAGCAACAGCGCGAAGAAGCGGCAGTAGTAAGAGAAATCGAACAACGCCGTAAAGAATTTGATAAAGAAAAAGCTCATTATGAAAATGCTTTGAAAAAGATTAATGATCAGATTGACGCAGAATTGGTCGAAGAACGGCGAATTTTTCTATTAGAAAAACGTGATGAACTAACCTCTGTCGTTGCAGATATTAAAATTGCACTAGCAGATTTGGATTACCGTGAAGCAAATCATAGGGCTGGTTATGTCTACATTATTTCAAATATTGGTGCATTCGGAGAAAATGTTTTTAAAATTGGAATGACTCGACGGCTTGACCCTGAAGATCGAATTGCTGAATTGAGCGGTGCTTCAGTACCTTTTAGATTCGATGTACATGCGATGATTTTTTCAAATGATGCCCCAAAACTTGAATCGGCTCTTCATAATGCTTTTGCCGACAAAAAACTCAATTTAGTAAACGGAAGAAAAGAATTTTTCAGAGTTTCTTTAGACGAAATCAAGCGAGTTGTTCGCGATAATCATGATAAAACTGTTGATTTTATAGATTTGCCTGATGCAGAACAATTCCGGGAAAGTGATATGTTGCGGAAGCATCGAGCGTCATAAGTTTTTTGTAGCTTAAAATGAAGCCACGTAGGCGAATCTGAATAGGTTCGCCTTTTCTGTTCCGATTTCGGTCAGATTGTTGTATCTTTAGCTCAAACGAAATGAGGTTCAAAATGACAATCACTCTTGAAAATCTTTCCTACGCTGAAAAACTTCAGTTAGTGGAACAGCTCTGGGATGACTGCTATCTTCACAATAAAGAAGTTCCGTCTCCCGATTGGCACGAAAGCTATTTAAAAGACCGAGAACTGGCAATCGAAAATGGTACTGATGAATTTGTTGACTGGGACACCGCAAAAGAAGATATTCGGAATTTCCGTAAATGAAAATATCGATTCTCAAATCAGCACGATCAAATATCAAATCTGCCGCACAGTTCTATGAATCACAGAAAGATGGATTGGGCGATTATTTCGTCGATTCAATATTGTCCGACATCGATTCTCTGATATTCTTTGCTGGTGTTCACCCAATCTTTTTCGGCAAGTACTTCAGAATGCTGGCACGACGTTTTCCCTATTCGATCTACTACAAAGTTACTAACGGCGGCATTTTTGTACATGCTGTTCTTGATCTGCGAAGTGATCCGAAATCAATTGAGACATGGTTGATGTAAACACTTTCCCTTTCCCATTCCGGTTTCGATGAGATTTTCATTTAAGTTCAAACGAAATGAGATTTATCCTTCATTCCTTTATTCCCACGGCGTGGGAGTCGAGGTCAAGCGTTGAACCTTCATTCCGACGAACGACGGAGTCAAAGTCAAGCGTTGAACCTTCATTCCAACGGCGTGGAAGTCGAGGTCACGCGCTGAACCTTCATTCCTACGGCGTGGAAGTCGAGGTCACGCGCTGAACCTTCATTCCGACGGTGTAGGAGTCGAGGTCAAGCGTTGAACCTTCATTCCAACGGCGTGGGAGTCGACGTCAAGCGCTGAACCTTCATTCCAACGGCGTGGGAGTCGAGGTCAAGCGCTGAACCTTCATTCCTACGGCGTGGAAGTCGAGGTCAAGCGCTGAACCTTCATTCCAACGGCGTGGAAGTCGAGGTCACGCGCTGAACCTTCATTCCTACGGCGTGGAAGTCGAGGTCAAGCGTTGAACCTTCATTCCGACGGTGTAGGAGTGGACGATCAGTTCCATCCGTTCATTCCGACGACATAAAATTCTGAAGGCGAATCCAAACGGGTTCGCCTTTTTCATTTCCATACAACCCGAATTGTTGTATCTTTAGCTCAAACGAAATGAGGTTCAGAATGATTACACTTGATCGTGCACCAGCAAACGAGTGTCGAGAAAAAGCACTTCCCATTCTTGAAAAAGGGTATAACTCCCGTGGGTCACTTCGCAGTGAATCAGAAAACAGTTCGCGTGCAGAGATCAAAAGGAGTCGCGACGAACAGCATCGTTCACGACCTCACTTCTGCTCTATTTGAACTCAAACGGGAATTCCCAAATGATCCGGAATCTTTTCATCTGGGTGTATCGGTAGTTGTACCATCCATTTTTTCATCATATGGTTTCGAGATGATTATCGTCGGAGGGTAAGCTTCGGCATATTGGCTTCACACTGCTTTCTCCACGGATTCTGATTTTGTATGTGATCGGTTTGAAGAGGTTCGGGAAATATTAGTCTCGGCAGGTTTTGCACTCGCAGACAACTCTCTATACCGTCTTCGTCATGAACAAACAGATGCATTTATCGAATTAGTTGGGGAATCGGCGATAATTGCTGATCATGTGGTAACCGAATTCGTAAGTATCGAACGATCTTCGATTGATCATCCCGCGATTCAAAAACTCATGTCTGCAAACGCCATTGTTCTCGATCCTGCAGAACTGTTTATCAATTATCTCGACGCGTCGTGTGAAAATTCAATCTGGTTTGATACGGAAACAGAAGGGAAACTCGCTTTTGACAGAACGAAAGCACTCTTCAATTTGTACGGAACCTTTATTACCGAATCACTTATGAGTAATGCACGATGGAAACCTGCGGAAACACAAAAAGTTCTTCTGAAACAAGAGTTTGCGGAACTCTACACTGCTGTATATGAGAAGGGCTAATAATGGGACAGGAATACGAGTTTTCAAAAGGTGAACGCGGGAAATTCTATCGCAAGGATGCTACTATTGTTCTTCCCGACAACGAAATGCCTTCGCCTGATTGGCACGAAAGCTATCTCAAAGACCGAGAACTGGCAATCGAAAATGGAACTGATGAATTTGTAGACTGGGACACCGCAAAAGAAAATATTCTGAATTTCCATTAAGACAGAAACCACAGACCATACAGAACAAACAGAATTAAGTCAAAGAGAAAATCTGTCACATTGATCGCCCATCCACCAAACTTTCAAATCGCCTGTTTACGAGTAAACAGCCTTTCAAATTCGTAGAAATGCCGTTTACCGAGTAAACAGCCTTTCAAAACCCGTGGAAATGATAAATGCTACGTAAAAAGTTGTAACATGATTTTAATAGAAGTGGATCTTGGAATAATCTTGTTTCATAAAATCAATTGATATCCGTATATACCGGCAATTTCATGGACAAAAAAGAAGTAAACAGCTGTTGATTTGCGATGAACGAAAAAATGCAAAGAATCGCCATTGAATGAATCAAGCAAAACAGACAATTTCGAACTACCTTATCAGTATCATTCAAGAAAGGTGTGAGTATGAAATTGAATTATATCTTGGTGTTGGTCTCTTTAATCGCCTGTGTTGTGTGCGGCGCTAACGAGTATGATCTGACGCAGTTTTCCGATCCGACATTTCAAAGTCTTCACGTGCAAAACCGCGAAGTGAATTTGGTTCCTCAGAAACCGATTGTTACTCGACTTACGACGACCCATTTGGCGGTAACGCTTCCTCAGGAAGGTTTTTTCACGGTAACAATCCTTTCTCCTCAGGGAAGAAAGCTCTATTCGCGGACCTTTGCGCTTGCATCGGGTGAACGACTTGTTCCACTCGATGGATTTACCGCTCCTACGGGAATGGTTCTTGTGGATATCAGCGGTGCGGGAATGCGGGCTACACAGAAAATGACCATTCGCCAACCATAACGACGTTTCTGAAATCGTTTTGATTTTGCGGGAAGTGAAAGCTTCCCGTTTTTGTTTTTCTGCCTAAAAAAACATTGAACAGAGTTTGGAAATCATACGGGAAAATGGTTCATTCAGAGACTATTTTATAAGCATACTTTTCCAACTGAGGATAGAATGAAAGAACTTGTTATAATCGACGGACATGCATTGGCGTATCGCGCTCACTTTGCCATGATCCGCAACCCCTTAATCAATACAAAAGGATTCAATGTTAGTGCGATCTACGGATTCACGGGCTACCTTTTGCGCCTGCTCAACAAATATCCCGAAGCGAACTTTGCCGTGACGTTCGACAGCAAAGGGCCCACGTTCCGCAAGGATATTTTTGAAGAGTACAAGGCGAACCGCAAACCCATGCCCGATGATCTTCGCGCGCAGATGCCGTTCCTCGACCAGATCGTTAACCTGTTCGGCCTGCCGGTGTTCAAAATGGATGGTCTTGAGGCTGATGATATTATCGCTCACCTTGCGCGACGCGGTGAAGAGGCGGGACTCGATGTGAAAATCGTTTCGAAAGATAAAGACTTGATGCAGCTGGTCAGCGATCGCGTGCATCAGTTGACTCCGGAGTCCGGCGCGGGATTTGATGAGTACGATCCGAAAAAGGTGAAAGAGAAAATGGGCGTGTTCCCTGATCGAATCGCCGATCTTCTGGCAATGATGGGTGACACCGCCGATAATGTTCCGGGACTTCCCGGCGTGGGACCAAAGACGGCGATGCAGATTCTCGAAGCAGCGGGATCGGTGCCGGCGTTGATCGAAAATCCCAATCGATCCGGTTCGCCAAAGCTTGCGGCGAAAGTTCGCGAACATCTCGAACTGCTCAAAATTTCGTATGAGTTGGTGGTGCTCAAGGATCTTCCTGAAATCACCTACACAATCGAACAGACGGTTCACGGCGAAATTAAACTTCCTGAAGTGATCGAACTGTTCCGCGAACTGGAGTTCAACAACTATCTCAAAGATCCGTTCTTTGCGGGAGCGAAAGCGGCGGTGGTTGAAGAGTCACCGGTCTCGACGGCGTATGAAACGGTCACCGTAACCGATGAGTCGGTTCTGAAAAGTTTAATTGAAGAGATCAAAAAAGCGGGATTCGTTTCGGTCGATACGGAAACCACGTCGTTAGAAAAAGTTTCCGCTCAACTGGTGGGGATTTCGCTGGCGATCCATCCGGACAAAGGGTTCTACATTCCCGTGGGACACTCGGCGGGAGGGAACTTTCCGCTCCAATCCGCGTTGGAACTTCTTAAGCCAATTCTTGAATCGTTCGAAATCGCTAAGATCGGGCAGAATCTGAAATACGATTATCAGATTTTCAAAAACTACGGAATCAAGCTGGCGAACATCAGTTTTGACACCATGATCGCCGCTTACGTGGCTGATCCGACGGCGCGGAATTTCAGTCTCGATGAGTTGGCGAACCGGTTTCTCAACCATCCGACGATTCCCATTGATCAGTTGATCGGCAAAGGGAAATCGCAGATCAGTTTTGCCGATGTTCCGGTTGAAACTGCCGCGATCTACGCCGCGGAAGATGCGATTCTTCCACTCAGGATCAAAGCTCTTCTCGAACCGCAACTGGCTGCAAAAAAGATGGATGGACTCTTTGCCACAATCGAAATGCCACTGGTTCCGGTGCTTGCCGAAATGGAGTATGCGGGGATTGCGATCGACACGGATCATCTGAAAAATCTCTCCGTGGACTATGCGAAAATCGTGGAATCCGCGCTCAAGGATGTGTACGAAATCGCCGGCGAAGAGTTCAATCTCAATTCGACCCAACAGCTTGGGAAAATCCTTTTTGAAAAGCTCGGATTGCCTCACGGGAAGAAAACAAAAACCGGTTACTCCACCGATGTGGATGTGCTCACCGAACTGGCGCGCGACCACGAAATCGCCCGCCGAATTTTGGTCTACCGCGAAAAACAGAAACTTCTTTCCACCTATATCGATGCGATTCCCACAAAGATTTCTGCAAAAACAGGACGTCTTCACGGATCATTTAATCAGACCGTTGCCGCCACGGGACGACTCTCCAGTACCGAACCGAACCTTCAAAATATTCCGGTTCGAACTATCGACGGGCGAAGAATCCGCGAGGCTTTTGTGGCAAAAGCGGGCTGTTCGATTATCGCGGCGGACTATTCGCAGATCGAACTGAGACTGCTGGCGCACTTCTCGCAGGATCCGATTCTGGTGGAAGCGTTTCATCAGGGGTTGGATATTCACCGCCAGACCGCGGCGAAAATCTACGGCGTTCCTTCGGCGGGGGTGACCGACGAGATGCGCCGCGCCGCGAAAACGATCAACTTTGGTTTGATGTACGGCATGGGGCCGTTCAAACTTGCGGGGGAATTGAATATCTCCATGGCGGAAGCGAAACGGTTCATCGACAGCTATTTCGAACAGTTCCCAACGATCCTCGCGTTCATGAAAGGTTCCGTGCAAAATGCCAAAGATCACGGCTACACGGAAACGCTGTTTGGGCGCAAACGCTATTTGCCTGAGTTGGAATCTTCCAACAAAATGATCCGCGAAAACGCCGAACGAATCGCGGTGAACACGCCGGTTCAGGGAACCGCCGCGGATATCGTAAAGGTCGCCATGATTGCACTTCAGAACAAGATTGAACAGGAAAATCTTCCGATCACCATGATGATTCAGGTTCACGACGAACTCCTGTTCGAAGTGGAAAATTCTCGTGCCGAAGAGATGAAAGCGATTGTTGTGGAGATCATGGAACAGGCGTGCCCGCTTTCAGTTCCGCTCAAGGTCGATGCGAATATCGCACCGAACTGGTCGGCGGCACACTAATGTTTCATAGGGAACCAACAATCGGAATCGCTCTCGGTGGAGGTGGCGTTCGCGGACTAGCGCACCTACCACTTCTGTCCGTGTTTGACGAACTGAACATTCGACCTCACGCGATCGCCGGAACTTCGATGGGCGCAATCATTGGATCACTCTATGCCGCAGGAGTCACGGCTGAGTCGATTCGCAAAGAGTTGATGAAACACTTGATAACCTCGGAAGATGACCTTCGATCGATCTTTGAAAAACGAAAAGATCTGCTCAAGTGGATAGAAGCGTTTCGCATTGAACCGGGAACGGGGATTCGCGTGGATGGACTACTGACGTTTCTCTACGAAAAGATTGGCAAAGGGCGGTTTGAAGAGTTGACTATTCCGCTCACGGTGGTCGCCGCCGATTACTGGAATGGCGATGAAGTTCTTTTCAGCCACGGGGATCTGCTTCCGGCGGTAAAAGCGAGCATGGCGGTTCCGGGTGTCTTTGTGCCTGTTCAGCACGAAGGCCGCGTGTTGGTCGATGGGGGAGTGGTGAATCAGGTTCCGTGGAATATTCTTAGGAAAAAGTGCGACATTATCGTGGCGATCGATGTTACCGGGCGAAGATTTCCGCACAAGGGGAAACCGTTTCCCAATCCCGCTGAAGCGATGACTGCATCATTTGAAATTTTGCAGGATTCTCTAAATCAGGAACGGATGAAACACTCTCCGCCTACGATCTATATTCGCCCTGAATTGGAAAACATTGCCATTCTAGAGTTTGATAAGTTTGAAACTGTGCTGAAAGCGGGCGAAGAGTCGCGCGAGTATCTCCGCGCTCGCCTCGTCGAAGAGATTCGGGCGTTTAATCCCATTGAAAAAGCGCTGGAAAAGATTTTGCCGATCGGGTAAGCACGCAGGTTCTCTGGTGAACCTGCGTGCCGAGGAGTTACGGAATGCCGAAGTAGGATGGTTCAATGCCCGCTATGCCGAGGTAGAGTGTGAGAATTTCTGTTCCCCAGATTAAGGCGAGTAGTGCGCCGAGACAGAGATAGGGACCAAAGGGAAGGTATTCGCCCCGTTTCATTTTCTTGATAATCAACATGAAAATCGATCCAAAGAGCCCCGCAAAGGCACCGATAAAAATTGACCCCACCGCGACGCCGGGACCGAACATCGCCCCGAACCATCCGAGCATTTTTATATCGCCCCAACCCATTGCCTCTTTTTTAAGAATCACTTCGCCGATTTTCCCAAAGAGAATGAGAATCCCCGCGCCGATTCCTGCACCTGCAAAAGCCATTTGCGGTGTTACGCCACCGGGAATAAAAGAGATCGCCAAGCCGATAATCAATCCTCCGATAGTAAATTCGTTGGGAATAATCAGATGTTCCACGTCAATAACGGCGATAGGTACAAAGAGCATCAGCGAAATGTATTGCAGTAACAGTGGGATTACTGTCCACCATTCTAGATTTGGCGTAAACAGTTTTTCATGGAAGTAAAAACAGTAGAGAAAGAGTGAAAAGGCTCCGGTGATCATTTCGACTAGAGGATAGCGCACAGAAATCGGTGTATGGCAACCACTGCATTTCGCTCGAAGAAAAATCCAACTCAGTACGGGAATGTTTTCATACCACAAAATCATGTGTCCGCAGTTTGGGCAAGACGAAGGCGGTGAAATTACCGATTTGTCTAGAGGCATTCGATAAATGACAACATTAAAAAAGGAACCGAGAACGGTTCCCATAATTAAAAAGAGGGCCCCGAAATAGTAATCGTAGAATCCCATTATTTCATTTCCTCAATTCCGACTACACCACCATCTTCAATGGAGAACAGTTTTTTTCCGCCACCCACATTGTACATCCACACTTCTTGCGTTCCCCATGACTGCTGTTTGGTGGTTTTCTCTTTTGGTTCACCGAGAAGGAAGTGAAGCGTTTTGCTCTGCATGCCCGGTTTGAACACGCCGTTGGCAATACAATCTTTGTCAAAATCGGTGAGATCAGGGTTTTGAGAGAGAAATGTGTCGGTTTCAGTGGGATTTGGTTTTACATAAACTTCTTTTACACACGAAACGGTAGTGAACAGAATTGCTGCGCCAATGAGCACAAGTGAACGCTTTTTCATGAATTTCTCCTCGTTATGAACTGTTTTGTAGAACTTCGTAGCAATCGATATGAGGTAAAATACAAAGAATGAATCAGTTCCGCAGAACTATTTCCCAAGTTGATACAAAGTAAATGGTTATGATTTCCTTTCTGGCGGAGGACGAGAGAGTCGAACTCCCAAGCCTTGCGGCGACGGTTTTCAAGACCGCTGACTTACCATTAGCCTAGCCCTCCAAGCAAGTGCGCAAAATATACAGAAAAAAAATGTGGCGATCAAGTAAAAAATGCAAAAAAACTCTACTTACCATTGAAAATGGTCGTTTTAAGAACTGAATGGATATCGTCATAGGTTTTAAAGGGGTGAAATGGGATCGTTGCCTTTTGCAACCGAAAAGCCAAAACGCTTTTGGCAAATCGAACATCGGCAAGACGCGCCGGGTGATAGTCAGCGGTGCCGTCGCCGGCGAAAAGTATTGTTTCGTACTGATCGCGAAACTTTTCAACTACGCGATCTTTGGCAATTCCATAGAGCGGTGAAAAGAGCTGTTCCTCTTTTGGAGGCGATAATCGAATTCCCCGTTTTTCGTATGTTCCTTGATTTGCGTAGAGCGTAACCCAATCCAGGCCGATTTTCTTCAGAATTGGTTCGATGTAGTAGTCGGCCCCTGCGGAAACTACGGCACAATCACCGCCGTGGTTGCGGATTAGGTCGAACACTGGTTTCACCATGGGGTCGACGGGAAGGCGATTCATGGCATCGATGAGGTCTGATTCGTCGTGGTCGATCGCGGCGAGAATTTCGGCGAGATACTCAAAGCTTGTTATTTCCCGCTTTTTGTACCGAGCGAGAAGTTCTGCATCTAACTCTTTGAGATGGGATTCGGTAAAGAGGTGGTAGAAATCTTTCAGTGTCATTGTTCCGTCAAAGTCGGATATATAGAGCAGTGGTTTTTTCATTGGTAGATCCTTGTTGGAAACATTAAGGGAACCTCTAAAAATTGCATTTTCGAATTTGATCAACAGACAGTAAACGATAATCCCTATTCAAAATTGCTGTAACTGCAATTTT